>ERZ826764.2961-NODE-2961-length-14819-cov-5.380520_pt1 | contig 14819 bp, 14 predicted proteins | sample MGYA00519870_ERZ826764 | MGnify/ENA primary metagenome ERZ826764 (study PRJEB31778, sample SAMEA3449239) | human gut metagenome | biome: human gut; feature: human-associated habitat; material: faeces | place: United Kingdom | collected 2010/2012 ...
GCATGGCATTCCTGCAATCGGCATCAATGTTCACAGACCGGGAGAAGAAAACTATATGGATGACGAAGTTGACCTGTTATCGGGTAACCGGATTGATCTTGAGATATTAGAACATATCCCAAGTATAACCGGTGAACCGAAGGCTATGGAAGTCATTGCAGAGCTTGTAGCAAAGCTGCCTGAAATGGAGATAGATGGTGTCATGTCTGAAGATATGGAAGCAAAGGTATGGGAGAAACGTATGCCGGATTTGACACCTGCAGAACAGCTTGCTGTGGAAATTGACCGTTTCAGCCATGATTATGATATTTATTCCTACCGCAACAACAACCCAAATATGACGGAGAGCGTGTCAGAGATTTCCGAGATGATAGTTCAAGGGAATACGGAGCCTATTACAGACTGGTTGAACGAGGTTATTTCCGAGGGAGCTTTGCCAGACGAAATGCAAAGGGCAAAAGTATTGCTGGAAAAATTGGCTGAATACAAGCCTCTTGCCAAGATTGAAGAAATGGAAGAACAAAATTATAACATGATTGACAATGTACTTAACAATATGCCACTGAAGAAAGAACCTTATCTGGAATACTTTGCCACAGAATGTGATGAGTTCCATGATATGGGAGCTTATGAAAAAAGTACCGATGTTAATCAGATTGCTGCGGTCTATGAAAAATATAGGGAGAATCCTAAAACTGCGTATCTGGGATGCTCAATGGGAATTATTTATCGTGATCCGGAAGACAGTTACTATGATGAAGCCGAATTTGCGATCGTTAAAGGGAATACCGTATTCGGAAATCTGATGGATGATGTTCGATTTTATGGAGAACTTGCACTGGTACGGGAAGGGATCGAGAAAATTCATGAAGCATTGCCGGACTACAAGTATGTACCGATGAGGGATGTTCGAGAAGCAATGTATCCTGAGAAAATGACCACAGAACAGCTGGCAGAGGCACTGGATGAGATTGCAGAAGCTTTTGATCCGTATGAGTATCGAGATAATGTGGAGAGGGGAGAAAATACGGTGCAGGAAGTAATGCTGGATTTGAGAAGTGGAAATATTCATTCCTATATTTCATATCTGAAGGATATTGTAGACGAAGAATGCGATCTGTCTGTTCGTGCAGGAGTATTGATTGAAAGACTGAAAGCCTATGAACCTGAACTTCCAAAGGATATGGAACCAATGGTGTATGTAAACTATTGTGAAGAAAGTGATCTCATGAATCCAAGATGTCAGAAGCTGTCTGAGCTGGATGCAAAAACAGCAGAAATGGATAAAGAATGGTATGCAAAACGTGATCCGAAGACAGAGGAACCTACAAAAATTGCAAAGATATATGTGACTGTATATTATGCGGAAAAAGGTGAACAGATGCTGCATCATTTTAAGAAGTCAATGGATATTGGAAATGGACATGGCGGTATTGTGAGTCAGTTGAAGTATGATAATGAAATGAAGCTTACAGATGAGTATTGGATCAATTACCAGAAAGGCAAAGGAAGTGAAGAGTTCCAAAAGTATATGGAAGATCTGACAGACATGCAGAATCATGTGCTTCCGTATCTGCAGAGTTTTTGCAATCTGGAGGAAAAAGGTGTGAAGGAGAGACGAGAACAGCAGATAGCAGAAAGATATGAAGGAAGAGCAGATGAGAGGGTAACAAGTACCGAAGCGAATGAAGTTGTTAAGGATGTAGGAAAAACAGATAGAAAACCGGCACAGCAGAAGCAGGCGGTAGATGGAAAAGATAAGAAATTATCCATTCATGAACGGCTTGAGATTAATAAGAGGATTATTCAAGAAAAGCAGGGAAAAGACAAGCCAGAGAGAGGGGCTGATCGGGGTGTGAGATAGGTAAAAGTTAAGACTGGAAGTTACTGATGTAGGTGGCTTCTGGTCTTTTTTGCGTGAGCAGTTACTGTGAAAGAAAAGTAACAAACTTCCATGTGTAAGGCATTGGATGTAAATTGACTTTGTTCGCACTTGGGATTATAATTTAAAATAGAAATATAATTGATCGTGAACTTACTATAATATGGAGATGAAGGCATGGAATATCTTTCAATCAGTCAAACAGCTGAAAAATGGGGGCTGTCGAAACGACGAGTGCAGGTCCTTTGCTCTGAAAATAGAATTCCAGGAGTAATGCGTGTCGGCAGTTATTGGGCAATTCCAGCAGATGCTGAGAAGCCAAAGGATGCAAGAATCCGTAGTGGAAAATATGTAAAGAACACAAAAAGCAAATAAAAGCTACAATGATTAAAAGTGGGAATAGTAGCAGAATATACTTATCAACTTCCGATAATATTTGTTATCAGGAACTATCTACAGAAGAGGGAGGCTGTATTCATGACGATAATATCAAAAAAGCAGATGTCCGAAGAAGATATAAAGCTTCAATATATTACACCAGCGATTACGGCAAAATGGGATATCAAGAAAATAACAATGGAAACCCATATAACAGATGGAAAAATCAATCTGAAGGGAAATTTTGTTACCAGAGAAAAGCCGAAACGTGCAGATTATGTTCTATATTTGAATTCTAACAATCCGATTGCGATTGTAGAAGCAAAAGACAATAAACATAGTATTTCACATGGTTTACAGCAGGCGATGGCCTATGCCAGTATGTTGGATATTCCGTTTGCTTATAGTTCAAATGGAGACGGATTTTTTGAACATGATTTTCTGACTGGGAAAGAGCGTGAATTAAATCTTGATGAATTTCCAACAGAAGAAGAGCTATATTGCAGATACAAAAATGGAGCAAATAATGGAGAAGGTCTGTCAGAAAATCAGGAAAAAATGATTCAACAGCCATATTATAGTAGCCAGAAGACATATCCGCCTCGTTATTATCAACGTATTGCAATTAATCGAACAGTAGATGCAATTTCCAGGGGCAAAGATCGCCTGCTTTTAGTTATGGCAACTGGAACTGGAAAAACATATACAGCGTTTCAAATAGTATACAGGTTATTAAAAAGTGGTATGAAAAGCAAAATACTTTATCTTGCTGACCGTAATAATCTCGTGGATCAGTCTATTCAACAGGACTTTGCACCATTAGAAAAAGTAATACATAAAGTTAATTTTTCAAAGGATGATCCGAGTACGATTACGTCATATCAGGTTTATTTTTCATTGTATCAACAGTTGGCAGGTGGAAATGATGACCAGGAAGAGGATATTAATAATACAATTCTTAAACTGAAACAGTTATTTAGACCTGATTTTTTTGATTTGATCATCGTAGACGAGTGTCATAGAGGTTCAGCCAAAAAAGAAAGCAACTGGAGGAAAATTCTGGAATATTTTGCATCAGCAACACAGATCGGTATGACTGCTACACCAAAAGAAACAAAATACATATCCAACATTGATTATTTTGGTGAACCGATTTACACATATAGCTTAAAAGAAGGCATAGAGGATGGATTCCTTGCTCCATTTAAGGTAATCAATGTTATGACAGATATTGGAGAAGGGTGGAGACCTCGTAAAGGACAATGTGATATTTACGGAAATGAAATTGAAGATCGAATTTATACCAATAGTGATTATGATTACAATATTATTATAGAAGACCGTATTCAACAGGTTGCAGCAGAAATTACAAATTATCTAAAAAGCACAGATCGTATGGCAAAAACAATTGTATTTTGTGCGACAGAAGATGCGGCAGAAAGAATGAGGGTAGCATTAGTAAATCAGAATTCGGATATGGTACAAAAAAATCCTGATTATGTAGTTCGGATTACCGGCAGTGATACATATGGAAAAAGCAAGTTAGACTATTTTATATCCGTCAGAGAAAAATACCCGGTAATTGCCACAACTTCAAAATTATTATCCACAGGATCAGATTGCAAAATGACAAAATTGATTGTGCTGGATGAAATGATCGGTTCCATGACAGAGTTTAAGCAAATTATAGGTCGTGGAACACGTTTACGGGAAAAAGAAGGAAAAACACATTTTGTTGTTATGGATTTTCGAAATGTCAGTAGATTATTTGCCGATCCAGATTGGGATGGTCCAATTGAGATGGACGAGGATTTTAATCCTAAGTCCGGGTCGGGAAAAAATACTAAACCACCTGTAGGACCAGGTCCCGATCCTGTAGATCCAAAGCAGCCGAAGCCAATTGTGAATCGGGATGGATGTCAGGTGAAAATTGTCTATAAGACTGTATCCGTTTATGACGCAAATGGAAAATTGCTTCGTCAAGAAAGCATTATCGACTACACGAAGGAGAATATTCTGGGTGCATATGCTTCTTTGGATAATTTTATTCGAAAATGGTCGGCAGAAGAAAAGAAAGAAAAAATTAGGGGACTTTTGCGTGAACAGGGGATTGATCTTGAAACATTGAAGGAAGATCAGGGAATGTCAGATGTTGATGATTTTGATTTTATATGTCATGTTGCATTTGATAAGAAACCATTGACACGCAAAGAACGTGCTGAAAATGTTAAGAAAAGAGATTTCCTGAATAAATATAGTGGTGCTGCCAGGGAAGTATTAGAGGCATTATTGGATAAATATATGAATACGGGAATATATGAAATAGAAAAGACAGAAATATTGAAACTGGATCCTTTTATGAGAATGGGAAAGCCACAGAAGATAGCTTCTTATTTTGGCGGTAAGGATGGATATTTGAAAGCAGTGAAAGAACTGGAAAATGCAATTTATGATGGAGGAGCAGCATAAGAATGGGAAATATGTCAAATTTTGTAAAAAGAGTAAGAGATATCATGCGTAATGATGCGGGTATCAATGGTGATGCACAGCGTATTGAGCAGATAGCATGGATGCTCTTTTTGAAAGTATATGATGCAAAAGAACAGGATTGGGAATGGGATGAAGAAGACTATCAGTCCATTATTCCAGAAAAATGTCGCTGGAGGAACTGGGGACATGATGAAGATGGAAAAGGAATGACAGGAGACATTCTCTTGGATTTTATAAATAATACATTGTTTCCAACGTTGAAAAATCTTCCGGTCAATGCAGATACTCCAATAAAAAAGGCTATTGTCCAGACAACATTTTCTGATGCGAATAACTATATGAAAGATGGTGTTCTTCTCCGTCAGGTTATTGGTATAATTGATGAGTTGGATTTGACAGATTATGAAGAAAGTCATGCTTTTGGAGAAATTTATGAAACAATCTTGAAAGAATTACAGAGTGCAGGATCTTCAGGAGAATTTTACACACCTCGTGCAGTGACAGATTTTATGGCACAGATGATAAAACCACAGATAGGCGAAAAAATGGCAGATTTTGCTTGTGGTACAGGTGGATTTATCACAAGCTGGTTAAAAGAGCTAAAGAAAAAGGTTAAGACAACCGAGGACGAAGAAATGTATGCAAACTCTATATATGGAATTGAAAAGAAGCAATTTCCATATATGCTTTGTATTACCAATATGTTATTACATGATTTAGATGTTCCTCAGGTTTTTCATGACAACACATTGTTGAGAGATGTTCTTGATTACACAGAGGATGATCAGGTGGATGTTATTCTTATGAATCCTCCCTATGGAGGCTCAGAGAAAACAGAAGTCAAAAATCATTTTCCATCCGATCTTGCGAGCAGTGAGACGGCAGATCTTTTTATGTCAGTTATCATGTATCGTTTGAAAGAAAAAGGTAGAGCAGCGGTAATCCTGCCAGATGGATTTTTATTTGGAACAGATAATGCAAAAGTAGCCATTAAAACAAAACTGTTTTTTGAGTTTAATGTACACACAATTGTCCGTATGCCTGGAAGTGTTTTTTCTCCGTATACGTCAATCACAACCAATATTTTGTTCTTTGATAGAAATGGTACTACAAAAGAAACTTGGTTTTACCGCCTGGATATGCCAGAAGGATACAAGCATTTCAGTAAGACAAAACCTATGAAACTAGAGCATTTTGCACCAGCAGTTGAGTGGTGGGAAAATCGCCAGGAAATACAGGAAGAGGGATTTGATAAGGCAAAGAAATACAGCATTGATGAAATCAAAGAGAAGAACTATAACATAGATCTTTGCGGATATCCTCATGAGGAAGAAGAAATTTTACCACCAAAGGAATTAATTCAGCAGTATCAGGAAAAAAGAGCCAGTTTAAATGCTGATATTGATAGAATTCTGGCGCAGATAACTGATATTTTGGGAATAAATCTGGAGGAGAGCTAATGACTGGACAGCAATTAAAAAATTCAATATTACAAATGGCCGTGCAGGGAAAACTGGTTCCGCAGGATACAATTCAGAGCAACTACAGTCTTGAAAATACAGATTTTACAGATGCCGGATATGCGAAAGCCCTGGATATGATGAAAGAGCTTCTGGATAAGGGATATGTAAATACAGATGTAAACTCCTGTACATGGGAGATGTCAGAGTCGATGGTGCAGGAAGGCACTGCAGGCATGGTGTACGAAGAGGTACAGAACCTGAAAGCATATGATGACAAGCTGGGCGATGACTGGGGATATTTTGATTTCCCGGAGATCGAAGGAGAAGCAGGAGCCAGTGGATATATCACAGGTGGTCCGGATGTATTCATGGTCAATGCAGCATCCAAACATCCTGATGAGGCAATTACATTCCTGAAATGGCTGACAAGCGATGAAGTACAGGCAAAGATGGTATATGAACTTGGTTTCCTTCCGTGTACAAATGTACAGCTTGATGCTGATAAGTGCATGTCGGAAACTCTTGAGATCATTAATAAGAATATGGATGCACCTGGTATTTCAGAATGGCTTGACTGTGCTCTGAACCAGACCGTAGCAGATACATATCTGATCGGCTGCCAGACTATTTTCGAAGATGAAAACGGTGAATCTATTATGAAAGAAGTATCAGAAACTGCAAAAGAAGTTGCTGCAGATCAGTAACAAGAATGGCGATCCGGTATTCTACTGCGGCGGGATACCGGATATTTGCCGGAAAGGTTTGACATATGACGACATTATATAAAAATAAAAAAATGCTTTGCATTTTTCTGCTTCCGGCAGTATTGCTTGTGGCATTGCTGATATTTTTACCTGTAATACTGAATGTGTATTACAGCATGTTTAAATGGACCGCATATTCCAAATCCATGGAATTTGTCGGATTAAAATATTTTCAGAAACTATTTGCAGATGAGAAAGTCTGGCATGCTTTGCTGAATAATGCGAAATATGCCGTTATATCTATTGTTTTCCAGGTTGGTCTGGCACTGATCATAGCACATCTCCTCAATAATTTTGCAAATAGGAGATTCGCATCTATGACACGTGTTATTATCTTTATCCCTGCGGTTGTCTCTCTGACGGCCATTGGTCTGTTATGGGTTATTGCATACAATCCATCTATTGGTTTTGTAAATCCGGTGCTGGAAAAGATTGGACTGGGTGCAATTGCACATGACTGGTTAGGCGACAGTAAGACGGCAATGTGGTCGGTTATCATGGTTTCGCAGTGGCAGTATATCGGTGAGATGGTCATGCTGTATACGGTAGGTCTGCAGAGCGTACCCCGCGAAATATATGAAGCAGCTTCTATCGATGGCGCCAATGGTTTCCAGACTTTTTTCCAGATTACGATCCCGATGATCAAATCTACAATCCTGATGAACACAACGATTACGATTATCGGCGCATTTATGGTATTTGATGAAGTGTATGTTATGACCAGTGGAGGTCCCGGCAATGCAACAGAAGTCCTGGCAACATTAATGTATAAGACTGGATTCAGAAAAGATAATATGGGATATGCCAGTGCCATCGGAGTACTGCTGTTTGTGATTACGTTTATCTTTTCGTTTATCCAGATGCGAATGTATAACGTAAAAGAAACGATGAAGGGGGAATCCTAAGATGAGCAAAAGAACGAAAGTATTAAGAGGAATCGTTCATATCCTTATGGCTCTGTATATTGTGGTCATTTTATTTCCCCTTTTGTGGATGGTTCTGAGTGGATTTAAGTCAGATGCAGATATTTTTTCATCTCCGTGGAGTCTGCCGGAGAGCTGGAAAATTTCAAATTATATCTATGTATGGACGACCTATATACAGAAGTCAGTACTCAACAGTTTGTTCTTTACAGTTGTAGGTACATTCTTTGTAGTATTGATCTCAGGCATGGCGGCTTATGCAATTATCAGATTCAGGTTTAAACATAAATATCTTGTTTTTATGTTTGTATTATCAGGCATGATGCTTGCACCGCAGTGTTCATTGATCCCCATTTATAAGATGCTCTCTACGATTGGCCTGTACAATACAAGGATCGGTATGTTGATTCCTTATATTGCATACAGAGTACCATTCTCATTCTTCCTGATGTGGTCCTTTATGCTCAACCTTCCGGTGGAAGTAGAGGAAGCGGCTATCATTGATGGGTGTTCGATCCGTCAGGTATTTTTTAACATTGTATTGAAAATGAGTAAGCCGGTAATTGCAACAACAGCTGTTATGAGTGCCAGGTATATCTGGAATGATTTTGCCTTTGCCCTTGTATTTTCTGAAGGCCGCGAGCTGCAAACTGTGCCGCTGGCAATTTTTGCCATTCGTTCAACCAGTCAGACACAGTGGGGCGTTCTGATCGCAGGTCTGACGTTAGCAGCACTGCCAATGGTAGTTGTATATATTTGTCTGCAACAGTACTTTGTAGATGGTATGAATTCCGGTGCTGTCAAAGGATAAAACAAGAAAAATAATAATACATCAAAATACATGTTGACACATGCATTAATACATGATAATATGAGTTTACAAGAAAACAAGGAAAACAATCATGAGAAATAAAACAGGAGGACGAAAAAACAATGATTGATTTTGATGAGAAAAAAATTATTGAAAAAGCCGACAAGCTGTATGCACTGCGTGGTGAACTTGAAGCGGTTGCTGATAAAGTCTGCGAAGCGGGATTTGACAATATTCTGTTTACTTCCGCAGGTGGATCTCTGGCAGCACTTGAACCATTTGCCTATATGATGAAGAGTATGTCAAAGATTCCGGTGTTCACAGAAATCCCGGCAGAGTTGATGGTAACCGGAAATGCCATGGTGACAGATAAAACGGTAGCAATCCTGACGTCAAAATCCGGTGATACGAAGGAAACAGTTGCTGTAGCAAAATGGCTGGCAGAGAGAAATGTAACAACTATTTCTTTCTGCGGTGAAGAAAATTCTCCGTTAAAAGAAGCAACTACCTATTCTGTATGTTATGGAGAAGGCGATCCACATGATCTTATGGCTATCTTCGTTGTAGGTAAGATTATGTATAACCGTGGCGAATTTGCAGATTATCCGCAGTTTGCTGATGAGTTGAAAAACCTTGGTAATCTTCTGGTATCTGTACAGAAGGCTGCTGATGAAAAAGGAAAAGCATATGCAGCGATGTTTGCAGATAAAGATAAAGAGTATCAGATCTGGACTGGTTCCGGTATGACCTGGGGACATACATATTCCATGGCCATGTGTGTACTCGAAGAGTGCCAGTGGCTCCGTACAAAATCTGTAAATTCAGCAGAATTTTTCCACGGCACGATTGAAATGGTGGAAAAAGGTGTTCTGGTATGTGTCGGCATGGGTGAGGGTCCGACAAGACCGTTGGATGAGAGAGTTATCCACTTTGTGCAGAAACATACGGATCAGCTGTTTGTCTTCGATACTAAGGATTACGAGTTCCCGGGTATCAGCGATAAATTCCGCTGGCTGCTTTCACCAGTTATGCTGTGGGCTATCTATGAGAGAGCTTATACAAACCTTGCAGATGTTCGTAAGCACACATTGGATATCCGCCGTTATTACAGGAGACTGGAATATTAATATAATAGTATCTAAATAAAAATTACAATATGAAATTTAATTCAGGAGGAAAATATAATGTTTAACTTTAATGTGCCTCGTTACGAGAAAGTAGTTACCGATGCAATCAATTTAAGACCGCAGATTGAAGCCGCAGTAGACAAGATCTGTAAAGAAGGATATTCCAATATATTCTTTATCGGCTGTGGCGGTACATATGCACATTCCCTGCCGATGAAATACTGGATGGACGGTTCTTCTTCGATTGATACGGTCAGCGTGATCGCAGCAGAATTTATGGCTGCTCCGCCGAAGAAATTTACAAAAGATTCTGTCTGCGTATTCTCTACAAGAAGCGGTAATACGAAAGAAATCGTAGCAGCTGCAAAGTTCTGTAAAGAGGCCGGCGCAAGAACCATCGTGTATGTATCCAATGACAATACACCGGTTTGTGAATATGCAGATTATAAACTGTTCAGTTTTGCAGAAGATGACTGTCTGTGTGAGGCAATTTATACCTATATGATCACCATGATCGCACGGTTTATGAAGAATGCAGGGGAGTTCCCGAAATATGATCAGTTCATGGATGAGTACGCAAAGATCGTTCCGTATCTGCTGAAAGCGAAAGAGCAGTATGAAGACCGTTGTGCCAAGATGGCAGCAGAACATAAAGATACAGATTATCATATGGTTATCGGTTCCGGTATGCTCTGGGGCGAAGCTTACGACTATGCGATGTGTATTCTGGAAGAGATGCAGTGGATCAAAACAAAATCCATCCATGCCGCAGAGTTTTTCCATGGCACGATCGAGCTGCTGGAAGAGGGCATGAGTCTGATTCTCTTCTATGGAGAGGATGAAACCAGACCGCTGATGGATCGTGTAGATACATTTTCTGAGAAGATTATCAAAGAAAAATTCGGAACAAATATCTGTGTCAATAAATTTGATACAAAAGAGGTTGAACTTCCATTTACAGATCCGGAATTCCGTAAGATTGTTTCTCCGATGGTTATGTATGCGATCACTGAACGTCTCAGCTGCCATCTTGAGAAAGAAAGAAATCATCCGTTGACAACCAGAAGATATTACCGTCAGATGGAATATTAAATTATGTATCTGTGGCTGCAGCCCGAAAGGCTGCAGCCTTTTTACGAAGGAGGAAAAAGATGCAGGCAGTCATATTTGATATGGATGGCGTTATTTTTGATTCAGAAGCAAAAGGGATTGAGTGCTGGAAAGAGGTTGCACGCAGATATGGTATCCAGAATATTGAAAATACCTGTTATCGTTGTCTGGGAGTAAATGAAAAGGCAGTTGTGCAGATTTTTAAGGCGACTTATGGTGAAACGTTTGATTTTGAATTTTATTCTGAAAAAGAAAGAGAGATTTTTCTAAGCCGGTATGCAGGTGCGAAGCTGCCACAGAAACAGGGGATTAAAGAGTTATTGCAGTGGTTAAAAGACAATGGAATAAAAACAGCAGTGGCATCCTCAACAAATCGTGAGACTGTAAAACAGGAGCTGGCAGATGGAGGTCTTTTGGATTATTTTAGTGTCGTTATTGGCGGAGATATGATTGAACGGAGTAAACCTGCACCTGATATTTTTATGGAAGCCTGCAGACAGTTGAATGTATTGCCTGAAGATTCTTTTATTATTGAGGATTCCTATAATGGTATACGTGCAGCACATGCCGCAGGTGCCAAAGCAATTATGGTACCTGATCTTTTACAGCCAACAGAGGAGATACGGGAATTGGTGTATAGTGTGCAGGATTCGCTGGTGCATGTGAGAAAAATGCTTGAACAGGAAATAAACTTTTGATATTCTGATGTTGTATCATAATACTTGACACTTCTACTTCACAGATTTATAAAAAAGAAGTGAAAATGGAGGTTGTAAAATGGCACAGAAAAAGGTTTATGATGAAGAATTCAAAATTCAGGCGGTGAAGCTAGGAAGAGAGATCGGATTCAGCAAAGCGGCAATAGAACTGGGTGTCAACGTAGATACGCTGTATGGATGGAATAAACGAGCAAAAGATGCCCGGCTGGACTTAGAACCAGGCACACAGACCCCAGATACAGCTATGAGTCTTACGGAGGAGGTGCAGAAACTCAGACAACAGACCCGAGAACAGGCAAAGGAAATTGCCCGATTAAAAGAGGAAAATGAGTTTTTAGCGGAGGCAAGCGCTTTTTTCGCAGCAAGCCGTCGGAAGTCAGCAAAAATCTGAGAATGCAGTTTATTGATAGAAAGACGGATGGCGGCATGATTAAGGGAAAAATCGCGTTTTATTGTGATGTGCTTGATGTGACAAGACAGGGATTTTACTGGTATCTGAAGCATCGGGATGACCCATGGAAATATGAGAACATTGCGGAAAAAATGCGTGTCATCGTGGAGGAGGATGAATGTAATGATACTTATGAACGCTGTCGGATGAACCAGGCGTTAAAGCTGAAATACCCGAATGAAGATGTCCCAAGCGAAAGAACTGTCTACCGAATCATGGAAAGAATCGGGCTTAGCCATAGACCAAACCGTAAACCCCATGGCATTACAAAGGCCGATCGCAACGCAAGAAAGTCGGAGAATCTTTTGAACCGGGATTTCAGGGCGGGGAGCCCACTAAAAAAATGTGTGACAGATATCACCGAGATTCCAGCAAAGAATGGGAAACTCTATGTTTCCGCGATCTTCGATTGTTACGACCTTGATGTGCTTGGCCTGTCCATGTCAGACAACATGAAAACAGAGCTGTGCACATCTACAATAGAGAATATGGTAAAATCCAATCCATCGGTCTGTGGGATGATCCTACACAGTGACCGGGGAAGCCAGTACACAAGCGCATCCTATCGGGCAGAGTTAAGCCGTCATGGAATCATACAGAGTATGAACAGTGATGGTGCCATGATAATGCACGCTGTGAGGCTATGTGGGCAAGAATGAAAGAAGAACTTCTGTATGGTAGATATGACACGAAGCAAATGACAATAGAGGAACTGAAAACGCTGATATGGAGATATTTCATCATCTATTGGAATCGGAGGATTTGTTCGGCCAATGGTGGTCTGCCTCCAATGACCAAGAGGAAAAAATACTATGAGTCATTGGGACAGGTGGCTTAAAAGTTTCGTGAAGAAAAAGTGTAAAGGAATATTGACAATATCACACCTCATATCCGGCTTCCGTCAGCAGCTTTTCAGCCAGCGGATCGCTTTTATCCTCTCTTTCTCCTGCTGCGCCCTTGTCACTTAATGTAATCACAGCCGCCCGGAAAGGCTCTTTTCCTGTTTCTGGCAATACCTGGATTGTATCTCTCACGCTGATCTCTCCTTCCTGTAATACCCGGGCAAATATCCCATTGGACGGCATGATACATTTTCCCATCTGGTAATAGATCGTACAGTGGCTGTGACAGTCCTTGCCAATCTGTGTGACCTCCAGCAGCACGCTGCCACATTGCAGCCTTGTGCCTACCGGAAGTACTTTCAAAGGAATGCCCTGTACAGCCAGATTTTCTCCAAAGGCTCCCGGATAGACATCAGCGCCTTCAGCTCTGAATGCATCGATTTCTTCCTGCGACAGCAGACTTACCTGTCTGTGCCAGTGACCAGCATGCGCATCACCCTCGATTCCCTAGTCCGTACGCAGCCTTGCGGTATCCAACGTTTTTTTCTGCGTGCCTCTTTTTTCGCTGATACAGATGGCTGTAACTGTGCCTGCCTGTATTGTCTGTTCCATCATTATCCTCCGATCTGTACCATCTGTTTATTTTCTGTGATTTTTTCTCTTGTATCAAAGCAATGCATCTGTGGTTTTGCAAGAATCACACGCTGCAGTAGCTCACGGATCTGCTCATGATTTCCCGCCCGCAGGATCTCCCGCCCGTCTATACTCTCACCATAGCACAGGCAGGGCTTGAAATGACCGTCTGCTGTCATGCGGATCCGGTTGCAGGCCGCACAGAATTTCCCATGCACGGGGCTGATGAAACCGACATTTTTCCGGAAGCCCGGAATCTCGTAGTATACGGCCGGGCCATTGCCCTTTCGCTTCTGTACAGGCTGTAACTCAGGATACAGCTTACACAGCGCATCCAGTATATCCTTATTTGCTATCCCTTTATGTGATTTTCCCTCGCCTATCGGCATGAGTTCAATAAAGCGGACGTCTGCATAGCCTTTCTCTGCCAGAGAAAGTACCTGCTGCCATACGGCATCGTTGATGCTCTTCGGCAGCACTGTATTGGCATGAACGGGAATATCCAGTTTTTCTGCCTGCAGGATCCCGGCCACTACCTTTTCCAGTGCATCCTGCCCGGTGATCTGCCGATACAGCCGGGGATCCAGCGTGTCCAGACTTACATTAATACAGTCGACACCTGCTCTTTTCAACGCCCCTGCCTGTTTCTCCAGCAGTACGCCATTCGTTGTCAGTGTCACCTGCTCCACACCGTTCAGAGATTTTATCTCGCTTATAAGCTGTACACAGTCCTTTCGTACCAGTGGCTCGCCACCGGTAATCTTGAACCGGGTAATACTAGATGGAAAAGAAGGAAAAGCAACAGAAACAAAGCTGGAGAAAGGTAGAAAGCTGATAAGGGAATTGCTTGATGATAAAAAAGAAATTTCCATCAGGGAATTAGATGAAAAAGCAAAAGAGCAGAGAATATCCGGACGAACAATGCGTGATGTGAGAAGCCGAATGAAGAATGAGTTGGAGTATCGAGTAAATGAAAAACAGGAAAACAGTATTCGATTAAAAGAATGATGGGTGGCAGAGTCATTGAAGAAAATATAAATTTTTATAGATACCCTATCTGCCACCTGCCGTCTGCCGATGTATGAAATTACGAAAATAGATTGCGAATCGCATGCAACTTGCAATCAAACAAGATATAATGAAGAAAAAAGAGGAGGCGATATTTATGGCCAGAACAGCAAATGTATTTGCACGTGTTGAGCCTGAAGTGAAAGAACAGGCAGAGC
>ERZ826764.2962-NODE-2962-length-14811-cov-13.351586_pt1 | contig 14811 bp, 10 predicted proteins | sample MGYA00519870_ERZ826764 | MGnify/ENA primary metagenome ERZ826764 (study PRJEB31778, sample SAMEA3449239) | human gut metagenome | biome: human gut; feature: human-associated habitat; material: faeces | place: United Kingdom | collected 2010/2012 ...
GATCGCTTCCGAGCATATCGGACATCAGATCGTTACAAGCAAGATCGTGGGAAGAGATTTGCTGAAGGATCCTGGTCTGCACCGTTCTTTATTTGCAGATAACTTTTCAACGATGCTCTCCGGTTTTATCGGTTCTGTTCCGACAACAACTTATGGTGAGAACATCGGCGTTATGGCTATGACAAAGGTTTACAGTGTTTACGTTATCGGCGGTGCAGCGGTACTATCTATCATCTGTTCCTTTATCGGCAAGATGACAACACTCATCAGTACGATTCCGGGACCGGTTATCGGCGGAATCTCATTCCTGCTCTACGGTATGATCGGTGCATCCGGTATCCGTATCCTTGTAGATGCACAGGTAGATTACGGCAAATCCCGTAATCAGGCTATGACAGCCGTTGTATTCGTTACAGGTCTTTCAGGCATTTCCGTACAGCTCGGAAGCATTCAATTGACAGGTATGGTACTGGCCTGTGTTGTTGGTATGATCATGGGTCTGGCATTCTATATTCTGGACAAACTGAAGCTGACCAACGATCAGTGACAGGAAATATATTGCATAAAAAGCAGATGAAGAGGGAAATCTTTTTATCTGCTTTTTGGCATTCAGAGAGGAAAAAGAAATCATGTATGGGAAGCCTTTTGTCGGATTTTCAGAGATCCTGTCAACAAAAAAAAAGAGGGATTTTCAAGTATCTTATTGACAATCATTCCGTTTTATAATACTATGTAATACAGAAAACACGAACAAAGGTTCGGATTAAAGGAAACCTGATTAGAAAGAGAATAAAGAATAGGAGATTACATAATGATCAGTGAAGAGAAGCAGAAGGCGCTGGAAGCGGCTCTTGGAAATATTGAGAAACAGTTCGGTAAAGGCTCTGTCATGAAGCTTGGAGATTCCAGTTCCCATATGCAGGTGGAGGCAGTTCCCACAGGATGCTTAAGCCTGGATATCGCCCTTGGTGTAGGTGGTGTTCCCAAGGGACGTATCGTGGAGATCTACGGACCGGAGTCCAGTGGTAAGACAACGGTAGCCTTACATATGGTCGCTGAAGTGCAGAAGAGAGGCGGAATCGCAGGATTTATCGATGCGGAGCATGCTCTTGATCCTGTTTATGCCAAGAGTATAGGTGTTGATATCGACAACCTTTATATTTCACAGCCGGATAACGGAGAGCAGGCGCTGGAGATCACAGAGACTATGGTACGTTCCGGTGCTGTGGATATCGTGATCGTGGACTCTGTTGCAGCCCTAGTCCCCAAGGCTGAGATCGAAGGAGATATGGGAGACAGCCATGTAGGTCTGCAGGCCCGTCTGATGTCACAGGCACTCCGTAAACTGACTGCTGTTATCAGCAAGTCCAACTGTGTGGTAATCTTTATCAACCAGCTCCGTGAGAAGGTCGGCGTAATGTTCGGTAATCCGGAGACTACAACCGGTGGACGTGCCCTGAAGTTCTATGCATCTGTCCGTATGGATGTCCGCCGCGTGGAGACACTGAAGCAGGGCGGTGAGATGGTAGGTAACCATACCCGTGTGAAAGTAGTCAAGAATAAGGTGGCTCCGCCATTTAAACAGGCAGAATTTGATATTATGTTCGGAACCGGTATTTCCAGAGAGGGAGACATCCTGGATCTTGCGGCAGACTGCTCCATTGTAAACAAGAGTGGTGCGTGGTATGCATACGAAGGGGACAAGATCGGACAGGGACGTGAGAATGCCAAATTATTCCTGAGAGAGCATCCGGAGATCCGTGATGAGATCGAAAAGAAGGTACGTGTACAGTATCATCTGGATCCGGCTGATGAAACAGCAGAATCTGCGGCACAGGCAGCGGATACGGAAGAAGAGGAATAATCCATGCTGAATCCGGAAGAACGAAACCGGGCAAGAAAGAAAGCCATGCGGCTTCTGGAACATATGGATCGTACAGAGAAAGGCCTGACGGATAAACTCCGTCAGGCTGAATTTTCACAGGAGGCAGTGGAAGATGCCATTGCCTATGTGAAGTCTTACGGTTATATTAATGATGCCCGTTATGCCAGGACATATATTTCTTTTCGCATGGAGTCCAAGAGCCGCCAGAAGATCCTTTCCGAGCTTCAGATGAAAGGTGTAGACCGTCAGACTGCACTGGAAGCCTGGGAGGAAATGGAAGAACTTATGGAACCTGATGAACGTGCCGTTTTACGAAAGACCATAGAGAAGAAATATGCACCGGATACCGAGCTTGATGAAGGACAGATGCGGAGACTCTATGGTTACCTTGCCAGAAGAGCATTTAAGTACGAAGATATTTCACATACCCTGGATGAGATGAACATCCGTGTGAAACACGAGATGGAATAATTCCGTACAAAAAAAGTCACAGTTCATGCATGCTAACCAAAATCGGCTTTTTCATGAGAAAAACTTGACATAAATGTGAAAAACAGCTAAACTTGTATTGTTGTATTTGTACAATGAAAACTAAATAAGGAGGTGCTCCTGTGGCAGGCACAATTATCGGTGTTATTGTCGCTGTGGTAGTCACGCTACTTATTGCAGTTCCTGTTACTTGCAAGGTTGCTGTTGACAAGAAAGTACGCAAGGATGCGGAAATCGTAGGTACAGCAGAGGATAAAGCAAGGAATATTCTTGATGAAGCATTGAAAGCAGCAGAGACCAAGAAACGCGAAACTTTACTTGAGGTAAAGGAAGAATCTCTGCGAACTAAAAATGAACTGGAAAGGGAAACCAAGGAACGGAGAAACGAGCTGCAGAGATACGAGAAGCGAGTTTTGTCAAAAGAGGAATCTGTTGACAAAAAAGCCAATGCAGTGGAGAAGCGTGAGCTGGAATGTACAGCGAAATTTAACGAGTTACAAGAAAAAGAAAAACGAGTAAATGAACTTGAGGAAAAAGGAGTACGGGAACTGGAACGAGTTTCAGGTCTTACCTCCGAACAGGCAAAAGAAGAGTTACTGAAATCTGTAGAAGATGACGTAAAGGTGGATGTTGCAAGACTCTATAAAGAGCTTGAAAACAGAGCCAAGGAAGAAGCCAACAAGAAAGCTAAGGAATATGTGGTCAATGCCATCCAAAAATGTGCGGTAGATCACGTATCTGAGACAACAATTTCTGTGGTACAGCTTCCAAGTGATGAAATGAAGGGAAGGATTATCGGTCGTGAGGGCCGTAACATCCGTACATTGGAGACACTTACCGGTGTGGATCTGATCATTGATGATACACCGGAGGCAGTTGTTCTCTCCGCGTTTGATCCGATCCGTAGAGAGATCGCCAGAGTGGCTCTGGAGAAACTTATTGTGGATGGACGTATTCATCCGGCAAGAATTGAAGAGATGGTGGAGAAAGCCCAGAAAGAAGTGGAAACACAGATCCGTGAAGACGGTGAGACAGCAGCCATGGATGTGGGTGTTCATGGAATCCATCCGGAACTTCTGAAACTTCTTGGACGTATGAAATTCCGTTCCAGTTATGGTCAGAATGCTTTGAGGCATTCCATTGAGGTTGCACAGCTTTCCGGACTTCTCGCAGGAGAGATCGGTGTGGATGTGCGTATGGCCAAACGTGCCGGACTTCTTCATGATATTGGTAAATCCATTGATCATGAGGTGGAAGGTTCTCATATCCAGATTGGCGTGGATCTCTGTAAGAAATATAAGGAATCCCCGATCGTTATCAACACAGTTGCGTCCCATCATGGCGATGTGGAACCGGAATCTCTTATCGCTTGTATTGTACAGGCTGCTGACGCGATTTCCGCGGCAAGACCTGGTGCAAGACGAGAGACACTGGAAACCTATACCAATCGTCTGAAACAGCTCGAGGATATCACCAATGAGTTCAAGGGCGTAGAAAAATCTTTTGCTATTCAGGCAGGAAGAGAAATTCGTGTTATGGTTGTACCGGATCACGTAAGTGATGCAGATATGGTTCTCCTTGCAAGAGACATTGCAAAGCAGATCGAAGCAGAACTTGAATATCCGGGACAGATCAAGGTTAATGTGATCCGTGAAAGCAGAGCGGTTGATTACGCAAAATAAGCTTTCGCTCACAGAATACTCTGGAAATAATGAAAGCCGGACAGCTTTAATAGCTGGCCGGCTTTTTTGCTGCCCGGAAACAGGTTATATTACGGAGAGTTTGGACGTAAACTGGTACAGGGTGAGTGAATGGAAAAAAGAAATGAAAGCAGAAAATGGAAAACAGCTGGTCGTTTTCCGGCAGAGATTCTTTTTTTGACCGGTTTTCTGGTGGGAAATATCATACCGAATCTTATCTGGAAAATGGAATGGAAACAGAAAACCCTGGCTTCTTTCTATCTGATCCGGAATTTTGCGGGGAAAGATATTTCCGGCGGAGCATATTTGCTGGAAGTGTTACGACACAGGGGAGTACTCTTTCTTTTTCTGTTTTTCTGTGGGTTTACCATATTTGGGGTACCGCTGTCAGTGGCTTATATGCTGATTCTTGGGATGGAGACAGGACTTATCCTGACTTTATCCGTGCTGGAATTTGGTATTTACGGAGGTGTGGCCGGGGCCGGACTTCTGATTCCTCAGTATGTGATCTATATTCCGGTGTATTTTTATCTTGCTGGTCTTGTATACAGACAGTCCTATGATATCTGGAAAAACTATGGGCTTGTACCTCAGAAATCGAGGCTATATATCCGGCAGGGAATGACTGCATTTCTGGTGTATACAGGGGGAATTCTTGCGGAAAGTTTCCTGAATCCGTGGATTCTTGAAAAAGTTGTAAAGGGACTGAAATTTTTTTAAAAAAATTTTTACAATATGTAGTAATGGTTTCCATAAAATCTGCGATATTTGGTGGTTTGAGGCGGAATGTGTTGAAATTGCGAGGTTTTGCGCTGAAAAACCGTTTGATTTTATGTAAAATACACAGTATAATTCAGTCATAAAAGAATACAGATTTTACGGTTTGGTTGATAACGAGTTATTTAGAAACGGGATGTAAGAGAATGGACATAGAGATACGGGAATTTATTACATATTTACATAACAGAAAAAGAACATCTCATAATACAGAGGTGTCATATCAGAGAGATCTGAAGAAAATGGCAGCATATTTTGAGGAACGTGGGATTTACGATATCCGTGACGTGGGAGAGTTGGAACTGGAGGGATATCTCAGTTACATGGAGAGGGGACAGTTTGCCTCTTCTACAATCTCAAGGAATGTAGCTTCCATCCGTGCACTGTTTCAGTATCTTCAGCAGGAAGGCCGGATTGAGAGAGATCCGTCCCTGGAGCTGAAGCCACCCAAGGTTGAGAAGAGGATGCCGGAGATCCTTTCTGTGGATGAAGTGGACAGACTTCTGAGACAGCCGGATTTGAATACTCCGAAGGGAATTCGGGACAGCGCCATGCTGGAACTTCTTTATGCCACAGGAATGCGTGTCAGTGAACTGCTTCACCTGAATCTGGAGGATATTAATCTTCAGCTTGGTTATGTAGTCTGCCACGATGAAGAGAAGGAGCGGGTAATCCCTGTAGGAAATGTCTGCAGGAATGCCATGGACAAATATCTGAAAGAAGCCCGCAGAATATTTGTAAAGGAAAATGAGACGCAGAGCCTTTTTACCAACTGTTCAGGAAAGTCCATGAGCAGACAGGGGTTCTGGAAAGTGCTGAAGGGATATGCGGAAGAAGCAGGAATCCAGCATGATATCACACCACACACCCTGAGACATTCTTTTGCCGCACATATGCTGCAGAACGGAGCAGATGTGAAGAGTGTACAGGAAATGCTGGGACATTCAGATATTTCTACAACACAGATCTATTTGAATTTTGGTGTTGCGAAAATGCGTGATGTATACATGAAGGCGCATCCGAGGCATTAACCTGTAAAGAGGAATATGATATTAGGCAGAAAGAAATAAGCGGAGAATGGAACGACAGGACAGTTCTGTTTTCCGCTTTTTTTGATATATTATAAGTCTAACAGATCATGAGAATGGTCATATCTGCTTAAAAAGGGATTGAAAAAAGAACCGACGCTTCCAAAGAAAGGAAGAACGCCGGTTCTTTTGATGTGCATTTCAGTCAAGGGAATATTTGCAATCCCGTAGGGACCCCTTGATTTGTTAAAACTGCAGATCAGACAGACCTTAGCAGTTCTCAGCGATCGTATAAAGCAGTTTCTCAGACTCATCCCATCCAAGGCATGCATCTGTGATGGATTTACCGTAGATGTGATCTCCACCGATCTTCTGGTTGCCTGGCTCGATATAGCTCTCGATCATGAGACCTTTTACCATGGTATGAAGCTCAGGATCTACCTGACGGCTGTGAAGAACTTCACTTGCGATACGAACCTGCTGTTCGTAATGCTTGTTGGAGTTGGAATGGTTGGTATCCACGATCACTGCCGGGTTGGCAAGGTTCTTTGCGTGGTATTTGTCATAGAGAAGACGAAGATCCTCATAATGGTAGTTCGGGATAGCTTCTCCGTGTTTGTTTACCGCACCACGAAGGATTGCGTGGGAGAGCGGGTTACCAGTGGTCTCAACTTCCCAGCTTCTGTAAATGAAGCGGTGAGCGCCCTGTGCTGCAACGATGGAGTTCAGCATAACGCTGTAGTCGCCACTGGTAGGATTCTTCATACCAGCCGGAACGTCCATGCCGCTGACTGTCAGTCTGTGCTGCTGATCTTCAACAGAACGTGCACCTACAGCAACGTAGGAAAGAAGATCAGAAAGATAACGGTAGTTCTCCGGGTAAAGCATCTCATCTGCACAGGTAAAACCACTTTCGCGGATGGCACGCATGTGCATCTTACGGATTGCAATCAGTCCGGCAAGAAGGTTCGGTTTCTTCTCAGGATCCGGCTGATGGACCATTCCTTTGTATCCTTCTCCGGTTGTACGTGGTTTGTTTGTGTAAACACGCGGGATAATGAGGACTTTATCCTCGATCTTTTCCTGTACTTTGCGAAGTCTTAAAAGATAATCGCATACAGCATCTTCGTTATCTGCAGAACATGGTCCGATGATAGCGAGGAATTTATCAGATTTTCCGGTGAAAACGTCGCGAATCTCAGCATCGCGTTTCTCCTTGAGAGCCTGAAGTTCAGCATCGATGGGATACTGATTGCGGATTTCCTCAGGAGTTGGCAGTTTTTTTATGAATTCAAAACTCATAGTACTTTATTCCTCCATAATTATAACATTTCGGTTATTAATTATAAACGATTATCGCCCGCTTGTCGATAGGGAAATTTTAGCGCTTTCACGTGTAGAAGGGAAAGGAGCAGTTCACCCAGAAAAATGCCGTAAAAATAGCCTCGAATCCCAATTGCCGGAATCATAAAAACAACAGAAAAAATACGGATGAGAATGCCGGCAGCGCTGTGAATCAGGCAGCGCCCCGGCCTTCCAAGCCCCTGAAGGATGCTGGCGAGCATGGTGTTGGTATAAAGAAAAGGACAGATGAAAGAAAGATACCGTATGTAAGTTCCGGCAGTTTTGCTGTGAAAAAGCAGTGTTCCAAGGAATGGTCCAAAGAGAAAGAATCCGCTTCCACACAAAAATCCCAGAAACATGCAGAGAAAAAAAGTCTGGTCTGTGACATAGCGGATCTGTTTCTGATCTCCAAGGGCATCCATTCTTGCGACAGAGGGCATCAGCATTACAGCTGCGGAAGTTGTAATGGTGGAAGGAAACAGGAGCAGGGGAAGGGCCATTCCCGTAAAGATCCCGTAAATTTTCAGTGCCTCTGAAGAAGTCATTCCACAGCGAATCAGCATCTGTGGAATCAGAACCGCTTCTATGCTTCCGAGAAGTGTCAGGAGGATGCGGTTCAGGGATATGGGGAAAGACAGGGTAAAAAGATCTTTTATCAGCGGAAAAATTTTAACGGAAGTTTTTTCTTTTACAGGATGATTTCCAAAATGAAAAGAAACCATAAGGAGTGATATCAGAGAAGCGGCAGCTTCTCCTGCGAGGGAACCGCCGGCTGCGATCATCGCAGTGACCGGACGGCCTTCGGAGAGAAAGATCAGATACAGGATATAAGTGGCACCGATCCGGACAGTCTGCTCGCTAAGCTGCACAGCTGCGGGTACAGAAGCTTTTTTCCGGGCATAATAATAGCTGTCAATGCAGGAGTGAATGGCGCAGAGTGGTATACTGGCAGCCGTCAGCCGAAGAAGATCGGAGGTCCCGGGTGCTTTCAGGATTGTGGAAGCAAAAAAATCTGCATGCCGAAAAAGCAGAAAACCGGTTACAGCAGAAAAAAAGACAGCCGCAAAGATTCCCGTAACCAGAGAAAAATATGCCTCCTTTTTTTCCTGAAGAGCAAGTCTGGACGCAATCAGCCGGGAAAGTGCAGACTGGATTCCGGTATAGGAAAGAGCAGCCATAAGTCCCTGCAGAGGAAGGATCAGCTGATACAGACCAAGACCTTCCGCACCAATGGCATGGGATAGGAATATCCTATAAAAGAAACCAGCAATACGGCTGACAAGTCCCGTGCAGGCAAGAATCAAGGTTCCTTTGAGAAATACTTTTTTTGACATGGATAACCTGGAGCCTTTTTTGTCAGTATATGAAGAAGTTAGTCTTGACAGAACCATAGGTTTCTGATAGAGTAAACATGAAATCCGAGGAAAACACTGGGAATTGAAAAAGAGGTGAGCGGATGAAACTGTCAACAAGAGCAAAATACGGACTTAAGGCCCTGATAGACCTTGGTCTTTACAGTGAAAAAGAAGCGGTCTCGCTTCAGAGTATTGCGGGCCGTCAGAATATATCAGTCAGCTATCTGGAACAGCTGATGGCGCTTTTGAAGAAAGCGGGCCTTGTGAAGAGTGTCCGCGGTGCTGCCGGAGGATACTTTCTTGGAAGACCGGCAGAAGAGATTTCAGTGGGAGATATCCTTCGTGTTCTGGAGGGCGGCCTGGAGGCTGCTACATGCCCGGGAACAGAAGGTGACGGAGGCTGCCAGGGTTCTGATCTCTGCGTAGCTAAATTAGTGTGGAAGAGGATCAACGACAGCATCACAGATGCGGTGGATACACTGATGCTCAGTGAGCTGATCGAAGAGAGCCGGAGAATACACGAAAAATAATTATCCTGAACAGGAGGAAAAGAAAATGGGAAAAATGATATATCTGGACAATGCGGCTACCACAAAGACCGCACCGGAAGTTGTGGAGGCAATGCTGCCGTATTTTACAGAGTTTTATGGAAATGCTTCTACTGTTTATGATTTTGCTGCAAACAGCAAGGCTGCTATTGCCAAGGGAAGACAGCAGATTGCAGATGTGATCGGAGCCAAGAAAGAAGAAATCTATTTTACAGCAGGTGGTTCCGAGTCTGATAACTGGGCTCTGAAAGCAACTTTTGAGGCATACAAGAATAAAGGTAACCACATCATCACAACAAAGATTGAGCATCATGCCATCCTTCATACCTGTGAATACCTTGAAAAAGAGCGCGGTGCGAAGGTCACATATCTGGATGTAGATGAGAACGGATTCATTGATCTGGATGAGCTTCAGAAAGCCATTACACCGGAGACCATCCTGATCTCTGTTATGGCTGCAAACAATGAGATCGGTACTCTTGAGCCGCTGAAAGAGATCGGACAGATCGCACATGAGCATGGAATCCTGTTCCATACAGACGCTGTTCAGGCATTCGGACAGATCCCGATCAATGTAGATGAGTTTAACATTGATATGCTCAGCTCCAGTGGACATAAGATCAACGGACCGAAGGGAATCGGTTTCCTCTACATCCGTAAAGGTGTCAAGATCCGTTCCTTTGTACATGGTGGAGCACAGGAGAGAAAACGTCGTGCAGGTACAGAGAACGTTCCTGGAATCGTAGGATACGGCCTTGCTGCAGAACGTGCCAACAAATCCATGAAAGAGCGTACCGCAAAGGAAATTGAGATCCGTGACCATATGATTAACAGGATCCTTACAGAGATCCCATACGTACGTCTCAACGGAGATAAGGTAAAACGTCTTCCGAACAACGTAAACGTAAGCATTCAGTTTATCGAGGGTGAGTCCCTTCTTCTGATGCTTGACAACTTCGGAATCTGCGCATCCAGCGGTTCTGCATGTACATCCGGTTCTCTGGATCCGTCACATGTTCTGCTGGCTATCGGCCTTCCTCATGAGATCGCACATGGATCTCTCCGTATGACATTAAGCGAGGAGACAACAATGGAGGATGCTGATTTTGTAGTAGATAAACTGAAAGATATTACTGCAAACTTAAGAAGTATGTCTCCATTATATGAAGATTTTATTAAAAAGCAGAAAAAATAATAAAAACACTTGCCAGGAGGAAAAAATAATGTATAGTGAAAAAGTAATGGATCATTTTCAGCATCCACGTAATGTAGGTGAGATTGAGAACGCAAGCGGCGTGGGTACTGTAGGAAATGCAAAATGCGGTGATATTATGAGAATATTCCTTGATATTGATGACGAAACCCATATTATCAAAGACTGCAAATTCAAAACATTTGGATGCGGTGCAGCCGTTGCAACAAGCAGCATGGCAACAGAGCTCGTAAAGGGCAAAACCATCGAGGAAGCCATGGAAGTAACAAACAAAGCCGTTATGGAGGCTCTGGACGGACTTCCGCCGGTAAAGATCCACTGTTCCCTGCTTGCTGAGGAGGCTATTCATGCAGCTCTCTGGGATTATGCAGAGAAGCATCACATTAAGATTGAGGGTCTTGCGAAACCGAAGTCTGATATCCATGAGGGAGAAGAGGATACAGAGGAAGAGTATTGATCCACGAAGATCATGATCAGAGCCATGGCATGAGCAAGCTGTACGCAAACGGAACCGTAAGCCATTGAAAGGACAGGTAAGCAAATAGCATGACAGGACTTACGAACGAAGAAGTTCAGGAAAGAATTGCGCAGGGCCAGGTAAATAATAACGAAAACCCCAACACCAGGACATATAAGCAGATCATTCTGGAGAATACACTGACGTTCTTCAATTTTCTGAACCTGGTGCTGCTGGTTCTCGTACTGCTGGTTGGTTCCTACAAAAACTCCATGTTTGTAGGAATCATTTTTATTAATACCGTAATTGGAATCATTCAGGAGATCCGTGCCAAGAAGACCATTGACAAGCTGGCTATCCTGACAGAATCCAAGACGGTTGTTCTGCGTGAAGGAAAAAAATGGAAAATTTCTACAGAGAAGCTGGTTGTCGATGATCTGATCTTTCTGAAAGCCGGAGAACAGGTTCCGGCAGATGCGAAGATTCTAGAAGGAAGCCTGGAGGTCAATGAATCTCTGCTGACCGGTGAGGCAGACAATCTTCCGAAGAATACGGGAGATGAGCTTTTTTCCGGAAGTTTTGTGACGGCGGGACAGGCATGCTGCCAGATCATCCATGTTGGAAGTGACAACTATGCGTCAAGGATCACCAGTGAGGCCAAGGAATTCAAACGCCATAATTCAGAGCTTCGAAATTCCCTGAATGCCATCCTGAAGGTGATCAGTATCATTATCGTACCACTGGGTGCGATGCTTTTTTATAAACAGTATTATTTTGTGGGAGATAATATCCGGGATTCCGTCGTCAATATGGTTGCGGCAGTTCTTGGAATGATCCCCGAGGGACTCGTTCTCCTTACCAGTGTGGCGCTGACTCTGGGTGCGCTGAAACTGGCTCAGAAGAAGACTCTGGTGCAGGAGCTGTACTGTATTGAGACTCTTGCGCGTGTGGATACGCTCTGCCTGGATAAGACAGGAACCATTACAGAAGGTACCATGTGTGTGGAAGCAGTGGAGAGCTATCCGCCGGTGTATGATGAGATTTCAGGTGAAGCAGCAGGAAATAAGACTGAGTCTGGTGAAAGTAAGAACGACAGAACTGAGAGTTCTGATCTGGTCGAGGTTTCAGCAGCTTCCGAAATTTCAGCAGTTTCAGCCGCAGAAGCGATTGCAAAAGAGGATGGGAGTTCGATTCTTTCACCACGGGAAGAGTCTGAAGCTGGCACAGAGACGTACAGCCAGGAAGATCCGGAGAAAATCCGGGAGATCGAGCATATCATGGGAAATCTCCTTTCTGTGCTGAAAGACCAGAATGCTACTGCCGATGCACTGCGGGCGAGATTTAAAGTATCCCAGGATATGGAGCTGGATCATGTGATCCCGTTCTCTTCTGACAGAAAGTACAGTGGAGCTGCTTTTAAAGATACAGGCACTTATCTGATGGGTGCTGTGCAGTTTCTTTTTCCGGAAGGGAATCCGGAGCTGGCAGAATACTGCAGCGGTTTTGCGAAAGAAGGACTTCGTGTTCTGGTTGTTGCTCACAGTGAGAATGTAAATGAAGGCACTGAGATCCCGGCAGGGCTTGAGCCAATCGGACTTCTTCTTCTTACGGATGTGATCCGCCAGGAGGCACCGGATACCCTGGCATATTTCGAAAGCCAGGGGGTGGATCTGAAGGTGATCTCCGGTGATGATCCGGTGACCGTTTCTGCCATAGCCAGACGTGCAGGCCTTAAAAATGCGGAGCAGTATGTAGATGCAACAACGATCACAACCCAGGAACAGATGGACGAGGCAGTTGCAACATACAGTGTGTTCGGACGTGTGACACCGCAGCAGAAGCAGGCGATGGTGAAATCTCTTCAGGCACAGAAGCATACGGTTGCAATGACCGGTGATGGTGTAAACGATGTTTTGGCCCTTAAAGAGGCTGACTGCAGTATTGCCATGGCTGAAGGAAGTGATGCGGCCAAGAATATTGCCAATGTGGTATTGCTGGATTCCAATTTTGCAGCGATGCCGGAGATCGTGAACCAGGGACGCAGGGTTGTAAATAATATCCGTACTGCAGCATCCATGTTTCTGATCAAGACAATTTTTTCCGTGCTGCTGTCACTGATCACAATTTTCTTCGGGGATGCCTATCCCTTTGAGCCGATCCAGATGTCACTGATCAGCGCCTGTGCAGTTGGTATTCCTACGTTTCTTCTGGCCCAGGAGAATAATTATGAGAAGATCGACCATACATTTTTGCGTCACGTGTTTATGAATGCATTTCCGGCCGCTGTGACAATCACAGGCTGCGTGTTCAGTGTGATGCTGGTATGTCAGAACGTATATCATTCCAATGCGATGCTGAATACGGCCTGTGTGCTTGTAACCGGGTGGAATTATATGGCCGCACTTAAGACGGTTTACGCACCTTTGAATACCTATCGTAAGGTGATCATTTACAGTATGCAGGTGATCTTTTTCGGGGCGGCGGTGGTTCTGCAGAATCTGCTGACGCTGGGATCTCTGGAATTCGGAATGATCATTCTGGTATTCCTTCTGATGACGTTTTCTCCGATTCTGATCGATGTGATCACAGCCTGGATCAGGAACATTTACAGCCGTTCACTGGATAAAGGAGAACAGGGAAAATTTGCCACATTTATTGATAAGCTGAGAAAATAATAATATGAGAAAAGTAAGAGGACACTACCTGGAAACGGGCAGTGTCCTCTTTAGGTTGAGTGAATAAACTGCGAAACAGATATCCGAAGCAGAGCTGTGTAGCGAATGTGGATCACGCATATCCGCTTGACGAAGATACTATTTCGTATGCATGAGCCAGATAAATCCAAAGGCCGGGATCTCTACGGCCTGTGCATCTCTTTGAACTCCTGTGAGGAGATCTGTATAAGTGCCGTCTTGTTCGTTGATCCAGGCTACTTTGTCCTGGTCACTGAAGTTGTAAATGCAGATCAGTTTCTCTTCGGAAGTTTCTCTTACCAGGGCAAGAAGGGATTTTTCCCAGGTTTCCAGTGTGTGTGCAGGAATCTCAGGGGCAAATACCGGATGGCTGGCGCGGATGGACTCCAACTGTTCCAGACTGTTAAAAATGCGTCCCTGGATCGTCTCGGCATCGGCTCTGTTCCGGGCAAGAATCCAGTTGAAATGGCCGTTGTGGAGCCAACGGGGGTCAGAAGCCCTGGAAGGGTCTGCTTTATAGGTGTAGTCGTTGAGCTGTCCGATTTCATCACCGCTTCGAAGTACCGGGATTCCAGGAAGGGAAAGAAGCAGTGCATGAAGTGCTACATCATATCGGATTCCGCGGCTGACACCATCTGTATTTCCCTCATAATCAAAACGCTCGATTCCTGCAAGGGAGGCAGTTGTTCCGCAGAGCTCGGATTCTTCTGTTTCCGGATTTACATAGATCTCACCCCGAGCAAAGGAATTCGGGAAAAGACCGGAAAGGAATTCATTCAGATAATCTCTGTGAGGACCCTCTGTGATAAAGCTGTCTTTCAGGAAATCATAGTCCAGGTTCCAGCGTACCGTGTTGCGGTTGCGGAGGTAATTCTGGAATACAGGTGCCTGTGGAAGACTGGCCGTCTTATCAATTCCGCGGCGGAGAAGAGTGGTATCTTTTGTGGCAACAGTGTGCCAGATATCGGACATCAGCTGAGTGCTGTTTACAATATGGAGTTCCGGCATATCGGAAGTTCCACCGAATGCAGCCGCTTCTGCTGGTGTGCGGTCTGTCTCACCAAGGAGAAGAACTCCAGGGCATACGATCTCGCAGACCATACGTGTCATGCGGAGAAGAGAGTGCAGTTTCCAGAGATTTTCGCTATCCATCACAGGAAGGACACCAAGACTGAATACAGAAGCGCCCTCATTTGCAAGCTCCAGGATCTGGAGAAGCATTGCATTGAAAAAGGCCGGAGTCTGAAGTACACATGGCGCGCCGGACTGTGGGTCGTCCACAGAAAGGCTTAACGGGATTTCAAGAGCCAGGCGGATACCTG
>ERZ826764.2966-NODE-2966-length-14788-cov-3.455644_pt1 | contig 14788 bp, 11 predicted proteins | sample MGYA00519870_ERZ826764 | MGnify/ENA primary metagenome ERZ826764 (study PRJEB31778, sample SAMEA3449239) | human gut metagenome | biome: human gut; feature: human-associated habitat; material: faeces | place: United Kingdom | collected 2010/2012 ...
AAATGCCATCAACAAATTAAAGAAGCAGCTCCATGGCGGGGCATACGGGCGATGGCTGGATGTCCAGCAGGCCATCCGGGAGGCACAGTGCAGAACAAAGGCGGATTGAGAGCATGTTCTGCCATTGTTTTCCGAGTGCCCGATAGTGAACGTATAACTCTCACTTTTAAGCAATCCTCAAACGCTCTAAGCCCATATTTGCGCGCCTCTAAAACAGCTTTTTACGCTTAAAAAGTAAGACGAAAGAACAGTAAAAGCCGCGTTGAAACTTTGGAGTGATATCCCAATATACATATCGTCGGCGTGGGCGTCTGGTTACCCTCTATACATGTCATTCCGCTTGTCAGCATACTCATATATGCTTTAGCAAAGAGGCCAAAGAATCCAGTTGATTTGATATATGTTTGTATATGTAAGAAAAAATCACTTTGTATCTCAATAGTCTGCTCCAGCGACGATTGTTTCTCCCGAATAATTTCCAATTTCCCCTTGCATTCCGCACCACTCGCAGGTAAAGACGTTGTTTCTCATAATGGTACAGCTCAAATGTCCGCAAGGGCACAATGTTAGGCCATGCCCGCCGCAGTATGGACATCCAGGGTAATCGTCAGAGAATGAAATGTCGCCCTTGACTTGGATTTTATCGTAACCCTCGCGTTTTGCAGACGAGTCTTTGATCGGGAATGCCCATGTTGTGAGCCATCGATCCGCCCCGGTCTTTTCCATACGTATTCCATAGCTCTTATGACTCTCGCCGCATTTTGCGATAAGCACAACGGCCTCTTTGAACTCACTCACTGGCAGTAGCCTCACTTTCCGGCGCACCATCGTCCATAAAATAAGCAATCAAGACGGTAATATCATCGCCGCATCCCATGGAGCTTGTTTCGTCAAGCCACGCTTTTAGGTTCGCCGCAACTGCGCCTGCTCCGTATTGTTCAATCATGCCAAAATAATCTAAGCAAGTTTTCTGGAAGTCATCAACGCTCTTGTAACTGTTGGCAAAGCCGTCCGTGGAAAGCATCAGCATATACGGAAAGCCACTGTCTGCGGTCCTGCGCCGAACTACGGACACGGCTCTTTTCCACGAGTCGATTTTACTGAGCGAGTGAGTTTCCACGCCGAGGATTTTTTCACCCTCTAACAAATGATTGAGACCATTCCGACTAACGATGCTGATATCTCCGTCGCCGAGTTGAAATGCAAAAATAAAAATCGGTGTAATCATCATCCCGACGAGTGTAGAGCCATACTGCTTATAGATTTCGGCTTTGTTTTTTTCGCCGGTTTCGGTAAGAGGGACTTCACGCTTTTGCTTCGTGTGTACTTTCAAGACGCGCCGTTTCCACTCAGCGTCAATCTCCTGCGCAACCTTTGTGTCACCTTCACGGTTCAAGTAGGTCAGCAGCATTTCAAGATTTTCTGCATAATTCGCATAAAACTCACCCATAACCTTGCAGAAAACATTGACTGCGATACTGGAACCGGATTTACTATGTGGACAAGCCCTGCTGCCATGTCCATCTGCGATTGCCATGATAACTGTTCCGTCATCATATTCAAGCTTCTTGAAGGTATCCTGACACTCCATATTTACTCGCTTATGAGAAGCCCCCTGCACACTTTCTCCGAATACTATTTGTTTCATGATGCGTTCATCCTCTCTTGGAGAAAGTTCCAATCACCAAACATCATTTGCTCCAACTGAGCTTGGATCGGGAATGTTGTTCATATCCAGCACCAGCGGCGCATTGGTCGCATTAGGCGCATCATTTGCCTCTGGAAGCTCATCCATATCTTTCGGCCTGCTTGCCGGAGCGGACACCAGAGAAGCTGCGGTAGAGGCCCACTTGATCATTTTTACAAGCGCCTGCGGGTTGTTTGCCTGCAAGACCAGTTCGCTGTTGCCGGTAAACTGCTGCAGAACATCATCATCCGCATCCTGACCGATGGAAATTGCAATTCGGACTGCTTTTTTACCCCAGGGCAGATGCAGCAGCCTGTCCAGAGCGCTCTTATAATCGTCTGTCGGCTGGCCATCCGAAAGCAGCACGATAACGGGTGGAAGCGCACGGTCGCTCATCGGCGGAATTGTGAGCTGTGCTGCCAACATTTCAAACGCCTTGCCAAGATCGGTGACGCCGCCAGCGTCCAAATCATCCCAAGCGAAGTCTTCAACGTTTACAGGGGTTGGCGTAACCCAAGTTGCGCCTGTCGAAAATTTCAGCGTTCTCACGAGAAGCTGTGCGTTAGGATTATCCTTCGCAGCGTCGACCATTTCCGGGATTGTGGACTGGATTGCGTGATTGACCGTCCCAATTTTTTCGCCGTACATGGATCCAGAGCAGTCAACCACCCAAAAAAAGTGAAGCGGCCTGCTTGCCAACTCACCGCCGGGACGTTTCAATGCTTCTGCCATTTTGATTTCCTCCCTATGTAATTTCAGCGTTTATTTGAACTCTCCGGTCATCTGGCCGAAGTCAATACGAACATCCTTTGCGATTGCGGCGCTCTTACCGATTGCAACGGGAACCTGTGTTCCGTCTGGTTTGATATACGTCCAATTTTCTGTGCTCTCATTGCGGATACCCCAAAGATTCGGGTTCTTCGGATTCTGAACAACAGAGCCAACCCCACTGTTCATATCAAAATTGCCATAGATATGATGGGCAAAGAGCTTCGTACCTTTTTGAAGCAGAACGCGGCTTTTACCAGCGGCCAGCGTTACGGGCATGGGTACCGTACCTTTGCAGTTCCAGCAAGCCTGTGCCACACCATTATCCTGCTTCTGCGCATCGAAGAAGACTTCCGCGCCGCACTTAGGACAGAGGACAATGCCCGAGAGAAGATTTGCGAATGCTTCAAGCCATTCTTTTTCTGTCACGCGCTTATTGGGCAAAGTTAGACCAACCGTAAAAGATTTTGTGAACAGGTCGCGAATGGTCTGCGGATACAGTTCCCAATAGATAATGACGTTGTCCTGATACCCTTTGACCGGGCGGTTGCTTTTATCGTTCGGGTCATAGATGAAGATTGGATTCCGACCGTAGAGCTTATTCATAGCATGGATGTCCATGCACTTGATCTCAGCTTCTAGCTTTCCTTCCAGCGGATGCCCCATCATAAACATATAGAACAATAGAACTGCCAGCGAATACAGGTCCGTGTTCCGGGAGGGACTGGCCCTGCCCATGACGATTTCCGGCGCCATGAAGCGCGGTGTTCCGTACACAGAGCTGTTGTCAATTCCGTTGGCGGAGACATTGTCGTTGTCGCAGATCAGCACCTCGCCGGTATCCGGATCAAAAAACATATTTCCAAACGAAATATCCCGGTAGCTGTATCCCATTGCATGCAGCTTTTGATAGCTGCTTGTCAGGTTATAGGCGGCTTTACAGAGCGTTTGAAACGACGGCTCCGCACGTCGCTTCATCATATCCACGATGCTTTTGAATTTCTTCGGCCGCAGCGGCATGATGTAACCAAAGGATTCCCCATATCCTTTAAAAATCAAGTCCAACGGCCAGAGGAACGAAGCATCCGGCGCGCCTCTGGTGATTAAATTGTCCAGGATCTCTTTTTGCGATTTTGTCGCCATGTGCTTGAAATACCACTTGAGCGCATAGTGCTTTCCACCGCACTCCACATCGTAGACTTCGCCTTGCCCGCCTGCGCCAAGTAAGGAAATCACTTTGTATTTGTTGGAGCTTTCCGCTGTCAGGAAAGTTCCTGTTTTTAACTGCCCGTCCACATTCATCCCTCCTATTGTATCAGCTGCAAAACAGCTTGCGTTACGTTGCCGTCGGGGACAAAAATCTTGTAATGCATCTTGCTCGTCTGAAGCTCCACGCAATTGCTGTAAGGAGTAATTGCAACGAGATCGTCCGCTTTCACATCGAACCCCTCCTGATTGCCTTGAAAGATGATTCTGCGGTTGGTAATATACAGGATTCCACGCAGAGTTTGATAGGTGACATTATCCACCTGATCGGTTCTCCCTCGGCCGAAGTTGACACGCGTCCCTTTGAAAAGTCCGGGTGCGGAATAGCCTGAGTTCCGCCGCACATACCGCTTGCGGACCGTCTTCTTTTCATAGATTGCCTTGTCGATGTAATGACACTGTTCACCGGATTTCAAGAAAATCTTATTCGTGTTCAAAATTGGCAACCGTCCACGCAAAATTTCCTGAACAGCCGCCGCCGGCAGGATACTCTGTATCATCGGCATTTTCGGTTGAGGTTTGAATAAGTCAAGCAATCCCATAGGCACACCTCAGTAAATGATCTGGAACGTAATATTATGGCTTCTTGCATATCTTTCCGCTTCAGAAAGCCGGTGGCAAAGCAGCGTAAACTTCGGATGTGTTCCACCAAAAGCATTTTCGCCAATGGAACGCACCGACTCAGGAATCACAATGGATTGCAGGCTGCTGCAATTTTCAAACGCACCGGTACCGATACGGTCTGCCGTTTCCGGCAGCTTGATCTCACTCAGGCTGCCGCAGCCGCTGAACATCCTGTCCGGAATGGAAATGATATTATCCGGCACAGCCACATGGTCCAGCCGTTTGCAGTCTGCATAGACGCCCTCACCGACCCAATACACAGAGTGCGGAATCATAATTGTTTTGAGGCCGGAGCCGGAAAAGGCATATTTGCCAAGCTGCTCCACCCCTTGCGGCAGCACTGCCGTAATCAGTTCCGGGCAGGAACGAAACGCATCATTCCCAATTTCCTTGAGCGTGTTTGGAAAAATCACCTGCTTTAGCCCGGAGCAGCCGTCAAACGCGCTCTCGCCGATAATCTCGATGCCATCCGTCATCACCGCTTCACACACTTCACACCCTGCAAAGGAATGTGGCATGATCTGCTTTACGGTTTGATTGTTGTATCGGCTTGAAAAAATAATGGTTTTCTTGTTCTGCCCGGAAAAACCGGTGACACCGTATCCACCGTCGATTTTTGTATAGCGGAAAAGATCACCGTACTGCCTGCCTTCGTCCGGATGGCTGTTTTCCCTGATTGCCGGAGGCGCGCCGCTTTTTGCACGGCTGATTTGAATATCACAGGGCTTATGCAGCAGCCTTTGCCCGTAGCAGACGCACCAGACAGAAACCGCCCAATCCGCATTCAGCCGGCTGACGCCATATTCATCTACCAGACGTTTTACAAACCGGAACGCAAAGGCATTGTTGATATGCGCGGCATCCGCAATTTCACCGGCAATGCCAAGCGCATACGTTGTATTTATGAGGTTGATCTGCATCTGCTGCCCAGGAAAGAGGTCTTTCATCAAGCCGGCAAAAACCTTTGTATCCGCGACCGCCTCCGGGTAATCACGAAGCATTTTTGAAAAATCATCTTCAAACATATTGCCGCCTCCCTAGTCTACGCCGAGAGCCTTGAACACCGCTTCCTGCGGGGTGGAATAAAAAATCAGGCTGAACGCGCCGACCAGCTCGGAGGGAACGCTGCCGATGTCAGCAGCGGAGGTGATCGGCAGCAGAACCTTCTTCGCGCCGCTGTCAAGGCATACCTGAAGCACGTTGGCGAGGTCTTCGACTTTCAGGATCGTACCGCTGATGCTGATGTCCCCCAGGACCGCCAAACCGGTCACAACCGGACGGGCAAGTGCAACGGAACAAATTGCGATGACGGTTGGAAGCGCAAGGTGCTTTGTGATACCGATGCCGTTCAGGTCCTGGTAGTTGATGATATAGTCCTTGTTCGCCGTGCTGATATTCCCGCTGATGGCGTTGGCATTGGCCTTGAGATAATTGAACGCCGTATTGGTTGCTTCCTTTGCCTCCCGGTCTGTGCCAAGCCCTGTGCGCTCCAGCTTGCCGTTGCCGGGCAGCATTTGCGTTTCCAGACGATAGATACCGATCATGCCGCTCTTACCACGGGAAATCGTATAGATATGGCCGGGCTTGCACATGCCGTCCGGAATCAGTTTGCCGCCGCCTTGTTCCGGAACGGAAACAAAGGTCTCTTCAAAGCTGTCGTTGTCGATAAACGAGAAATTCACGTCGTAGAACTCCATGCCGCCGATTTTCTTGAGCTGTTCTTTGACGCGGCGGCGCATTTCCAGCGCAAAGGTGAGCACTTCGCGGACTTCTTCCTTGCCAAAATCTCCGTCCGGATAGAGCAGCTTCAGCATGCCGGAAACTATCTTGCGCACGGCGATCGTATCGCGCTGGTTGAGGTTGCCGCCGAGTTTGAAATACTTGTCCAGCGCATCACCGAATGATTCTTTACGAAGCTCCCGCAAAAATTCTGAGAGATAATCGGTAATGAAGCCATAGTCGTTGGTGAAGCTGTTCGGACGGAACTTCGGGATTTCCCACCCGGGAAGGTAGCAGTGAATACGGTCAAGAAACGCCGTATCGTAGGCCATTGCATCCGGGAATGGTTCAAACAGGTGCGAGGTCTTGAGCAGAACGGAAACATCCTGGTTGATATTGCCGACGAAGACCATCGAGGCAGACGCCGACTTTTCTTCCTTGCCGCGGGCAAAGGAGCCGGACGCCATGTAGTCCTTCATGATCTGCACGCCGTCCTTGTCCTTGAAGTTGATGCCGGCAATTTCGTCGAACGCCACACAGTCCCACATACCAACAAGCCCTACCGTCTTTGTACCGATGTTGTAGAACAGGTTGGCAACGGAGGTCTGGCCGCCGGAAACAAGAATGCTGTTTGGTGAAATTTCCTTGTAGATATGAGATTTACCGGTGCTGCGCGGCCCAAGCTCGCAGTAGTTGAAATTGTTTTCCACCAGAGGGATCATACGCGCCAGCAGCAGCCACTTCACACGCTCCGAAAAATTGTCCGGCTCCATGCCGGTGGAGCGCAGCATAATCGAAAGCCATTCTTCCCTGGTAAAGACTTTGCGCCCGTTTTTTACTTCTTCCATGTCGATGTGCGGCATCTGAATCGGCGTGAGCTTGCGAATGCGGATCGGGCTGACCTTCTTGTCCTCCTCCATGAACTCATAGTCCAGCTGGACAATACACCAGATACCGCCGCAAAGCAGACGGTCGTACCTGGAAGCATATTCCGGCAGAATCGGGATATTCTTGATGCCAAGATTGGAAAACTCCGCCTCATAACGGTCTTCCCGGATATTCAGCTTGACGGTCAGTTTATCAATCACCGTATAACCGCCGCGCTCGCGCAGAATGGAGAGGATCTTCTGCGCTTCGTCCGGACGGACAAAGTTATCCGCCAGAATCTTCTTGACGTTGCGGATCCCCTCGTCGATCACATTTGGATCGTCCGAGCTGCAATATTGCCCAAGCAGGAATTCCAGAACGTAAACGGGTACATTCGCGCCCTCTTTGATCGACTTGGTGAGGTCCTTACGGACGATTTTGCCGTCAAAACAGGCGCGGAGCTTGCGGTCGAGTGTTTCGCCGGGGCTTTCTTCGAGAGGGTGGTCCTCCGGAATTTCGTGCTGCTCCATCTGTTCAAATTCATCCATCGCTTTTCATCCTCCCATCTTAGAATCCAAAACCGAAATCATCCGCGAAAGCGATGTCCATGATGATTTCCTGCCGCAAGGCCTCAAGACCGTTTTTGTCGTCGAAGGCAACGAGGTAATATTTCCGGCCTTTATCGTACTTTTTGTTCTTGAACGAGAACCGCAGCCGGAAAACGCGCTTTGCGGTGTCCGTGTCCTTTTTGTCGGCAAGGTAGATGTTCTCGTTGGAGATTTTCTCGTTATCATCCGAGATGAAACAGAGCCGGTAGGCTGTTTCCTTCACCACATCGCTGACCGGTTCGGTCTGTACGAAATCGAGCGTGGTGATCAGATTTGTAATTTTGGTGGTCAGGCTGACAAGCGCGATCTGCGCAACCGACGTGTCCCGGCGTCCTTTTTCCGTTTTTACGTCGAGCAGCGGGATAATCAGCTCCTGCGGGGAGCTGCCGCCATGAACGTAGTTGAGCCCGGAACCGGCCGCCTTAAAGAGGTCGCTCCCAAGGGGAAAATACACATTTCGGGCATCTTCCGCGTTTGTGACTGCGGCGAGCGGAAGGCTCGCCACCCCGTCCGCCTGAACCGCTTGTGCACTGAGCGCAAACCTGCGTCCGGCGCCCGGAATGCCGCCGATTTTGTCGCTCTCCTGCAGCTTATCGCGCTTGTAAAGAAAACCGTGGTCCGCAGTGATAATGTAGTGAATGGTGTTTGCACTCACCGTCAGGCGCTTGATAAGGGCAAAAATTTCGTCAACCGCTTCCTCACAGGCGGCAAAGACCTCGTTTTCCGTGCTCGCCTTATCGCCGCGGGCGTCGATTTGGTTGTGGTAAACATACACCACCTCCTGCCCGGTGAATATCTCCCGCAGCTCCGCTACCTTCATGGACCGGATATCGTCAAACCGGAGGCAGCGGCTGTTCGGCTGGACGGCCTGCAAAACCGCCTCGCGCTGTTTGAGGTCGTCGGTCGGCTTCCCGTCCACCGTCACACGAAGGTCGGGGCAGAGCTCGATTCTTTTGTGGGGCAGCAACGCCGCCATGCCGAACCGCGTATAAGAAGGCAGAACCGCCTGCATTGCGGAAAGCATCGCGGTGCATTTCTCGTCCGCCTGAAGCCGTTCAAAAAGCGTTCGTCCAACCTCGTAGCGCAAAGCGTCCGAGATAATAACAACGGTGCGTTCCCGGGCGGTGCGCACACAGCGGGAATAAAAATCAAGCTGGCGCGGCAGGCCGGTTTTGCCGCCCGCTTCCGTGAAGCTCCGGTTCCAGCCGACAAGCTGCTTATTAAGATAATCGTTGGTATAAATATTCTCTGTCAAATCCCGCAGCCGCTCGAAATCCGCGCTGTTTTCCAGGCGGTCGAAATAAAGGTAAAAGTACCGGTAGTGGCGGTCAACCGCTTCATCCCGCTCGATGTATTGCCGGACGGCGTCCGCAATACCGGAAACAGGCGTATAGCTTCCGTGCGCCATGATGCCGAACGCGTTTTCAAGAATAAAATACTCGCTGCGGAACTGCCGGCCGAAGTGCAGCCTGCGCCGAAGCGCGCAGATTTCCGGAATGGACTTTCCGTCCAGCCTTGCGTCAAGGTCCTCGCTCTCCAGCCGTCCCCGGAGCCACGCGATCAGCCGCCGGTCAACGCCCGCGAAGGCGCAGCACCCCGCCAGCGCTTCCACGGGCAGCCTTGCAAGCTGCCCGGCGGCGCCAAGGGCCTCATAGGCAAGCGCGGAAAGCGCGTCAAAGCGGTCCGCATAAAGATAGCTGTTCATCAGATGGTCCAAAAACGCAACGATGTTGCCGGACTTGCAGGTGACGAACGGCTTCCACGCCCGGGGAAGCTCCGCGGATATGCTGCGGGCGGCATAGGTGGCAAAGCACGCCATCACAAGCTTTTCAAGCGTCGGCTTCGGGTCGCTGTAGCCAAAGGCTTCTTCAACGTGCCGCCAGAACGCGGGGAGCAGGCCGTACTTTTCAAGCTCCGCCAGATATTTTTTATGATGGGCCAGCGGTTTTACGGTCAGATCTTCCACCGTTTCCAAATCCTGCAGCAGATTTTCTTTTTCTTCGATTTCCTGCTGCTGACGCCGTTCCAGATTTTTCCGGCGCTGCTGCATGCGGCGGGATTTTTCACCGATGTAAGCCCTGCTGTCCCCCTTATGCTTTTCGTTCATTCCGGATTTTTTTCCGATTTTTGTGGATTCCACATCGTCCGCCCACTTTCCGGCCTGCCCCGCCGCCGACTTCAGGCGTCGGATATCCTTTTGCAGACGTTCGTTTTCAGCCTGCTCGTGGGCATCCTTCCGCTGCCGGTTCATCCACCAGACTGAAAAATTCCCCCGTTCCACATCAATGGAATTCCGGTTGATCGCCAGAATATAATCCACACAACTGTCCAGAAAATACTGGTCATGGGATACGAGGATAAATCCTTTTTTCCGGCTCAGATACTGACTGACCGCGGTTCTCGCTTCCATATCCAGATGGTTGGTCGGTTCGTCAATGAGCAGAAAATGATTTTCCTTTGCAAAAAGCAGTGCGAGCAGTACCTTTGTCTGTTCTCCATGACTCAATGTCTCAAAGGGCCGGAACAGCACCTCGGCATCCACCCCGATCAGATTCAGCTCCCGGCAGATTTTCCAGAATTCACAGGACGGATCCAGCGCCTCCAGCACTTCTTCCGTATTCCGGCTTTTATCTTTTACCTCAAAGGGAAAATAATCAAATACCGCATTGGTGATGATTTCCCCCTGACAGGCCATTTTCCCCATAAGCAATTTTAAGAGCGTTGTCTTTCCCCGGCCGTTTCGCCCGACCAGACCCAGTTTCCACTGGGTATCTATCCGGAAATTTACATTTTCAAAAACATAATCATAACTGCCTTCATAATAAAAGCTTAAATTTTTTACTTCAATTAAAGCCATCCGAAGCCTCCTTTCCTGCGTGCAAAAAAAGAAGGCCCAGATATCCTGCGCCTTAAACTTTTCACAACCATAGACGACTGCCCCCGAAGGGCCAGCCTCACGATATAGATATTCCGGATTGACGAAAGATTCTCTTCCTGCACGCACACGAAATGCCACCGCCTCTGTCAGCGATGTCCGTTTTGTGTACTGATATCAATTTCATTATCTGCAAGAAGTCATCTTCATTCTTCCATCTCCAATCCATGATTTTTGTCTTATTTCTTTATTTAGCCTAACATGAAAGCCTCCGGCTGTCAATCGGGATTTTTCAGACACCGGCTCAGCCGTTTCATCGCCTCGTCCATCCGCTCCCGCTCTACACCGGAATAATTCAAAACGACCACGTGCTGCTTCGCCGCATCGGGATGGCGGTAGTATTTTGACAGACAGGAAATACCTATTCCGGCCTCTGCGGCTGAGTGTTCCAGCGCTTCATCGGTCATCTCTGTGGAAATCTCCATCAGAAAATGAAGTCCGGCATTTTCTTCTTTGATCTCAATCTGACCCTGCAGCGAGCTTTTCCGGATGCTTTCCAGCAGCATATCCCGCTGATTCCTGTAATAATTCCGCATCCGGTTAATATGCTTTTCAAAATACCCGCCGGAAATAAACCGGGCCAGCGTATACTGTTCAAAATTGGATACGGTACAGGAATAAAAGCCCAGCTTCGCATAAAACATTTTCAGAAGCTTCTCCGGCAGCACCATATAACTGATACGGATCGTCGAAGACAGACTTTTGCTGAACGTATTCATATAGATTACCTTATCCATCACATCAATACTCTGCAGCGCCGGAATCGGCCGTCCAAGAAGACGGAATTCGCTGTCATAATCATCCTCGATGATATAACGCTTTTCACTTTTTGAAGCCCAGCCCAGAAGCTCATACCTCCGGCTGATGGATGTTACGATGCCCGTCGGATAGTGATGTGACGGCGATAAATGCAGAATGTCCGAAGCCGAAGCCTCCAGCACTTCCGTCCGGATACCGTTTTCATCCATCGGTATGTGCCGCACCCGGACCCCATGGCTTTCGTAGATTTTGGAAATTTTTGCATATCCCGGATCTTCAATGGCATAAATGGCCGTATTGCCGAAAAGCTGGATTAAAAGTCCGTAGAGATATTCCGTTCCCGCACCGATAATAATCTGCTCCGGCGATACACCGATACCTCGAAAGGCATACAGATGATCTGCAATGGCTTTCCGAAGCTCCGGAATCCCGCCCACCGGCGGCGGCTGAAGCAGGGTGGCACTCTCGCCGGACACCATTTCACGGACCAGCTTTGCCCAGACAGAAAAAGGGAAATTTTCATGATTGGTCCGATTGCTGATAAAATCTGCAAAATAATGAGGTTCTTCCGGAACCGGAAGCACTGTCTCGCGCTTCTCTCTGGCTTTGGCTTCTTTAAAGGATTTGACTTCGGAAATAAAATAGCCTTCGGCCATTAACTGGGCATAGGCATTTTCCACCGTAATGGTACTTATATTCAGATTCTTTGCAAAACTCCGCTTTGACGGCAGCTTGTCCCCCGCCCTTAATTTTCCGTTAATAATGTCATTTTTTATGGATTTATATAAATGTTCATACAAACTGTCTGACCCTAAATCGACAAAAGAATAAGTTAACATTCGGGAATCCCCCTCTCATCTGACCATTTTAAATATATTTTATCTGATTATTTTCATATGGTCAAAATAGATTATAATTCATAGCATAACTTTTGTAAAGTACAATGATAAAGGAGTCCAATACTATGAACAATGAAAGATATACCCTGAATAAAGAACTCGCACAGATGTTAAAGGGCGGCGTCATTATGGACGTTACCACTCCGGAGCAGGCCCGGATCGCTCAGGATGCAGGCGCCTGCGCCGTCATGGCCCTGGAACGTATCCCTGCAGATATCCGTGCTGTCGGTGGTGTTGCCCGTATGAGTGATCCGAAAATGATCCGCGGTATTCAGGAGGCCGTGACTATTCCCGTTATGGCAAAATGCCGGATTGGCCACTTTGTGGAAGCGCAGATCCTGGAAGCCATTGAAATCGACTATATCGACGAAAGCGAGGTGCTGACTCCGGCAGATGACGTTTATCATATTGATAAAACCAGATTTCAGGTGCCTTTTGTCTGCGGTGCAAAGGATTTGGGAGAAGCTCTGCGGCGCATCAGTGAGGGTGCATCCATGATCCGTACAAAAGGTGAACCCGGAACCGGCGATATCGTTCAGGCTGTCAGCCATATGCGAAAAATGAACCGACAGATCGCTCAGATCACTTCCATGCGCGAAGACGAACTTTTCGACGAAGCAAAAAAGCTTCAGGTACCTTACGACCTCGTCTTATATGTCCACGACAATGGCCGTCTTCCGGTCGTCAATTTTGCTGCCGGCGGCGTTGCCACACCGGCGGATGCCGCGCTGATGATGCAGCTCGGCGCCGAGGGCGTCTTTGTCGGCTCCGGTATTTTTAAATCCGGTAATCCGGAAAAACGGGCCAATGCCATCGTCAAAGCCGTTACCAACTTTACCGATGCAAAAATGATTGCCGAACTCTCCGAGGATTTAGGGGAAGCCATGGTCGGTATTAATGCCCAGGAAATCGAAATTCTTATGGCTGAACGGGGGAAATAATATGCGTATCGGAATTGTCGCCGTTCAGGGCGCCTTTGCAGAACACGGAAAGCTCCTTGAGAAGTTAAATGCAGATTATATTGAATTGAGAAAAAAAGAGGATTTAAAAACAGCCATTGACGGCCTGATTCTTCCCGGCGGTGAGAGCACCGTCCAGGGAAAGCTTTTAAGGGAACTGGATATGTTCGCCCCCCTCAAAGCAGAAATTCAGGAAGGGCTTCCCGTCCTTGCCACCTGTGCCGGGCTGATCCTCCTCGCTGAAAAACTCTCCAATGATGACCATGTCTATTTCGGCACCATGCCCGTCACCGTCCGCCGCAATGCTTACGGACGCCAGCTTGGAAGTTTTCACACCCGCGGACGCTTCGCCCATGTCGGTGAAATACCGATGACCTTTATCCGCGCCCCTTATATTGACAGCGTCAGCGAAGATGCGGAAATTCTTGCACAGGTTAACGGGCACATCGTCGGCGCCGCCTATAAAAATCAGATGGGAATTTCTTTCCATCCCGAGCTGGACGGTGATCCGCGTATCCATCAGATGTTTCTGAACCGTATCTGATTCCGGCAGATCCATATATAAAAGCGGATCCATATATAAAAAAGGTGATTTTCCAAAATCGGAAAATCACCTTTCTTACACCTCTTATTCGCCAAAAGCCGCCGCACATTTTTTCAGCATTTCGCGGATTGGCAGATTATACGGACACCGTGTCTCACATTCCCCACATTCCAAACAGGCGCCGGCCTTTACCGGAATCGTCGCATAGCGGTCCCGTGCCCAGTCCTCCAGTCCATAGCGGTCCAGATATCCCTGGAACAGGAAACAGCCGGAAATATTAATACCGACGGTACACGGCTGGCAGTAATTACACCGACGGCAGAAATTGGTGCCGAGCTGCTTTCTCACAGCCTCCATTCCCTCCAGTTCTTCCCCTGTCAGAGGTGTTGTATCTTCAACCGCTTCGATATTTTTTTCAATTTCGGAAACATCATACATTCCCGGAATGACCACCGTCACATCCGGATTTGCACAGATAAACCGGAGGGCCAGACGTCCATCCTCAATGGCGCCGCCGGCCAGCGGTTTCATATCAATAAACCCGATATTCTTTTCACGGCACCGGCGGATCAGCGCTTCGCCCTGTCTCTCAACAATATTATACGGGAACATGATGGTTTCCACCCAGTCCATTTCCAGCGCTTTTTCAAACACTTCGAGGGAATGGGCCGTCAGTCCGATATGACCGATCTTTCCGGCTTCTTTCGCTTCCAGCAGCGCCTCCAGCGCCCCGTCTGCTCCGATGACCTGCTCAAGCTGCTCCACGCTCGGATTATGCACCTGATATAAATCAATATAATCCGTACGGAAATTTTCAAGGCTGATATCAATGTCTTTAGCCATCGCTTCTTTTGTCCGGGACATGCTCTTTGTGGCCAGAACAAATTTGTCCCGGATTCCCTCAAGTCCTTCGCCGATAAAGCTTTCGCTGACCGTATAGCCTCTGGCAGAATCGATATAATTAATGCCTTTTTCAGCCATGACTGTCATCAGTTTTTTTGTTCCCTGGGCATCAATTCTCTGAATCGGGATTCCTCCAAAGCCCATACGCGAAATTTTTAATCCGGTTTTTCCAAGTGTTACGTATTCCATAATTCGTCTCCTACTACAATATATTTATGGTTAATATCCCTTACAACCAGTAAGGAATTAC
>ERZ826764.2995-NODE-2995-length-14627-cov-3.583310_pt1 | contig 14627 bp, 9 predicted proteins | sample MGYA00519870_ERZ826764 | MGnify/ENA primary metagenome ERZ826764 (study PRJEB31778, sample SAMEA3449239) | human gut metagenome | biome: human gut; feature: human-associated habitat; material: faeces | place: United Kingdom | collected 2010/2012 ...
CAGTTCTGCCGCCTTCGCACCCATCAGGCTGGCCAGGACCCTGTCCTGTCGGCTCGGTGTCCCTCCTCGCTGGATATGACCCGGCACCACTGCACGGGTCTCCTGTCCCGTCCGTTCTTCTATGATATCCCGCAGCTCAGCCGTGCTGACCGGCACGCCCTCTGCCTTGATGATAATGCTGTGGCGCTTGCCCGACTGCTGTCCACGCAGGATCCGTCTGCAGGCACGATTGATATCCAGTTCGATTTCCGGGATCAGAATATCGTCCGCTCCACCGGCAAGCCCCGCGTGAAGAGCGATATCTCCGCAATGACGTCCCATAACTTCTATGATACTGGTTCTTTCGTGAGCCGATGATGTATCACGTATGTTGGAAATCATGGCCAGGACCGTATTTACCGCTGTATCAAATCCGATCGTGTAATCCGTATAAGCCAGGTCATTATCTATCGTTCCCGGAATACCCATCACGTGAACGCCTCTTCTGGAAAGCTCCATTCCGCCTCGAAAAGAGCCATCTCCTCCTATCACCACAACCCCCTCTATTCCGAATGTATCCAGAACAGAAACAGCACGTTCCTGTCCCTCTTCTGTCCGAAACCGTTCGCTCCTTGCTGTTCGCAGGATCGTACCGCCCCTCTGCAGTATGTCCCCAACCGAATGCCACTGCATTTTTTCAATATTTCCATCCAGAAGCCCTTCGAATCCGCGATCGATCGCATAAACCTCCATTCCCATAGAGAGCCCCTTTCGCACAGTCGCCCGAACCGCTGCATTCATGCCCGATGCATCTCCGCCACTGGTCAATATTCCGATCCTCTTCATAAGCAAACTACCTCCTGTTTACCGATTGTTATCCTTTATAATTTTCTGCGCCGACAAGATCTGTGATCTTCTGCTGAAAATCGTGATCCGGAACCACCCACAGACTTTCATCCGTCCGGAATGATCCACCTTCCGGCAGATATATGATTGTCTGACATTCACCGGGATGACTTCTCATCACCTGCCGGATCTGCTCCAATATCTCATCCTTATCCATACCTTGCGGAAGCTTGATCTTGATCAGTCCCTGAGGCTGCCGTGCAGCCTTTGCAGACAGCCGGCCGCTGCCAAACTTCTCCGGCATATCCTTTGCAGCATTCTCCGGTATGGCATCCTTAAGCTCTCTCAGATCCACGATGTTCTCTGCCAGCAGCTTCGGCATCTCGCCCTCTTTGAAATTGATGCTGCCGGTGACAGATATAATGGCATCCTCCTGTAAAATGCTGCTGTACCGATCGTAAATATTGGGAAATACCACGATCTCCACCGCGCCATACAAATCTTCTATATTCAAAAACGCCATCATCTTGTTGTTCTTTGTGATCAATGTTTTTTTGCCGGTGATGATTCCTGCCATGACTGCCTGCATCCCGTCACGCACAAAGCTATGCTGACTCCCGTTTTCTTCACTGTCCATCACATCTGCCAGATCCTGCGCTGTAACAGTCGTCATCTTTGCGATCTGCTCCTCAAACTCCCGCAGCGGATGATCCGTCAGATACACACCCAGCATTTCCTTTTCCTGAGCCAGAAGAACTGACTTTTCAAAATTCTTAACTGCAGGCAGCCGGTTGACTACATTGCTCTCCTCCATGGTATCCGCTGCCAGCTGAAACAGAGAAAGCTGTCCTTCGATGTTCTTCTTCGCACTTGACTGAGCCGACTCGATCAGGCTTTCATAGATGCCGATATGAGCCGCTCTATTAGGATCGAAACAATCCAGTGCACCAGCTTTTATCAGGCTTTCGATTGCCTTTTTATTGATCTTATGAACGTCAAGATTCTCAATAAAGCGGAAAATATCGCTTGGGATCCCTTTCGTTTCACGAGCCTCGATGATAGCATCGATGACCCCGTCTCCCACGTTTTTCACACCGGAAAGCCCGAACCGTATCTTTCCATCTGTAACAGAAAATTTCTTATCGCTTTCATTCACATCAGGAGGCAGTACCTGGATCCCCATCTCCTGGCAGTTTCTCATGTATTTTGATATCGAATTGGCATCCCCTGTCACACTGGTCATCAGAGCTGCCATGAATTCTGCCGGATAATGGACCTTCAGATAGCCGGTCTCATAAGCCAGCACCGCATATGCCGCCGCATGGGACTTGTTGAATGCGTATTCCGCGAAGCTTACCATCTGGTTGAAGATCTCCTCTGCGGCATCTTCCGGCACACCGTTTCTCACACATCCTGCGATCTCCACATTGCCGTCATCATCGGTCTTTCCATGGATAAAGTACTCTTTTTCCTCCAGCATAACATCCATCTTTTTCTTACTCATGGCACGGCGCACCAGGTCGGAACGTCCATAGGAATAACCGCCCAGATCGCGCACGATCTGCATGACCTGCTCCTGGTACACCAGACAGCCATAGGTAACAGATAATATCGGCTCCAGGCTCTTGTGGATATAAGCGATATTATGCGGATGTTTCTTGTTTTCTATATATGTTGGAATAGACGCCATCGGTCCCGGACGGTACAGGGAGATCCCGGCGACGATATCTTCGAAGCAGTCCGGCTTCAAATTCTTCATAAACTGAGTCATGCCGCCGCTTTCCAGCTGAAAGATCCCTTCCGTATTGCCTTTCGCGATAATTTCATATACCTTCGGATCATCGTATTCCATCCTGGAAAAATCGATTTTGACTCCGTGATCCTTTTCGATCATTGCAAGCGCATCTCTTATGATCGTCAGGTTTCTCAGTCCCAGAAAGTCCATTTTCAACAGTCCCAGTTCTTCGATCGTCGTCATATTGAACTGAGTGGACAGCCCTTTATCCGCAAGATACAGAGGCACGTATTCATCGATACTGTCCCTGGATATCACCACGCCGGCTGCATGCGTTGACGCATGGCGCGGCATACCTTCGATGGCTCTTGCCATGTCTATGACCTTTCGGGTCGTTTCATCGCCTTCGTATTTCGCTTTCAGTTCCGGACTCATTTCCAGAGCTTTATCGATGGTCATTTTTAATGCAAAGGGAATCGCTTTCGCGATGGCATCGGTCTCCGGATAGCTGACATTGAGTACACGCCCGACATCTCTTACAGCCTGTTTGGCCTTCATCGTACCAAATGTGATGATCTGAGAAACCTTATCCTCTCCGTATTTTCGCGTTACATAGTCAATGACTTCGCCGCGCCGTTCATAGCAGAAATCGATATCGATATCCGGCATGCTGACACGTTCCGGATTGAGAAACCGCTCAAAGATCAGCCCATATTTGATCGGATCGATATCGGTGATACGCAATGTATATGCTACGATGCTTCCCGCCGCGGAGCCTCGTCCCGGCCCTACCATGATATGATTTTCCTTAGCGTAATTGATAAAGTCCCAGACGATGAGGAAGTATTCCACATAGCCCATATTTTCAATAGTGGATAGCTCGTAATTCAGTCGCTCCTGCAGATCTGCAAGGACTTCCCCTTCTGCCTCCGGATAACGCTCTATCAGTCCCTTCTCACAGAGCTTCCGAAGGTATTCAGGTTTGGTCAGTCCCTCCGGAGCCTGGAAATCCGGCAGATGCAGTTCACCAAATGTGAAGGTCACATCACACTTCTGGGCGATTTTTTCCGTGTTATCGCACGCCTCCGGAATAGATGCGAAGATCTTACGCATTTCATCCTCGGATTTGAGATAGAACTGATCGTTGGAAAACCGCATGCGATTCTCTTCATCCACCGTCGTTCCCATCTGGATGCACATCAGGATATCCTGTGCCACCGCATCTTCCTGACGCACATAATGAGAGTCGTTGGTCGCGACAAATGGAATCCCGGTTTCTGCATGAAGCCGCTTCATATCCGGCAAAATGCGTGCTTCTTCCTCCAGCCCCTGATCCTGCAGTTCAAGGTAAAAATTACCCTCGCCGAAGATATCCAGCATTTCCAGTGCTTCTTTCTTAGCACCTTCGTAATCGCCGTTTAATAATCTATGAGGGATCTCTCCCGCCAGACATGCCGATAAAGCGATCAGGCCTTCATGATACTGCCTGAGTACATTTTTATCGATCCGCGGCTTGTAGTAAAAACCATGGCGGTATCCTTCCGAAACGATCTTCATCAGATTTTTATATCCCTGATTGTTCTTTGCCAGCAATACCAGGTGCCCCATCCTCTTATCCCGTTCAGCATCTTTGTCGAACAAGGTACGGGCAGCTGTATAGACCTCGCAGCCGATCACAGGGCGAATGCCCTGTTTTTTACATTCCCTGTAAAAATCGATGACCCCGAACATAACGCCGTGGTCTGTGATAGCCAGCGACGTCATGCCCAGTTCCTTTGCACGCGCCACCAGATCTCCGATCCGGGCAGCACCGTCCAGCAAACTGTATTCTGTATGGACATGTAAATGTGTAAATGCCATATAAAACCTCTTTTAGTATTCTACTAATATTTTATCATACTCTGCGATAAAATTATATGACGAACTTTTTGAACAATTTTTCTATTGTATAATTCTGACGAATCAAGTAGAATAAAAGAGATTATGGACAGGATCCAGAGAAGGAGACATTATGAAAAAAACCCTTATTATTATCACCGCAGTCATCGCATGCATCATCGTCGCGATAGCCGGGCTGATTCTCGCATATACCAGATCTTCCGACTACACTGCTGATCATCTGCCGCAGAAAACCTCGATCAATGGAATCGACTGCTCTAATCTTACTTACGATGAAGCTTTCAGTCAGCTCTCTGATGAGTGGAATAAGAAAACTCTGACCGTAGTAGGAAATCTTAACGACAAATTGGCAGAGTTTACACATTTTGACTGTACATATGACATTGCCGATCAGATACGCTCCATAAAAGAAAAGCATCTCCTGACTGCAGCCATGAGCCATTATCTTCGCACACCGTTTTCCGTGAAGATCCCGATGACGATCAAAACCTGCGGTGATTCCTTCAAGGAACAGGTGATGAACTCTGAATTTCTCAACAATCCGAATGCGAAAGCCAGTACAGATGCTTACGTCGATTTGTCGGATCCGGATTTCCCGATCGTCCCTGAAAAAATGGGAACAGCCATTGATAAGGATCGGTTCTTCCAGGCAATGCTGGAACAGATCCAGTCCGGAAATCTTCAGATGATCTATGATGAAAAAAATACAACGATATACCGAAGGTAACATCCGATGATGAAAATCTTATCAAATATCAGGAATTCTGCAAAAAATATCTTGGACAAAAAATAGATTATGAACTGGGGGAGGATTCTTTCACCGTTTCAGCAGAAGAATTGAGCACTATGTTTGACAGCAGCCTTTCCGGAAAAGCAAGCACTGAAGGGGTGAAGGAATATGTAAAACAACTGGCAGAAAAATATAACACGGTAGGAATTGAACGTACTTTTGAAACCCTGGCCGGAAAAAAGATCACTGTAAAGGGCGGTACATACGGATGGAAGATCGATCAGGAAAAAGAAGCAGAACAGCTTACAAAAGACCTGGAATCTCATAAAGATATGAAGCGCGAACCGATCTATTCAAAAAAAGGCTACGGCACATATTCCCGCCTTCTCGGCAACACCTATGCCGACGTAGACTTTAGCAGACAGGAAGTACGCTTTTATCGCGACGGTGTTTTAAAATTCTCCTGCAGCGTCGTAACAGGAAATCAGGCACGTGGCGACGCTACGCCGACAGGGACATACTTTATCATGAACAAACTGCGAAACGTGATTCTCAAAGGCGACGACTATGAGTCACCGGTATCCTACTGGATGGGTATTACTCCGACAGGGATCGGCTTCCACGACGCCAGCTGGAGAAGCAGCTTCGGCGGCAGTATCTGGAGAACCAACGGAAGCCACGGCTGCGTCAATATGCCTACCGGGAGGATCCCTGAATTTTACAGACAGGCTGAAGTCGGCATGCCGGTCGTAATGCACTACTAAATCCTATAAAACACAAAACTGCATCTTCAGGAACATCTTAAAGTTTCCTGATCCGATGCAGTTTTTCTTTCTGCAAAGCCTCCGGCGCCGCTTTTAATCCTCAGACAGCTGGCTCCGAATGTTCGCGTAATACACATACATGTTCTTGATCCCATAAATATCCAAAATCCGAATATTACCTGTAATGTAGTCCTGAAGGATGATGTAATTGATCCCTACGCCGATCAAGTATCCTTCAAACTCTTCCAGGGTATTGGATCCCACAAGCTGTGATACCTTGACATATCGTCCGATCTGCGTCCGGAATATCCCGTTAAGATACTGCCCCGCATTGTAATCCAGTACCTCGTTGTAATCCTGTGGAAGCAGCGGATTGGCCGGCACTTGAAACGTCGGACTGTTGGGGATCACCTGAGGATAAGAGGCGCCCCTCTGCATTTCAAATCCCGCTGATCCAGGTAAGATTTCCGTCATATCTTTTCGTGAAAGCATTTCTGCTCCCTGCTCCTGTGTTGCCATATAACCACCTTTCTGACTCACGTCGCCGCATAATAAGAAGTCGGAATGTAGAAACAATGGTCGCCCACCCGGTTATGGATCACGCCGACGCGAGTTGGAAAATACACCGGACAGCTTGTGCTGTACGGATTGTGAAAAAACAATGACTGATCCACTCCCGGCAGCCTGCCGCCTGCAATAGCCCAGTCAGCAATCGCATAATGTTCCTCCAGAGGTATCATGTTATAAACATTCTGTGGATTGTAAACGCCTCCAACACTGGTTTTCATACATGTAAACTGACCAGGCTGCTCGATCACACTGCGGATATCTCCTCCACCGTTGATCCTGGCAAATTCCCCATAATTGATCGTTGCTCTGTTCATAACAACTGTTGCGACGCCCATCATACCATCTGTTCCTTCACCACCCGCCTCACACTGAATGAGCCGTGCAAAAAGCTCTCTTGTATCCATTGCTTCTGCTCCGCCTTTCCCTGTTTTCTTTCTCATACTATGCAGTGGTTCACTTTTTTGTGCGAAACAGAAGTTTCCTCAGCTTAGACCAGTCCCATGGAACAAGTGGATATAAGTAGGATGTTCCAACGATCGTTCTGGTAGAGGCCATCACCGCCACTGAAATCAAAAATCCTATGGCAACGCCCTCCCAGCCCAGCAAATGAGCACCGATCAACATGAGCACACGTACGAATTTGATCCCGAATCCCAGCTCGATGCTGGGCTGCGTGAAGCTTGCCAGAGCGACTACAGCCATACACAGGATGGTCTGCGGCACGAACCATCCTGATGAAACCGAAAACTCACCCAGTATCAACGCCCCGATCACCGACAGCGACATGCCCAGGGAATCTGGCGTATTCAGGGATGCCAGCTTCAATCCGTCCACTGCCAGTTCCAGCAATATAAACTGCCAGAAAATGCTTATGGCAAATTCTTCTTCGGTAATGAAAAACCGCAATGCCTCATTAACCGGGATATCCCCTTCTGCAAAAAGCAGATACACCGGTGTTGCAAACAGGATCACGAATATGTTTAAAATCCGCAAAAATCGAAAATAATTCCCTGTAAGCAAGGGGAAATAATAATCATCAATATCCTGCAGAAAATCAAATATCCCTGCAGGTAGAAGGATCACAGTTGGCGAATTGTCAACGATCACTGCCAGCTTTCCTTCCTCTACGTGAGCCGCAATGATGTCCGGGCGCTGAGAATAACGCACTTTCGGGAAAGGATTGCACCAGCTAAGCTTTTTTCCGGTCAAAGCCTCCACCAGAGTCTGTTCTGTGACCGTCAGCCCCCGCAAACGAAGCTGCTTCAGTGTCTGATCCATTTTCTTCACCATATCCTGATCTGCCCGGTCCTTCATATACGCCAGGGCAACATCTGTCTTAGTCACATCTCCTACAGTATATATCTTGAAAATAAGAGCATTATCCCGGATCCTTCTGCGAAGCAGTGCGATGTTCATCATCATTGCTTCTACGAAACCGTCTTTCGCTCCTCGCAAACTTTTTTCCTTGGAAGGTTCTGCCACACTGCGAAGTGGATAATCCCGTCCATCAATGATGATTATCTGATCATACCCATCGATCAGAAGCGGGATCAATCCGGAGTACAGAAACTGTATTCCCTGTTTCATGTCGGAAGCCAGCAGACAATCAAGGAATGCCAGGTTATACGCCATAAATTCTCCGGCAGTTTTCGCTCGATCCACTGTTTTTTTATCCAGTCCCTGCAGGCTGGCTACTACCCGCTGCATAACATCACCGTCCACCAGACCGTCCACGAAAAACATAGTTGCATCCCGCTCTCCGATCTTCAGTTTTCTTTCCAGCAGGTCAAAGCTTTCATCTACCGGAACCTGACTCTTGATCTGCCTCAGCAGATTTTCATATTCACTCATAAAAAAACCTCGCATCTTTTTCCTTAGTTTGTTAAAAAACAGGAATGTTTATGCGAGGTTCTTTTCTCTATTCTTACAGGATTTTCAGGCTAACGCTTCTTTTTCTTTTTGCCGGCCTGACCCTTATGCACCGGTGTGCGGTTTGCTTCACGCTTTTTTTCAGCTTTCTCTTCCCGCTTGTTTCTGCCCAGCGCCCGGAACACCATGAAAACGATGTACAACAGGGCTGCAGCAATGCAGACATAAACCATCTGTCTGCCGTCATCGACATGACCGAGATACTTTGCAAAAAGCAACACACCGATCATGAAGATCCAAAAATATAAAAACTTTCCTACGATACCACCGTTGTTCATCGCTATGCTCCTTTATTTATTATATTACTTCAGTTTTGCAATCAACTCGCCTGCCTTGACCTGCTGACCTTCCTTGATGTAGATCTTGTCAACAACGCCTTTTGCAGGAGCCAGAATATTGGTCTCCATCTTCATGGCTTCGATCACCGCGATCGGCTGCTTTTCTTCCACTTCATCGCCTTCGGCAATCAGCACCTTAATGATATTACCCGGGATGTTTGCTCCGATTTCATTCGGATCTTCTGCATTGGCATAAACGATCTGGGACGAATTCGCTCCGATGTTAGAAGCAGCCTGGTCTTTGATCTTAACAGCACTTCTGTTGCCGTTGACTTCGAATACCAGATTTCTGAATCCTTCATCATCTGCATCTCTTACATCAGACAGTCTGACAACCAGTTCCTTACCCTCTGCGATCTTGACTTCACATGTCTCTCCTTCAGATAAGCCATGGAAGAAGATATCACTGCCCATCAGGCGGAAGTCACCTTCCTTGTCCAGGCTCTTGAGATAATCCTCAAATACTTTCGGGTAAAGCGCATAACTGAGAGCTTCTTTCTCTGTTCCTTCCAGTCCATATTTCTCAACCAGCAGCTTCTTGATACCGTCGAAATCTTCTTCCGGCAGTAATTCGCCCGGTCTGCAGGTGATCGGCTTCTTGCCGTGAAGTACAAGCTTCTGGAGTTTTTCCGGGAAGCCGCCTTCTGGCTGACCCATCATGCCTTCAAAGTAGGAAACGATGGAATCAGGGAAGTCGATATCCTTTGCCTTCTCATAGATATTTTCCGGTGTCAGTTCATTCTGCACCATGAAAATAGCCATATCGCCAACAGCTTTAGAGGACGGTGTTACCTTAACGATATCACCCAGCATCTCGTTGACTGCCTTGTACATATCCTTTACATCGTTGAATTTGTGACCCAGTCCGAAGCTTTCTACCTGAGACTTCAGGTTGGAGTACTGTCCTCCCGGCATCTCGTACTTATAGATTTCTGCGGATCCTGTCATCATGTCGGATTCAAATCCAGCGTAAACCGGTCTTACTGCTGCCCAGTAATCAGAGATTTCCTGGATGCCATCCGGATCGATACCTGTTTCACGCTCTGTGCTGTCCATAGCAGCTACGATGGAGTTGAGAGCAGGCTGACTTGTCAGTCCCGACATGCTGTTGAACGCTGCGTCGATGATATCCACGCCTGCATTGGCTGCCATCATCAGAGTGGCTACACCGTTGCCGCTGGTATCGTGAGTATGGAGATGAATCGGAATAGAGATCTCGTTTTTCAGAGCTTCGATCAGCTTCTTGGCTGCCATCGGCTTGATGAGACCGGACATGTCCTTGATGCCCAGGATATGAGCACCTCTCTTTTCCAGTTCCTTCGCCATCTTGATGTAGTAGTTCAGGTTATATTTTTCTCTGCTTTCATCCAGAATATCTCCCGTGTAACAGATGCACGCTTCTGCGACCTTGCCCTGGTTGAGGGTTTCATCCAGCGCCACTTCCATACCCTGGATCCAGTTAAGGGAATCGAAGATACGGAACACGTCGATTCCTGACTTAGCTGATTCTTTTACAAATCTGCGGATCACGTTGTCCGGATAGTTCTTGTAGCCTACAGCATTCGCACCGCGGATCAGCATCTGGAACATGATGTTCGGGATCTTGGCGCGCAGCGTCTCAAGTCTTTCCCATGGAGATTCCTTCAGGAAACGATAGGACGTATCGAATGTTGCTCCACCCCACATTTCCAGCGAGAAGAGATCTTTACCATAAAGAGCTGTCGCCGGGGCGATCTTTTCCATATCTACCGTTCTGACACGAGTTGCCATAAGGGACTGCTGCGCATCACGCATAGTCGTATCGGTGATCAGCAGCTTCTTCTGATCTTTTACCCAGTCCACAACGCCCTGAGGGCCCTTTTCATCCAGGATCTGTTTCGTTCCGGAAAGCTTTGCGATCTCAGCCGGTTTGATCCGCGGGAATACCGGCACGTCAAACTGCGGCTTGATCCCTCTGTTTCCGTTGACATATTTTTCACCAAGGAACGTAAGCAGTTTTACTTCCTTGTCTTCTCTTACCATGATATTCATCAGTTCCGGATTGTCTGCTATAAATCCGGTGTCACAGTTACCAGCCTGGAACGTCGGGTGATTCAGTACGTTGAGCAGGAATGCACGGTTTGTCTTCACCCCGTTGATCTTCATTTCCTTCAGCGCACGCTTTGCCTTGCTGATCGCATCGTGGAAACTGCGCGCCCAGGACGTTACTTTTACAAGAAGGCTGTCGTAGTACGGCGAGATGGTCGAGTTAACAAACGCATTGCCAGCATCCAGACGAATGCCATAACCGCCTGCACTTGTGTATTTTGTGATAACGCCTGTATCCGGAGCAAATCCGTTGATAGGGTCTTCTGTCGTCAGTCTGCACTGGATCGCAAAGCCACGCGGCTGGATATCGTCCTGGCTCTGGATGTCAAGTTCCGGCGAATTCAGTTCATATCCTTCGGCGATCAGGATCTGCGACTGTACGATATCGATGCCTGTCGTCATTTCTGTAACGGTATGTTCCACCTGGATACGAGGGTTCATTTCGATGAAGTAATGATTTCCTTCATGGTCTACCAGGAATTCTACAGTACCTGCACTTCTGTAGTTCACCGCCTTGGCGATCTTCAGAGCGTCGTTGCAGATGTTCTGTCTCTGCTCCTCTGTCAGGCAGAGCGCCGGAGTAAATTCGATCACTTTCTGGTGTCTTCTCTGGATGGAACAGTCACGTTCATACAGATGTACGATGTTGCCGTAACTGTCTCCCAGAATCTGCACTTCGATATGCTTCGGACGTTCCAGATATTTTTCAATGAAGATATCGTCGATACCGAATGCCTTCTTCGCTTCACTCTTGGCACTGCGGTACTGTTCTACCATTTCTTCCTTCGATCTTACGATACGCATACCTCTTCCGCCGCCTCCGGCTGCCGCCTTCAGCATAACAGGGTATCCGCATTCATCTGCGAACTGCAAAGCCACCTCTTCCGAAGGTACGGTTTCTGTGATGCCCGGGATAGTCGGCACACCTACGCTGTTTGCCACGATCTTGGACTTGACCTTGTCTCCGAGGTTGTCCATCATGTGATAATCCGGTCCGATGAAAACCAGACCTTCTTCTTCGCATGCCTTTGCAAATTCTACATTTTCAGACAGGAAGCCGTAACCTGGATGGATCGCATCCACGCCTTTTGCCTTTGCCAGTTCGATGATCTCATCAATAGCCAGATAAGCATCTACAGGGGACTTGCCCCTGCCGATCTGATAAGATTCATCCGCTTTCGTTCTGAACAGTGTATTTTTATCTTCTTCTGAGTAGATAGCAACGCTTCTGATTCCCAGTTCCTTGCAGGCCCTGAATATACGGATCGCGATCTCCCCTCTGTTGGCGACCAGAACCCGCTTAAATTTTCTCTTGTCGTTCATATCCCGAGTCTCCTTTCCAATTGCACATTATTCTAATATTTTATCATTATTCCGTTTTGTTTTCCACACATATTTATAAATCATAGACAAATTCTTTGTGTGTAGTATACAAAACATCCGATCCAACCTTTATTCGTGATGGATATGGACATCCATCTGTGGAAACGGGATCTGTATCCCGTTCTCGTCAAATGCAACTTTGATATGCTCTTCCAGATAATATTTCACATCCCAGTAATGTTCCGTCAGGCACCACGCCTTAAGATCCATGTTCACAGAGCTTTCTCCATGATTTGCTACACCAATGAGCGGCTGCGGATCCGTCAGGATCAGCGGATTGTCATCACATACCTTACGCATGATCTCCTTGGCATGCTCGATGTCATCATCGTATCCGATCCCGAATGTGCAGTCCACGCGTCGCTTCTCCTCCTGACTGTGATTCACCAGGACAGAAGTATTGACGATCCCGTTGGGGATGGTTATGGTCTTGTTGTCATAGGTTTTCAACGTCGTCAGAAACAAATCAATATGATGCACCTTGCCTGACACATCTCCTATATCGATCAGATCATCCTTGCTGAAAGGCTTTGTCAATATGATCATAACACCGCCGGCAATGTTAGCCAGACTGTCCTTAAGAGCCAGCGCAATAGCTGCTCCGGCGGCTCCGATAACAGCCACGATCGTATGGACCTGAATGCCCAGAACGCCCAGGCACATGGTAATCAGCACGATGGCCGCCGCCACCTTGATCACATTGCGGACGAAAGTATATAAAATCGGATCTGCCGTACTTTTTTTCAGGCCCCGATCCGTGATCCGCAAAATGATTTTCAGCAAAATCAGTCCTATCAGGATTATGATAAGAATTGCCGCCAGATTCATTCCCCAGTCCATCATTTTATCAACAGAAAAGAAATCCTTCCACGACCCTTTGGTCAATGCTTCCTGACTTTCGGCAATCTTTTCTTCCATAGCTTAGTCCTCCTGTTTGATCTTCCGGCCGCTCCGTCTGCGCTCCAGTTCTTTTAGGTACTTCTTTCTCAGACGGATATCGTCCGGCACGATTTCCACCAGTTCATCATCATCGATGAATTCCAGGGCTTCTTCTAATGTAAAGGTGCGTGCCGGCGCCAGTTTGATGTTGTCATCGCTTCCTGCCGCACGCATATTGGTCGCTTTTTTCGCTTTGCACGGATTCACTACCATATCATCGCTTCTGGCGTTCATACCGATGATCATGCCCTCGTACACCTTGGTGCCCGGTTCGATGAACATCTGTACACGCTCGCTGATGTTGAAGATAGCATATGGCGTTGCGACTCCTTCTTCCTGAGCGATGGCCACGCCGTTGGTACGCTGCGGGATCTCCCCTACATAGTCGTCGAATTTAGCAAAGCGCCGCACCATGGTGCCCTCGCCTCTGGTATCGTTGATAAACTCACTTCTGTAGCCCAGCAGTCCTCTTGTCGGCACCAGGTATTCCAGGTGGGTGAATCCGTTTTCACTGTGCATCTCCTGCATCATGCCCTTGCGGACGTTCAGCTTGGAAATGACCGATCCGGAGTATTCATCCGGCACAGACAGGACCACTTCTTCGATCGGTTCCTGTACCTGGTTGTGATCGCCCCGGCGCATGATGACCTCCGGCTTGGAAACGGCCAGTTCATAGCCTTCCCGGCGCATATTTTCGATGAGGATAGAAAGGTGAAGCTCCCCTCTTCCCGACACTTTAAAGCTGTCGGTGGAGTCGGTCTCTTCCACTTTCAGTCCCACGTTGACTTCCAGTTCCTTATTGAGCCGTTCCCGGATGTGGCGGGACGTTACGAATTTGCCGGACTTGCCTGCGAACGGCGACTTGTTGACCATGAAATACATGGACAGAGTCGGCTCTTCGATGTGGATCATTTCCAGCGGCTGCGGGTCTGCCGGGTCGCAGATGGTCTCTCCGATGGAGATGTCCGCAATACCGGAGATCACGACAATGTCTCCTGCTTCCGCCTGGTCCACAGCCATCCGCTTCAGTCCTCTGTATACGAATACCTGATTGATCTTCTTCTGTTCGATCTGACCGTCTCCCTTTGCTACCGCCACAGTGCTTCCCGCCTTGATAACACCTTTTGTGATCCTGCCGATCCCCAGTCTTCCGATGTAATCATCGTATCCCAGAGCCGAGATCTGCAGCTGCAAAGGTTCCGCGTTGCGGTCCGGGTACGGCTGGGTGTGCTTGATGATAGTATCGAACAGCGGCGTGATGTCAAGCCCCTGCATACCCTTTGCACTCTTCTTAATCTTTGCATCACCCTCTTCTACGGAGATGCCCTTAACGTCATCAGGATCATATACCACGATGCCCTGTCTTGCGATGCCGTAGAGGATCGGGAAATCCAGCTGCTCGTCGTTGGCTTCCAGATCCATAAAGA
>ERZ826764.3012-NODE-3012-length-14528-cov-2.999309_pt1 | contig 14528 bp, 10 predicted proteins | sample MGYA00519870_ERZ826764 | MGnify/ENA primary metagenome ERZ826764 (study PRJEB31778, sample SAMEA3449239) | human gut metagenome | biome: human gut; feature: human-associated habitat; material: faeces | place: United Kingdom | collected 2010/2012 ...
TTTTGGATTGGTCTTTCAGAATTTTAACCTGTTTCCACATTTTTCAGTATTAAAAAACGTCTATCATGCACCACTTAAGGTTCAGAAAAGGACCGATAAGGATGAAGTGATTTCTGAGGCATATGACCTGTTGACAAAAGTTGGTTTGTCAGACAAATCAGACGCTTATCCCTGCGAACTGTCCGGCGGACAGCAGCAGCGTGTTGCGATTGCACGTGCTCTCGCATTACATCCAAAGATCATGTATTTTGATGAGCCAACCTCTTCTCTCGATCCGGAGATCACCGCAGAAGTTCTCCGATTATTGAAGCAGCTTGCTTCCGAAAAAATGACAATGGTTATTGTAACGCATGAAATTGACTTTGCCAGAGCGGTCTCAGATCGTGTCATCTTTATGGATGGCGGTCTGGTCGTTGAAAACGGCAAACCGGAAGATGTCATTGACAATCCGAAAAACGAGCGCACGAAAGCATTCCTCAAGAAATTGCATGTTTAATGACAACATTTAGGAAATGCAGATTGTGTAACAACGTAACAATATAAACGAGCATTTTCCTATCAATTAAAACAAAAAAAGCCCGGCAGAAATCATACCGTGTATCAAACCAAAAAGCGAAACGTTTTTGGCGGTACCGCAATCATTCCTGTCGGGCTTTCTTTATATTGATAGTATCATACATTAATGAACCTTGTTATCCAACTCACAAGCTCACAAAGTCGCCTATGATATCCATCTAACAATGGCTATTTTACTTTTTTGTCTCGTGACAGATAAAGAATGTACACTGCAAATACAATAGCGATCATCATCCATACACCAAAGATTACCGGTGAACTGTCCTTAAATTTATCATAATATCCCTTAAAATAAATGACTAAAACGATCATCGGCAATACATACCGCATATATCTGCGAAGAAATTTTGGAAAATTCATACCTACTCCTGTATTGGTCTCTTCCAAAAATCGTTCAAATCCCCAACCGCTTTTTTTCGTACAAAACAGTACAAATAACAGACTTCCAAGTGGAAGAATATTACTGGATACCACAAAATCTTCAACATCCATGATCGTTGATCCCGGTCCAAATAACTGGACACCAGACCACACATTAAATCCAAGTACAGTTGGCATGGATAATACTGCAATGCCGACTAAATTGACCGTTAACGCTTTCCGACGCTCCCAGCCAAACACATCCATGCTCATGCTGATGATATTTTCAAACACTGCGATCACTGTGGATAATGCCGCAAAGGACATAAATACAAAGAAAAGCATTCCCCACAATGTTCCACTTGGCATATGGTTAAATACATTTGGCAGTGTGATAAACAGCAGTGATGGTCCTGCATCCGGGCGGATTCCAAAGGAAATACACGCCGGGATCACAATAATTCCTGCAACAAATGCGATCAGTGTATCTAACACCAATACATTGATCGCCTCTCCGGTCAGCTTACGTTCTTTGCCCAAATAACTGCCGAAGATCTCCATCGAACCCATTCCAACACTCAACGTGAAAAACGCCTGCGTCATCGCATCAAAGATGACATTTCCCAATCCACGTTTCTTCACATTTTCGAGGTTCGGAATCAAATAAAAAGAAAGGCCTTTACTGCTTCCTTTTAACATGACTGAATTGACTGCCATAACAGCCATCAATACGATCAATGCTAACATCATTTTCTTTGTAATATTTTCAATACCATTCTGTAAGCCCAGTGCGCACACACCAATACACAAGGCAACTACTAATAACATAAAAAACATCATTTTGCCTGGTGTCTGCATAAAGCTCTGATAATACTGTTCGATTTCTTTGACATTCGCCTGACGTAGTGTCCCCTTGGCACAAACGCCAACATAATAGATCATCCAGCCCGCTACCACTGTATAAAACATCATTAGCAGATAATTCCCGCACAGTCCATACCAACGAAACTGATGCCATCTTCCTTTGCCACCGCTCAATTTACGCAATGCTGTTCCAATGCTCGCACCACTGCCGCGACCGATTGCAAACTCGCATACTAAAATTGGAAATCCAAGAGCAAATAAGCAGACCAAGTAGATCAAAATAAAGATTGCTCCTCCATTATTTCCGCATACGTACGGAAACTTCCATACATTTCCCAGTCCCACCGCACATCCTGCAGATACTAATATAAAGCCAAGGCGGGATGCAAAAGTTTCTCTGTTTTTACTCATTTTTTATTCCATTTCTATCGTTTAATATTGTTCACAAACCTGTTATGTCAAGGAGTTCTCACAGTATGTATCTGCAATGAAAAATACATCCCATGGTCCATTATCTGCGAATACTACTACAGCTGAATAAAGCCTAATGACTGTAATAATAATGCAAATAGCAGAATTGGTGCAATCCCTTTGATCATCGCAATATACAGATATTTTCTGCCAAAACGTTCTCCGTTAACAGTTACCTCATCAATGACCGTCTTAGGTTTCACAACCCAACCGATCAAAATGCATGTGAGCAGCGCCACCGTCGGCATAAAGCAATAGTTACTGATATAATCCAATATATCCAGTATCTGTCCTGTCGATCCATTTGGCAGTGGCAGCTCGAAATATAACTTGTTATATCCAAGACAAACAATGACACCACCTATGACTCCATACGTTGCCACAATAGATGTACTCTTATGTCTGGTCCAGTGAAATGCATCCATCAAACTGGAAACGATCGCTTCCATAACAGATACCGAAGAAGTTACTGCCGCAAAAATAACCATCAGGAAGAACAGCACTCCGACAACCGTTCCGGCTTTGCCCATTGCCTGGAATACCTTTGGCAAAGAATCAAACATCAGACCGGGTCCGGCGCTCATTCCTTCTGTCCCCATAAATACAAATACAGCAGGCACGATCATAAGTCCGGCAAGCATCGCTACCAAAGTATCAAAAATTTCGATCTGATTGATCGATTTCATCAAATTGACGTCTTTCTTAACATACGAGCCGTATGCAACCATGATTCCCATCGCCACGCTGATCGAGAAGAAAAGCTGTCCCATCGCATCCATCAGAATAACAAAAAATTCTTTGCCGGTCATTCCCTTAAAATTAGGAATTAAATATACTTTCAATCCCTGCAGACCGGTTCTGGTAACACCACTCGCATCTGTATGTTTGATCGTCAGCGAATACAATCCAATGCCGATAATCAAAAATAATAAAATTGGCATCAGGATCTTACTGTATTTTTCAATTCCCTTATTCACGCCATTAAACACAACGAACGCTGTCATTATAAAGAAAATAAACATCCAGATGATCGGTTGATATTGTCCTTGAATAAATCCCGCAAAATAATCGTCGCCCGCTGCCGCTGATCCTGCACCGGTGACAAAGGTTGCGAAATATTTTACAACCCATCCACCGATCACGCAATAATATGGCAAGATGATAATTGGTACAAGACATGCCAAAACACCAAGACCTTTCCACTTAGGCTGAATCGCTGCATAAGCAGTAAGGGGACTCCGTCCCGTTTTACGCCCAATGGCGATCTCTGTTGTCAATAACGTAAAACCAAATGTCACTGCTAAGATCAAGTAGCATAAAATAAACACACCTCCATGATCCTTTGCCGCTAAATAAGGAAACCTCCATATGTTTCCTAACCCCACAGCACTTCCTGCAGCAGCCATAACAAAGCCGATCGTGCCGGTAAAATTTGCTCTTTTTTTGTTCATTTTTTCATCCTTTCCTTGTTCCATTTCGCCCTATACTGGGCACATCATTCTATTCTAAAGGTTTACGTTCTACGTGTCAACAACCCACGCACCAGTTCTGCATCAGCATCGCTGATCTGTGTATGACCAAAGCCTGCTTGCTCCAAGATCTGCAGCATACGATCTCGCTCCTCTCCGGATATCACTAATAATCGCTGCTTACGAAGCCATGCAATCTGTGTTTCATAATTTGTTTGTTTCTGAAATGCCGGATATTTGTGCCCTATTTTACGGACATATCTTTGATAATCTGCAATCAGCCTGTCATTCGTATCCGCACGGTGATATGCAATACTGCACCGAAGTATGCGAATCACCTGGCGGACAGCAAGCGTGATCACAAAAATAAGCAGCAACAATGCAAGCACCCCAAGGGAAACTTTACCGGTTCTTTTTACCGCCTCTACTGCATCTGCTGTTCCTGTCGCACCGGTACCACCGGTATTACTCTGCGCAGTTCCATTTCTCCGGTTACGAAAAAGACGCATAAACGCATTCCAAAGACTGACATCCGCCTCTTCCTGATCCGATGCCGGCGTAATATCCACTACATACCAGCCTTTGTGCTGATCGTAAATTTCAACCCAAGCATGTGCATTTGCATCCGTGACATCTACCTGCACAACTCCGGTATCTGTAAGTTCGCGGTAACCCTGATAGTAATCAGATACCTTCTGATCGGTAAGGATCTTACCGTTCTCACCGATATCTTCCGGATCGATCGCATAGCCTTCCACATAACGAGCCGGAATACCACAGTTACGCAAAAGCAACGTCGCTGCACTGGCAAAATGCGCACAGTATCCTCTACGATTCTTTTTCAAAAAATACGAAACGAAGTCTTGACCATAAGGCGTTATACCCGGCTGATACGTATACGGTATATTATTCTGATAATACGCTGCCAGCTTCTGCACGATCTCAGCAACAGTTCCCGTCAAATCCGCTTCCTTGCAAAACTCATCCAAAACAGCCTTGCTTGAATCCGGCACCGTAAGCCAATTCGATATCGATTCTGTCTGAAGTTTACAATCCCGATCCAAACCGGAATACGTATAATAATCATATATCTGGCTGCGACCGGGCGATGTTACCAGATCCGACTGAAGACTGTAATACGGCATATACAATCCCGGATCTGCTGCCACATTATCAACTTTGACGATTCCATGTGCACTGCCGGTTATATTTTTCTCAAACGCAGTCTTGGCACGCTGCTCCGTCCGCATATAAATTGCTTTAGCAGATTCCCAGCGATTCATGCCATATAAATAATCCTGTCCAATAAAACGGCGCAAATAAAATCGGTTTTCATTTTGCGGTACAAATGTGACCCGAAGATCTGTGTCATAATCCAGTCGCACTGCACTGACGCCGCCTAACTTACCACTGGTCAGACCGCCGGTATTATCATAAAAATTAAATAATCCGGCAATTCCGAGCACTGCGACATTCTGCATCGCATCTTTTGTGCTCTGTTTCCATGCGGAATCGGGATGTCTGTCGTGATAATCCTTCGATGGAACAAGCAAAGAAAACAGCACTGCACCAATCGCAACAACTGCGAGCAGACACGCCCCCGCCTGCAATTTCACTCGATAGGCAGACTGATAAACGATACGTTCCTCATCCTGTTTGTATCGGACATTGTCTGCTGCCTGCTTATAATCGCCATTTTTAGCAATCGTCGCCGTCACGACAACACCCACAAAAAATTGCACAACATAAAACATATCCGGTTCCAAATGCACATACAATGGCAGGAACAGAAAGCCAAAAACAACCAGCATCAGGAAACGGTATCTCATTTTACGGGAAACGAATATATTTACCACAACACTTGCTGCCACAGCAATATAACTCATGGCTATAGTCACTGCCAAATTGGCATCGGCGATCTTTTCGCCGTAACTACGTGTCGCATTAGACTGAAAATACTCTGAAACGCTTTCCATCAGGTCATTCATGACACTATAGAATCCGCTGCTCACATAGCTTTGCATCCCAAAACCAACGGCGAATACAACGACCAATAATAATATATATCCGACATTTTCCCACCATTTACGGTAATACAAAAATGCCACATAAAGTGATGCCACAAGAGTTACAAGTTCTACGATCCAAGTCTGATAATCGCTGTCGATCGCTGACAACACGATTCCCATTCCACCTGCTGTAATACAAAATACCAGCAGCGCATTGACAAGCAGCATACCTATACGTGATTCCGTCTGTTGATCTAATGATTTCGTAACTAACTCAATGCCTTCCCACTTGTCCAAGCAGTCGTCATCATAGTCAATCCGAAATGTTTTTCGTAATCGATCCAGAATCGTCTGCCGTCCATTACCCATGAGAGATCACCTCCCCGCGCACACCATCTTCGTATAAGCCGATCACTGCATATGCCTGCAACTGCGGACGCAAGCTTTGCACCATTTTAGCCAGCTCGATATTGTCCGTCACCACAGCTCTCCGCAGCAAATAAATAAACTGCATATCAATCTCTTCTCTCTTTTGGATCAAAACTTCGATAAAATCATATTCTAATGCATCCCACACGAGCAGACGAACCGGTGTATATTCTTTTAAGAACAACTTACTTAAACCGTAAGCAAGCCCCAAAACCTCTTCTACTGTGTCCCTTTGTCCGGACAGATCAAGCACCAATACCACTTGGCTCTGTGCTACGCTTGTCCGCTCTTTGACCATAAGTGTTTCTTTCTTAGCGGAAAGTTTCCAGTGAATGTCCTTGATTCGGTCTCCCGGTCGATACTCCCTGACATCCGTTATTTCAGCAAAGTCATTTCCCTTTGCCTGACTTTCTTCCAATTCACTCATTCCCATCTGGAAACCGCTTTTCTGTTCTGATGCCTCTCCTGTCTCCTGCGGCATTACCGCGATCGCCGCCTCCTCAGAAACTTCCTGCTTCACCGATACAAAACCGAGCAGATCCTTGATGGCGAGCGTATGGATACAAAGCTGCAGATTGCCACTATATTTGCATCTAAACGGTAACTCCATGGCTTCTTCCCCACGCAGGCGTACCGGTAAACACAATCGGATCGGATCCTCTGTGTGATACAAAGTATTGCCAAGCGTTCCCTGCAATTCGCATTGTAAACTAACCCACGGAAACGCATTACTCAGTTTACACATAAAACGGCTCTCTTCACCTGCTATGACTTTCGGCTGCAGGGCAGATATGCGCACTGTAAGATATGGGGTCATTTTCCAGTTCAACCATATGGATACGACCGGCAGCAAAACAAGCAGCCATACTAACGATGCGACAACATAACTCTTAAAAAAGAAATAGAGAACGACCATAACGACAAACAGCAGAACATAACCCGCTATACGTAACGGATATAGTTTCCAATGTCGCTTTGATCCTTCTCTATTCATCCCATTCATCCTCCATGCGCCGAATTGCTTTATCACATCCGTGGTGCCTTCACCGTCTGCACAAGCTGTTCCATTGCCTGATCTACCGTAATACGCTCCGCACGTGTTCTGGCGCTCAAGCGCACACGATGCCCTAACACATCGCGCAATACCTTTTGTACATCTGCGGCAGTCACGAAATCACGTCCGGCAATCATTGCCATCGCACGTGAGATACGAAGCAGTGCGATCGTTGCACGCGGACTTGCTCCCATCTCAAACAGATCATTATGTCTAGTCTCCTCCACCAAATTAACAATATAATCATAAATACTGTCATGCACAAAGATCGTTTCCGATGTGCTGCGAAGCGCACACAACTCTTCTGCCGACAATACCGGCTGAACTTTGGATAACAGATCGGCTGATTCGCCCTTCAATATCGCCACAGCATCCTGATGTTCCGGATACCCCATAGAAACACAGATCATAAAACGATCCAGCTGAGATTCCGGCAGCATCTGCGTTCCTGATGATCCCAGTGGATTTTCTGTTGCGATGACCACAAAGGGATTCGGCAGCGGCCTGGTTACACCATCTACCGTCGCATGATTCTCCTCCATAACCTCAAGCAAAGCAGACTGTGTTTTGGGAGAGGTTCGATTGATCTCATCTGCCAAAAACAGATTACAAAACACGGCACCGGGGCGGTATACAAACTGCCGGCTCCCCGCGTCATACATCGAAAATCCCAGAATATCACTTGGCAAAACGTCCGGTGTAAACTGCACACGCTTATAGTTCATGGACAGTGCTTTTGCAAACGTTGTCGCAAGCGTTGTCTTGCCAACGCCCGGAATATCTTCCATCAATATATGGCCGCCACTGATGATTGCTGCAAGAACCCGCTCTACCACGTTTTCTTTACCTCGGATCACCTGATTGACTTCCCGCTGTATCCGTTCCAGCTTATCCTGTATCTGCTTTTGATCCACGCGTTCCCCTCCTTTATCCTGTACACAATTCTGTTATACGCTATTTGTCAGCCTTTTATCTGTCCTTTCAGATAATCAATTGCTGTTTGCCAGCCTTTTATCTGTCCTTTCAGATAGTCAATTGCTGTTTGCCAGCCTTTTATCTGTCCTTTCAGATAGTTAATTGCTATTTGTCAGCCTTTTATCTGTCCTTTCAGATAATCAATTGCCTTTTGCATCTGATTATCCGGTTTAAGCTTCCCATTTTTATCCTTCTGCCCCACCGTCGACTTATCCAATTCCACTTTAATATCCGGCTCAAGTCCGGTTCCATGAATATTGCGGCCACTCGGCGTATAATATTTCGACGTTGTCATTTTCAACGCCGATCCATCCTGCAAGTCAAAGATCGTCTGTACAATCCCTTTACCAAACGTCTTGGTCCCGATCAATTTTGCTTTCTTTTTATCCTGCAACGCCCCGGAAAACACTTCCGATGCACTTGCCGAATTGCCATTGACTAACACAGCCATCGGCACAGAAACATGTTTCACATCTTCCGCATAGAATTTCTCTGAAACGCCTTGTTTATCTTTGGTATAAACCACCATCCCCTTAGACATAACACGGTCTAGCATCGAAACTGCGGATTTGAGCAATCCTCCACCATTATCACGCAGATCTAAAATAAGTGCCTCCATTTTTTCCTTTTCTAAGGCATTAACTGCTACTGAAAACTGATTTGGCGTCACTTCTTCAAATCCCGTGATCTGAATATAACCAATCTTGTCATTTAACATAGTATAGGAAACCGTGTCTTCCTGAATTTTGGCTCTTTTCACCGAAAGCGTCAGGTAATCATTTTCTCCGGAACGGACGATCGTCAGCTTGACTTTAGATCCCTCTTCACCCTTGATCTGCGCTAACACCGCCGAAAGATCCTTGCCGGAAACCCGCTCGTCATTGATCGCATAAATAATATCTCCCGCTTTCAATCCCGCTTTTTCTGCCGGACTGTTTTTCATCGGCTTAACAATCGTTATCGCACCTGTGTCCGTATTTTGGGTCACATATGCGCCAATCCCATAGAATGTACCACTAGTCTTCTCCATGATCTCCGCATATTCTTCTGCCGTATAGTATTCTGCATAATCATCTCCCAGTCCATTCACGATTCCTTTGTATATAGAATTTTCCATCTTATCTTTATTGATGTCATCCAAATAGTACGCATCAATATATTTCTCAATCGTGGAAGCCTTTTGTTTAACTTCCCGCTTCATCGTACTATCTTGATCTGTGCGATTCCAAGCTGCACCGAGGTCGATGTAACCACTGAATTGACCTACGGTCAACGCAACCACCAGCATCATCGATGTGGTAAGCATTCCGCACAAAAAACCTTTCAAAAATCGCTTCATTCTGTCTCCATTTCTTTTACTATCTTGATACATAATTTAATGGGTTCACATAGGATCCATGCGCATATACCGCAAAGTGCAAGTGCGGTCCGGTAGAGATTCCTGTAGAGCCGGACAATGCAATCGTCTGTCCTCTGGTGACTTTCTCTCCCGCAGATACCCTTAGGGAAGAGTTATGCATATAGTATGTATAAACGCCATCTCCATGATAAATTGCCACAAAATTACCCGCTGAAGCGGAATAGGTTGCTGTCACAACGGTTCCTGCCTTCGCTGCACGCACAATTGTTCCGGTCGGCGTCGCAATATCAATTCCTTTGTGATACGTGCTCGCTCCGGCTGTCGGCGCCGTTCTCGGTCCAAAACCGCAGCTGATCCGTCCTGCCGTTGCTAACGGCCAAATAAATCCTGATGTGCTCACCGCATTACTAGACGGTGTTTGACTTGTGGTCGTATCAGTGCCGTTAGGACTATTGCCAGAAGGCGATGATTTTTGTGCCGCTTCTTCTGCCGCAATTTCCCGGCGTTTTTGTGCCAACAAATTCTCCACCTGATTTTCCTGCGCCGCAATCTTCACATCATACGTGCTGATAGAAGATTCCGAATCCGCAATCAGATTGTTGTATTTTGTCAACTGCCCTTTCTTTTTACTGATCAATTGTTTCACGGATTGTTTTTCAAAAGAAAGCGTCTCTTTCGTTGCTACTAACTCATCTTTCTTTGCCTGCTTATTTTTCTTCGTCTTGGTAAGTTTTTGCTTGGTAGACTCATACTCTCCATACATCTTCTGATCATATTCGCTGATCTTACTGATATATTCGAGATGATTGTACATTTCAGACAAACTGCTGGATCCGGCTAACAACTCCAAATACCCGGAAGTACCGTCCTCATACATATATTTTATGCGCTCTTTCATCGTCTCATACTGACTAGACATCTTTGCAGTTACCTGCGCCTCCTGAAGCAGTAATTCATCGATGGTAGACTGCACTAACTGAATCTGTTCTTCGTTAGACTTTACCTTATCCGTCAACGTGTCCATCTTTTTGTCCAACGTTGTAATATACTGTAAAATATTGTCCTTCTTGCTCTCACTGCTCGAAAGCGTTTTCTTTAACTCCGTCCGCTCCTTTTCAAGCTGCTCTCGTTTCTTGTTGGCTGCATCGATCTGCCCCTGCGTTGTTTCCGACTGTGTTGCCGCCTGCACTACCCGTGTCAGTGCAGAACTCGGATTGTCCAAAAATACTCCGCTTCCAATGCAGACCGCTCCTGTAAGCCACAGGCCAACCCCTGCTGCGATCCATTTATTTCGCTTTCTCATCTGCAATCACCCCGCCTTTCTGCTTTCACTACTCATGCAAATGTTTTCTGACTGACAATGCACTTCCGATAAAACCAATTCCTACTCCAACTAAGAGCGACATCGGTATCAAGGTTGCAAACTCTTTCGATGGAGCCACAAAGGTTAGCCATTGTGACAATGCCGAAAAATGTTCTAATACAAATTGGATCACTCTCTCGTACAATACCCACAATACTATGATCGGAATGATCGCTCCAATCAAACCAATAACCAATCCCTCGACCAAAAATGGTGCACGAATAAAGCCATCGGTTGCACCGATCATTTTGATGATCGAAATCTCATCCTTGCGCACGCGGATACCTGTCGCGACCGCATTATTGATCAGGAATACTGAGACAAGCAACAGCAATCCTATGATCGTTGCCGATACATAGGCAACAAGCATATTAGCACTGCTCAGGCTCTTTGCCACAGTGCTCGATCCGTTTACCTTACGGATCCCCTTCATTTCCTTGATCTCCTTAGACACTTTCGCCTGCTTTGATACTCTTGTCAGAGTGATCTCAAACGACGCTGAATCCTGCAGCGGATTTTCATCACCAAAGGTATCCTCCAAATTTTCTTTTCCCTGATACATTTCTTTTTGAAACTTTTTCCATGCTTCTGTCGGAGAAATATAATCCACCGTCTCCACACCATCTAACTTACGGATCTGCTCTCCCAGCGAATCAATTTCTTCCGGTTCGATTCCGCTGTCAAAAAACACCGTCAAACCGACATTACTCTCCACATTGTACATCATGTGCTGGAAATTGCTAAGCAGCGCATAGAACAACCCCAGCAAAAACAGACAGATTGCAATCGTTCCAATCGCTACTAAGGAGAAGATTTTATTTTGTACAATATTTTTGAAACCTTGTTTGATACCGTATCCTAGTGTTTTCATTGCACATATCCTCCCTGTATCTGATCGCTGATAATAACGCCCTCGTGAAGAGTGACAACACGCTTTTGCATTTGATTCACGATCTCATTATTGTGGGTAACGACCATAACCGTCGTACCAAGCCGGTTCATATCTTCCAACAGTGCCATAATATCCCATGAATTTTGTGGATCCAGATTTCCTGTTGGCTCATCTGCCAGCAATACCGACGGACGGTTTACCATTGCACGCGCGATTGCAACTCTCTGCTGCTCACCACCGGACAATTCTCTCGGATAGACGTCCGCACGATCCTGCAGACCTACCAATTGCAGCATACCACGCACATTTTTTTCGATACGGTCCTTATCCACGCCGATCACCTGTTGCGCCAATGCCACATTTTCAAACACGTTACGATCATCCAGCAAACGAAACTCTTGAAATACTACACCTAATTTACGGCGATAATATGGCATTCTTTTGCGTTTCATCTCTGTGAGGCTATTGCCCCCCACCTGTATTTCACCAGCCTGTAGAGGGATCTCTCCGAGCAATGATTTGATCAAAGTAGACTTTCCAGAGCCACTGCTTCCTACTACAAATACAAACTCACCTTTTTCCACTTTCAGGTTACAGTTTTTCAATGCCTCTGTTCCTGTATTATAAACAACATCCACCCCCGATAAACAGATCAGCGGTCCTGTCCATTCCTCTTTCCTCTTTGCTCTTTTTCTCACTATGATACCTCTTTTCTGCGTACATTTGAACGCATGCTTTCTGCTAATGTTTTCTACGCGCTTTATCTAATGCTTTTGCCCATAATTGCTCTACAAAAACAATATCAGTATACAACATTTTGTCGTATTGCGCTACAAAAAAGATGGATCATTCTCCCTAAGATATAGGTGATATTCGTTACTTTCTCTGCCCTACTTTCCCTCGACGGAATCACTGCGCATAAAGATACTGTCATAGCCGCTGCCATAACGAATGCGATATGTTTTCTCATACTTCTTTTCAGATAAATTTTTTATCCCCTTTTGTGCTCGCAGACTTTGTACTACAAGCATTGCACTTTTTCTAAAAAAGCTCTCGTATCCTCTCATTTTCGTATATGCGAAACAGACTCTAATAAAATACCACCCCATAAGTATGTCATATGGGATGGTATTTGGGATTATTTTTTGATATTGATTGGATGGGTGTACGAGTATGACTGTAACTTTATGTTTTAGGTCGAAAAAAGTGGGAAGGCTAAGCTTCCCACTCGTTAATGTTCATCTCCGGCTCAAAGCCATAAGGCTAATGAGACCTATCTGTAATCAGAATATAACAATTAATTGGTCGTGTCAGACATTACTGTAATTTTGTGTTCGCTTTGCCAATAATGGTGACATTGTCATCGCACCATAACTCCTCTAATACCTTGTTGTTACTTACATTCAAGCTTCTCAGTTGGTTACTATTACACTGCAACTCTGTTAGGGCCGTATTATTGCTTACATCCAAACTGCTCAACTGGTTATCACTGCAATCCAAATAGTCCAGTACCGCGTTATGGCTTACGTCCAAACTTCTCAACTGGTTACCATTGCAAAGTAAACTTTTCAGTACCGTGTTACGACTTATATTCAAACCACTCAACTGGTTATCACTGCATTCCAGAGTTGTTAATGCCGTGTTATGACTTATATCCAAACTTCCTTCGCAATACAAATCTGTTAATGCCGTATTTCGGCTCACATCCAAACTACTAAGCTGATTACTACCACTATATAAGTATTTCAACACAATATTTCGGCTCACATCCAAACCACTTAACTTGTTATCACTGCAATGCAAATCTATTAATGCCGTGTTACGGCTTACATCTAGACTACTTAACTGGTTATCTTCGCAATACAAATCTGTCAATGCCGTGTTAGGACTTACATCCAAACTACTCAACTGGTTACCACTGCAAAACAAATATTTCAATGCCTTATTTCCACTTACATCCAGACTACTCAATTTGCTAGCACCGCAATTAATCTCCATTAATGCTGTCAGTCCCGTAAAATTTAATTTTCCTTGCAGATTTTTTTCATTCCATTTTATCCATACAAGTCTACCATTTTCCCACAAATACTGCCAATCATCCAAATCTTCACTCACTGTAGCACCCTTTTTTCTCTGCTCCTGAATAATTCTTTTTATGACTGACACATCATTTTTATTTTTAGCCGAACTTGTTGGCTTCGTCACAGTTGGTTTCTTCGTTGTGTTGGTTTTCTTGGCACTTTTCACGGTTACCGTGCAGGTATACTTTTTCTTTCCTGCTTTCACCTGTACCTTTGCCTTACCTGATTTCACTGCCACGATCTTGACACTGTTTTTCTTCTTGTTTTTCTTCTTGTTTTTCAGCTTGATACATTTCTTACCGGAAATGACTTTCCATGTCGTTTTCTTTTTGTTATTTTTGAGAGTGATCGTCTTACTCTTTCCTACTTTGAGTGTGACTTTTTTGCTACTCAATTTCGCTGCTTTTGCCGCTTGCGTGTGCTGTACAGGCATTCCCGTCAACACCAGCGTTGCTGCAAGCAGCCCCACTAAATATTTTCTTCTTGTTTTCATATGTATTTCCTCCTTCATTTTATGGGTAGTGTCCTTACTAGCCCTTTATTTCTTAATTTTTACCTTCTTATTCCCCTTTTTCTTCAGGAACTTTTTATATGCCCTATATTGCTTCCTAGGCACCTTAACAAC
>ERZ826764.3015-NODE-3015-length-14513-cov-5.459192_pt1 | contig 14513 bp, 10 predicted proteins | sample MGYA00519870_ERZ826764 | MGnify/ENA primary metagenome ERZ826764 (study PRJEB31778, sample SAMEA3449239) | human gut metagenome | biome: human gut; feature: human-associated habitat; material: faeces | place: United Kingdom | collected 2010/2012 ...
CGAGTGAGCAATCACCATTGTCCGAATGCGTCCGCCTTGAACAACTTTCAACACATTAAATAGCAATTCGGGGTTAAAAAAAACAGATGCTGTCGGGATACCATGCTGTCTCATATTTCAAGTCGTTCCCGGCAATATCTGTTTTTTACGATTTTTATAGACACCTTAAAAGGTGCCAGTTTACAACTGCTTAATCAGGCAACTGCAAACTTCTGTAATGTACGGTTAAATTCCTTGCTCTCGCCATGGCACTGTACAGTAAGAACCCTTGTAAGATCCATGCTCAGAACTCCCAGAATGGATTTTGCATCAATGATGATTCTGTTATAGAAAACATCTATGTCAAAATCACATTTACCTGCTGCCTTTACGAATTCCTGAACATCCTCCTTCGCATTCAGCTTAATCTGCTTCTGACACATCGTTATCACCCTTTCTGTTTTACAGGAATTATAATTTCCTTTTCTATCAAAATCAAAGGCTCTTGAAAACGTTTTCCTTTGATTGAGGCAAATTATGCACCAAGTCTCGATATTTGTCAAGTTTTTTCTTTCACGCTTTTTTGTAACATTTCAGGAATAAATATACCGATTGCACAAATATGCGACCGGTATATTGGTAATTATGCACTATTTTATTATTATGGAAGTTCTGAGACAACCTGCACAGGAAAAATTATTTCTCTTATATCTTATGAATTTCAAAATCATTTTGTAAATTATTCTCATCTGGAATTACCATCGGATACTTTCCGTCAAAGCATGCCTTGCAAATAGGAAGTCCACCTGCCATGCCCTCCAGATAATCAATCTCCATATAACCAAGGGAATCGGCCCCTATCATCTTACAGATTTCTTCTGTGGAGTGCTGTGCTGCGATCAGCTGGTCATTGCTTGGCACATCGGTTCCGAAATAGCATGGATGTAAAAATGGCGGGGAACTGATCCTTACGTGCACTTCAAGAGCGCCTGCTTCTTTCAGCATGCGGATCAGGTTTGCTATGGTAGTTCCACGGACAATAGAATCATCCACAAGCACAATGCGTTTTCCTTTTACAACTGCATCCAATACGCTCAGCTTCAGATGAACGCTGGATTCTCTCTCCTTCTGAGTAGGTTTGATAAAAGTTCTGCCAATATAAGAGTTCTTATAAAATGCAAATCCGAATGGAATACCAGATTCTTCAGAAAATCCCTTGGCTGCAGGAAGACCGGATTCCGGAACGCCGGTGACAAGATCTGCCTCCACAGGATAAGATTTTGCAAGGGATTTACCGCCACGTATACGTGCGTCATAAACCTTTACACCGTCCATGGTACTGTCCAGTCTTGCAAAATAGATATATTCAAAAACACAGTGAGCACGTTTTTTCACAGTATCTGCAAGAGTCATGTCTGACTTCACGCCCTTGCGGCTGATCGTAATCATCTCACCAGGTTCGATATCACGGATAAACTCGGCACCTACAGAAGTAAGTGCACAGCTCTCAGAAGCCAGCACGTAAGCATTGTCCCTTTTTCCAAGGCAGAGAGGCTTTAAGCCATAGGGGTCACGGACTCCGATCAGCTTACGGGGACTCATGATCACAAGACCGTATGCGCCTTGCAGCTTCCTGGCTGTATTCAGAACCGCTTCCTCTACACAGCTGGTATGTACCCTCTCTCTGGCTACATGAAATGCGATCACTTCTGAGTCAGTGGTGGTATGAAAAACTGCTCCGCTCTGGATCAGTTCCCATTTCAGTGTCCCAGTGTTAACAAGGTTTCCATTGTGTGCCAGTGCCAGACTTCCTTTTACATAAGATAAAACCAAAGGCTGTGCGTTCTCTGCAACGGATGCTCCTGTTGTGGAATAGCGTACATGTCCGATTCCGATATCACCACTCATCTTATGGAGTGTATCCTCGCGAAGCACCTCGCTTACCAGTCCAAGATCTTTGTGAAACTTAACATTTCCAATAGGTCCCTTAGTATCCGATACTGCCAGGCCACAGGCTTCCTGACCACGGTGCTGCAAAGAAGTCAGACCATAGTAGATAGAAGACGTCACATCATTTCCATCCAGGTCATAGATTCCGAAGACACCACACTCTTCTTTAATCTCTGCCATTTGTTTTCCTCCTCGGTACTGAGTTTTATTTTAATGATCAAATCCAATCTCAGAAATGCATCCCATTTCGTCGATTTGGCGTATCGCCAAATAAATTTACACCCAGGAACGTATCGTTATGCAGGCTCTAGAGCGTGTTTGAAAAAGGCTTTCTGCAAGATGTGCGTCACAATTTGTGGGAGATTTTGTCCGGATGAGGGCGTCGTAGCGGGCTACGACAACCGAATTCGGGCAAAATCTCCCGCAAAGTGGGGCGTACAGATTGCGGGAATGCTTTTTCAAACACGCTCTAGGGTGTATTTTGTGAGGGAAGAGATTAGTATAGAGGTTCCGGTGGGAATCAGCGTGCTGGAGGCAGAGATTCGGGCGGGGCTTGCGCCGGATGCGCCTTGTGGGGGGCAGGGAACCTGCGGGAAATGTCTGGTGAAGGTAGATGGAAAGCCGGTGCTGGCGTGTCAGACGAAAGTGGAAAAGGACTGTCAGGTGGAGATTCCTGGGAAGAAAAAAAGAGGTAAAATTTTGAGCGAAGGATTTTTCAGAAAGGTGAATTTCCAGCCAGAATTGCAGGTGAAAACAGTGTGGCTGGAGAAGCCGGAGACTGGGGAAAAAAGTCAGAGTGGCAAGTAGCCTATACAGATGAAGAAATCCTTGATTTAAGACCAATTGTTGGCGTCCATGAAGATTCTGTCCATGGAGTGAATAGTAGTGTTGAAAAAGGTGATTGTATTTTTACTGCGGCAATCGACCTTGGAACGACTACAATTGTGGGGTATCTTCTGGATGGTAGAACTGGGGAAAACTTGGCAGTAGAAAGTAGAATGAATCCCCAGATGCAGTATGGCGGAGACGTAATTCAAAGAGCCAATTATGCGCTGGAACATGGCACGAAACGCTGAGCAAGTGCGTGCAGAAGACAATAAATAAAATACTGGAAAGTCTTATTGTAAAAACTCAAAAAGCCCCAAAATAGCAAGTGGAAGGAAAAAAGTGAATGATCAAACTGTCAATGGCAAGACGAAAAAAGCTGAATGGATGCCAGGAGTGGAAGATATCTATTAGGTAAGTCTTGTTGGAAACACCTATTGTACTTACCTGTATTCCGGTTGTGATCGTGTATATGATTGGACAGAAATATATTGTGGGCGGCATGACCTCCGGTGCGGTGAAAGAGTGATCTGGGGCGCGCAGCGAGGCTGCAAATTATAATTGAAATTCCTTCTAAACCGGGAATGGTTCTTTGATGTTAGGATTTGAAGAGCTGTTTCCGGTATTTTTTTGCCTAAAAGGTGACGACATTTGCCAGAATGCTGAAAAATAAAAAGAAATCTGTTATTTTTATCTGTGAAGAATTTTATTGTATGCAGTCTGCGGTTTCTGAGCTGCAAATTGCGGATTTTTTAGGAAATGCTCAATGAAATATGGTAAAGTATCTGGAGAAAATGTAGGAGTGGGAAAATGATGAAACAGAAAATTGAGAAGACAGCAGATGAAAAAATGTGGAACCGGATCAGCCAGATTCCCGCAGTTGTTCTGGTGCTACTTTCCGGAATTGATATTGTCCGGTTTGCAATTTTGGGAGATAGGACAGCATTTATTACATTCAGTATGATCGCGGTGGCTTTTATGCTGGTGGCGTATATGGCATGGAAAAGCAGAATGCCTTTTCTGTATCTGGTGATTGCAGCGGCAGCTTTTGTTTTGTATTTTAATACTAATTTTTCTACCAGCACTTATTACTTTAACTGGTTGTTTCTGGTAGAGAGTATTATTGCGGCGCTGGGAGGAATCCTGGGAACCGCAGTAATGATCAGGAAAAAAATCCCTGTGGGGCGTGTGGCAGTTTTGCCGCTTTTTGCAGCTGTTTTAATTCTGGCAGGTTTCCTGGGATTTTGGAAAGTAAGGTATGAGGCAGGGCATGAGGCGCAGGGGCAGGCCCGGGATGAGCTGTGGGCAGTTCCGGCGAAATATGATGCGGAAGAATCAGAACAGGCGGGAACTGTGGAAGAAGTAGTGTACGACACCAAGGCATATGCTACTGATGAGCGGGACGTGAAAAAGACAGCTTATGTATATCTGCCTTATGGCTACAGCGAGGAGAAAGAGTACAATATTCTTTACCTGATGCATGGAACTGGTGATGATGAAAAGTATTGGCTGAAAACCAATCCATATAACAAAAACATGCTGGATCATATGATCGCAGAGGGAGATATTGATCCACTGATCGTGGTAACTCCGACTTTTTATGTAGAAGATGACTGCGCGGATGACCTGGACCAGCTGACCTATTCTTTTGCAAAAGAACTTCGAAACGACCTGATGCCGGAGATTGAGTCTTCTTATTCCACTTATGCGAAGCTTGCGGATGATGAGGGATTTTCCCAGAGCCGGGATCACAGAGCCTTTGCCGGTTTGTCAAGAGGGGCGGTAACGATGTATCATTCCGCATTGTGCCAGAGTCTGGATTATTTTTCCTGGTTTGGGGCATTCAGCGGAAGCAGGACAGATAAGACTGCATTTGAAGATACCATTCAGACGGGCGATTTTGCAGAGCTGCCAATTCATTATCTGTATGTGGCAAGCGGCAACTTTGATTTTGCCCTGCCGGGACAGGTGCAGGATTACCAGGCGCTTCTGGATATAGAGCCCAGATTGCGGTCTGGTGTAAATACCTGTTTTGATGTATTTCCAATGCGGTATCATTCTATGGGAAACTGGCATTTGGCGTTGTATAATTATTTACAGAAGATTTTCTAGTGGGAAGCGCGTTGCTGCGAAATAGGAGAACAGCAATGCGCTTTTGCACAGTTGGCGCGTTTTTTTTTGCAGGTTGCGTTTGCAATAGCGCAGCCTGCTTTTTATTTGGTAAAATACGGGTAGAAAATAGCGACTGAGATATAGTTGGGAATTTTAAATTAAACGAAAATTATAGAAAATTTCAGGAGGAAATCATGAAGCAGTCATTTAACGAAAACTGGGTATGCTACAGAACCGGAGAGAAAGAAAAGGCATTTGCAGTGACTCTTCCGCATGATGCCATGCAGCTGGATGAGAGAAGCGAGACAAGTGCCGGCGGTGTGAATATAGGATGGTATGAGGCGCAGGATTACACTTACGAGAAAACATTTATCCTTCCAGAGAAAGCGAAGGACGAGAAAGTGATACTGGAATTTGAGGGCGTTTACCGTAAGGCAACTGTATATCTCAACGGCGAAAAAGTGGCTTATCATTCTTATGGATATATCGGATTCTATGTAGATGCCACCAAGTATGTAAAATTCGGGGAAGAGAATGTGATCCGCGTGGAAGTGATCAACCACGATCAGCCAAACAGCCGCTGGTATTCCGGTACCGGAATTTACCGTCCGGTGTGGCTGTATACAGTGCCGAAAAACCATCTGAGATTTGACAGTGTGAAGATCACTACACTGGATTATAAGGAGCCGAAGATCCGCGTGGAGGCATGGCCGAATGCTGCCGGCGAGGTGAAAGTGGAGATTCTGGAGAAACAGATTGTTACCAGAAAAGCTGTGGCTGGCGAAAGTGCAGGCCAGACAGACGAGACCATAGAGCCGTGTATTGACGAAAATGCAGTACAACCAACTGTTCAAAATTCTGACAAAGCATCAGATAAGATCATCGCCTTGGAAATTCTCCAGGCAGATGGTAAATTTTCCAGAGAAATTGCTCTTCCGGGAGCAAACCTTTGGAGCCCGGAAGCACCGAATCTTTACACCTGCCGCGTAACCTTCGGCGAGGATATTCAGGAAGAAACCTTTGGAATCCGTGTAGTAAGCTGTACTCCGGAAGAGGGCTTCTGTATCAACGGAAAACGTGTCCTGTTAAAAGGTGGCTGTATCCATCACGATAACGGTCTTCTTGGTGCATGTGCGTATGAATTTGCAGAACGCCGTAAAATCCGCATTCTTCTGGACGCTGGCTATAATGCAATCCGTTCTGCACATAACCCATGCTCCAAAGCACTTCTTCGTGCCTGTGACGAAATGGGAATGCTTGTAATGGACGAATATATTGATGGCTGGTATATCCATAAAACAAAGTATGACTATGCAGATGAGATTCTGGAAAACTACAGAAAAGACTTAAAAGATATGGTGGATAAGGACTATAATCATCCATCTGTGATCATGTATTCTACAGGAAATGAAGTGTCTGAGACTGCGCAGAAAAAGGGAATTTCCCTTACAAAATCCCTTACAGACAGACTTCATGAGCTGGATTCCACCCGTCCTGTAAGCTGCGGAATCAATATCTTTTTTAACTTCTTAAGCTCTATGGGATTTGGTGTTTACAGCGATAAAAAAGCAGACGAAGCTGCTGAGAATGCCAAGAAGAAAAAGGCTGTGGGAAGTGAATTTTATAACACGGTAGCCGGAATTTTTGGTGCCGGATTTATGAAAACAGGAGCAACTCTTTATCCTTGTGATGTGAAAACAAGAGATGCATATGCCAATATGGACGTGGCAGGATATAACTATGGAATCAAGCGTTACTGTCATGATTTAAAGAAGTATCCCAAGCGAATTATTCTTGGAAGTGAAACCTTCTGTGCTGATGCTTACAGATTTATGCAGGAAGCAAAACGTGATAAGCGTATCATTGGTGATTTCGTCTGGGCGGCTCAGGATTATCTGGGTGAGGTTGGAATCGGCGCATGGGAATATAAGGATTATGCACCTCGTTTTGATGGCGGCTGTGGCTGGGTAAGTGCCGGATCAGGCCGGATTGATCTCACAGGAAAGCCTCTTGGCGAGATGGCATATACCAGAGTCGCCTTTGAACTGGAGGATCTGGCAATTGCAGTTATGCCGGTTGATCACACAAAGGATGCCCATTCTCCTTCTGCATGGAAAATGACAAATGCAATGGAAAGTTGGTCTTGGGATGGCTGTGACGGAAAGGCTGCAAAAGTAGAAGTTTACACCCATGCAGATCATGTGAAGCTGTATATAAACGGTAAATGTATAGGCACTAAAAAGCCCAAAAATGACTGCAAGGTATTCTTTGATACAACCTATCAGAATGGAGAAATCAAGGCTGTTGCCTATGATGCAAATGACAATATAATTGCAGAAAGGACACTGACAACAGCTGGAAAAGAGACGATTCTTGTAGCAGAACCAGAGCTTACCCGCGTGAATGCAGACACCGATCTTTGCTATGTGAGAATGCGCTATACAGACGAAAATGGTCAGACAAAACCGCTGGTAAGAGGTCGAATCCAGCTTACAGTAGAAGGTGGCGAGCTTCTGGCATTTGGAAGCGCTTGCCCATATTATCCGGAAAGCTACCAGAGCAATGAGACAGATACTTATTATGGAGAAGCGCTGGCGATTATCCGTCCACAGGCTGGAGCTGGTAAAGTAGTTGTGAAAGCTGAATCTGAGCTTGGAAATGCAGAGACAGAGATTGAAATATTAGATTGATTTAAAGTTCATATGCTTACCAGTTTTGCCAGAAACGGTTCCAAATTTGCCGAATTTTTCACAAATCCCATTCCTTTTGCTATAGTAAATCCAGCGGTTCAAACAGAACTGAAAGGACAGAGTAACTATCTGAAAAGTATGTGTTTATCTGTCAAAGGAAATTTATTAGGAGGAAAGGAAATATGAAAAAGCATACCGGGAAAATCTGGCGTGGTTTGGCAACAACTACAGCCTCACTTCTCACAATCACACTGGGCGGAAGCTCAATTGCAAATGCAAGAGTGGATTTCATTAATGCGACACTTGGAACCTCAAGCTACAAAATCGAGCAGGGAGATTCTGACTCTGATGGCATTTATTATGAATCTGAATTTGATAATGTAGAGGATCTGGTAAAGGCTAAAGAACAGCTGGCTGCTGAAATTTCTTCAGAAGGTTCCGTTTTATTCAAAAATACAGATCAGACCCTTCCACTTGACAAATCCAAAGAAGCTGTTACCCTCTGGGGCTTAAACAGCCATCTTCCGGGAACCGGCGGATTAATTGGTTCCTCTGTTGTGGCTGATTCAGAGAATGGTCAGATCGCTTATGGTATTGAAGAAGCTATGGATGAAAGAGGCTTCACAGTAAATGAAACCATGAAAGGCTTTTATGCAAGTGAAACCTGCGCACCATATTACAGAAAAGCTTCTTTCTTTGGAAATGAAGTTCCGGGCCATAGCCTTGTACCTGCTTTTTCCGCTTCTTATAATGAAGCAGATACATATACAGTAGGTGAGGCACCTGCTGAACTTTACACAGATGATATTCTGGAATCTGCTAAGGATACAACAGCAATTGTTGTTCTTTCCAGAGACAGTTCAGAGGCGTCTGACTACAGCACAAATATGAAGGATCCTAATGGGGACAGCTTCGACACCCCGATGTCTATCTCAGCTTACGAAAAAGAGATGATCCAGCTTGCAAAGGAAAATAGCAATGGCAAGGTGATCGTTTTGATCAACTCTGACGTTCCTATGGAAATCCAGGAACTGAAGGATGATCCGGAGATTGGAGCAATTCTTTGGACTGGACTTCCGGGAATGAATGGATTCCTTGGAGTATGTGATGTACTTTCTGGCGATGTGAATCCATCCGGTCATATTTCTGATACTTATGCCACAAGTTCTGTTTCTGCTCCGGCAATGACCAACTTTGGTCTTTATACTTATACTAATGCTTCCAATGCAGAATCTGGTGCAGAACTTACAGAAGCAGACAAGGGTGACTGGTATGTAGTAGAAACAGAAGGTATCTATATTGGTTATAAATATTATGAAACCCGTTACGAGGATACTGTTCTGGATCAGGGAAATGCAGCCACCACAGAAGGCTCTTCTACTGGCAAAGCATGGAACTATGTAGATGAAGTAACTTATCCGTTTGGATATGGTTTATCTTATACAACCTTTACTCAGGAGCTGGAAAGTGTAGATGTAATATCTGGGGAAAAGGGACTTGCAAAAGTGAAGGTAACCAATACCGGTGACGTTGCCGGAAAAGATGTTGTCCAGCTTTATGTACAGACACCATATATAGAGGGCGGACTGGAGAAAGCTTCTATTCAGCTTCTTGATTTTGGAAAAACAGAGGTTCTTGAGCCTGGCGAATCACAGACTCTGGAAATTGAGTTCGCTCCGGAATATATGGCAAGCTATGACGAAAAAGCTGTAAAAGAAGATGGAACAGAGGGCGCATGGGTGCTGGATTCCGGTGATTATTATTTCACAATCGGAAACGGTGCGCATGAAGCATTAAACAATGTCTTGGCGGTAAAAACAGATTCCACAGACGATCTGATCACAATTACAGACGATGAAACAATTGAGCCGGAAAATGTAGTGACAGTTTCTCTTGGTGAAGATAAAGAGACTTATTCTGAAAACGTAGAGAATGCATTCCAGGATTGCGATATTAACAATCTGATCCCGGATACTGCTGAATACACTACACGTTCTGACTGGAGCAAGGGCTGGAAAGAAGTGGAAAGCATTACTCCAATAGAGGAAATGATGAAAGGTCTTACAAACTCCACTTATGAACTTACTGAGAACAATGACGAAGAAGTTGTCTGGGGAGCTGACAACGGATTAAGCACCGTTGATTTCCTCCAGTTTAATGAGGATGGAACTTTCGCAGGAGCACTTCCTCTGTCTGATGAAAAATGGGATCAGCTTATGGATCAGCTGACTTTGGAAGAGGCTGCCAACTTTATTGAGAAAGCAGGAGATAAAAACTTTGAGAAGCTGGATTCTATTTTCCTGCCAGAAGCAATCTGGTATGACGGACCGATCGGTTACAGCTACGACCAGATTGCAGGATATGCAACCCGCTGGAATGAATCCAACTCTTCCGAGCCGACTTATGTTTCTTCAGACAACGAATATGCTTCCTACTCTATGAGCTCCATGCCTACAGAACCTGTAGTTGCAGCAACATTCAATAAAGAACTTGTAGAGAGAGAAGGAGAGCTCTTTGGTGAAGATGGATTGTGGTCCAATGCCAACTCCATTGCAGCACCTGGTCTTAACATTCACCGTGCACCTTACTGCTCCAGAAATCATGAATATTATTCAGAAGATGCCATGCTTACCAACCTGTTGGGACAGGCTGTCTGCAAAGGCGGAAAATCCAAAGGTCTTATGATGATGCCGAAACACTATATCATGAATCATCAGGAGTTAAACCGTTCCGGTGTTTCCACATTCTTCACAGAGCAGGCTGCAAGGGAAAATGAACTCCGTGCATTCCAGGGAGCTATGGAAAATAACTATGCGCAGGGAATCATGACAGGCTTCAACCGTCTTGGAACTGTATATTCAGGAGCTTCCGAAGCTTCACAGGTGCAGGTTGCACGTAACGAGTGGGGCTTTGAAGGCTGGATCGTAACAGATATGATCAACGGTGCTGATTACATGAACTGGAGAGATATTGTATTTGGCGGCGGTGGCGGATGTCTTACAACTTCCGCATATGAAAGCGCTAATATTGGTTCCATGACTTCAACCGAGAACCTGAAGCTGATTGCAAAGGACTCTGCTTTCCAGAAAAAGATGAAAGAAACAATTAAATATTTCGTATATAATACAGTTGCAAGTAATGATATGAATACAATTACAACCTCCACTAAATATATTCACGTTCTTACATGGTGGCAGATTGCCTTTATGGCAGCAGAGGTGGTATTTGGACTTCTGACACTTTTGTTTGCAGTTATGTACCTTCGAAATTCACTTCGCAAAAAGACAGTTTACGTGAAGGAGGACAAGTAATATGGGATATCTGAAAAATAAAACATTTGGTTTTTACTTAAGCTTTGTGGCTGCAATCCTTGCGCTGATCGGCTTTGTAATGTACCGCCAGTCAGGACATACAGAATCTTATATTGAGGTTCTGCTGCTTGTAACAGTGGTTCTGCAGATTCTTGCGATGATCGTTTTGAAGGTGGCACCTGATTTTAAGTGGACAAGCCTTCTGCTTACTGCAAATGCAATTCTGACTGCAGCAGCACTTGTTAACAGTTTTTATACACAAGTTGATTTTATTGGATATGTGGTATCAGGACTTTATGAGTTTGCAACCATAAAAAAATTCATAATTTCAGCCGTACTTATGGCACTTTCCATGATTGCATATATTGTTTCCTCTTATTCTGGATTTCAGAAATGCACTTGTAAGGATGAGACAAAAGCTTGATTTATCTGCTGTAAAATATGGCACAAATTAATATTTACATGGTATAATGAAAAAGCCGGAATGCCCAAAAGGACTCCGGCTTTTTCATTATACCATGGAGGATAACTATGATTACCATTGCTATTGTGGAAGATGATAAGAAAAGTGCAAAAATTCTTCAAGACTATATATTACGCTATTCAGAAGAAAAACAGGAACCGTTAGCTGTAGAATGCTTTGAAAACGGATTAAATTTTATCAGCGATTATAAAGCCAGCTGCGACATTGCTCTTATGGATATTGAAATGCCTCATATGAATGGTCTTGACACCGCCAGAAAACTGCGGGAATTTGATAGCCAGATTCCTCTTATTTTTATTACCAATATGGCGCAATATGCCATTAACGGATATGAAGTGCAGGCTCTTGATTTTATGGTAAAGCCTATTGAATATTTCAACTTTTCGCTGAAACTGGACAAAGCGATCCGAATCTGTAAAAAGCTTCATGGTTATCAGATATATGTTCCTTCTGAACAGGGAACTGTTAAAATTGATATTGCAGATCTGATTTATATTGAAAGTGCAAAGCATTATCTTTATCTTCATACTTCGAAAGAGACTTTTCGCCTGCGAAGTACAATGGGAGATTTTATAGCACAGCTTCCGACAGGTCGCTTCTCCTGTTGCAGCAAATCCTTTTGTGTAAATCTGGAATGGATTTCCCGCTATCAGGGAAACAGCGTGTTTGTAAATGGAAAGGAATTATCGATTTCCCGTTCTTATAAAAAAACTTTTATAGATCAAATGACAATGTACATTAACCGGGGAGGAAACTGACGTGGCAATTTATGAAATATTAGCTTCATCTACAAGTGAAATACAGGGAATTACCTGTTTTATCATCCAGCTTTTTATAGCGGAAGCTATGTTCTTTTTCCATCTAAAAAAAAGGAAACGCTTCTGGTTACGCCTGCTTGTAGGGGGAACTGCCTGTCTGCTTTTGGGAGTTACCCTTCCAATTATAATTGGTCAATATATAAGCGGAATTCGAACCTTTATTGTGCTTGTTTTTATGCAGCTTTACATGTGGTTTTGCTTCAGGCGTTCTTTTTTGGATATTTTATTTTGTACAATTGGAGCTTTTACTGTACAGAATCTTGGAAGCAATATTCAGGTGCTGATTTGTATCGTGACCAAAACTTCTTTCAAGATGCTTTCCACGGAAATGGTCATTGGATTTACCATTGTATATATTATTTGCTATCTCACTTGTGCAGCAAAAATAAAAAATTTTCCGAATATCAGCCAGAACAGAGTCCGTGTACTTTGGGTAGCCATTATTTCCTTATGTGTCTGCTGGCTCCTTCAAAGCTGGCTGATCAGTGAAAAGTTGGATATGGTTATGGCGTGCCGTGTTCCATTTGTATTCTGCTGTATTTTATCTCTTTTTATGCAGTTTGGGCTTCTGGAGCAGTCCCGGCTCAATGAAGAAAATCTGGCTCTTGAGCAGTTAATAAAGGAAAATGCAAAACAGTATGAGTTGTCAAAGAAAACAGTTGAAATCATTAACATGAAATGTCATGATCTTAAGCACCGGATTCTGGAATTGGAACAAGCCGGAAATGCAGATCATGGCCAGCTGGAAGAAATACGTAAAGCAGTAGATATTTATGACGGGCTTGCGAAAACAGGCTGCCAGCCATTGGATATTATTCTTTCAGAAAAGAATCTTCTTTGTGAAAAATATCAAATTAAGTTTTCATATATGATTGATGGAGAGAAGCTTACTGGTATTAAATCGGGAGATATCGCTGCTATATTTGGAAATGCTTTAGATAACGCTATTGAATGTGCAGCGGAGCTGCCAGTTGAAAAGAGAATTATCAGCCTCATCGGATATGCGAGACAGGATGTGATGGGGATTCATATTGAGAATTATTGCGAGGATGAACTGGAATTTCGTAATGGGCTTCCGGTGAGTACCAAAGGAGATGATAATTATCATGGCTTTGGCATGAAAAGTATTCAATATGTGGTGGAAAAATATGGCGGAAATCTTGTGGCGAATTTGGAAGAAAAGATTTTTAGTGTAGATATTATTTTTCCAGTTCTAGATTAGAGCCTTTTTCAAACTGGGGAGGTGCCTTTTTTTGAACGCAGATAAGTATTCTCCCGCTTCAAGTGCGCGGAGCACTAAGCGGCAGGTGAGGGGGGATGCTTCTGTCAGTGGGAGCCTTCAGCTCCTACTGACAGATCACGAAGCGACTGCGTTCATGAGCAAGTAGCGAAGCGGACCTGGAATGTCCGCTTTACTAATATACGACAGCAATAAGTTAACTGGTAGTATTCCGGCGAATCAGCACCGGAGTGATCTGTTTGTGAATTGGCTTTTCCAGTGGCTTAGGCGCTCGCTTTTTTTGCTCTTCCATCTGCTGCACCAGAAGCTCCATGGCAGTCTGTGCAATAACATCAATTTGCTGACCGACAGTTGTGATCGGAAGGATTGATTCACTGGCAATTGGAGAATTATCAAAACCTATAATTTCGTAAGTAGGTGGTAATTTACCATATTTCTGGAAAATTAAATTGAGAAACATATTGGCATAGGTATCATTCGCGAGAAAGATACCTTTTTTTTGATTCGGATACTTTTCTTCAATTCTTGTAAAGATACGTCTTATCACATTTAAAATCTCTTGATAAGAATTGCCGCTTACGCTTAGATCAATGTCATAAGGAACCTGATATTCTTTACATGTTTCCTCAAATGCACGTATACGATCATAAGCCGGGACTGTTTTTTCAACATTGACATTGATATGAATCAATATATCACATTTATCACGAATTAACAGGGAGGTAGCCTGAAGGGAACCCATATAATTGTCAGTGGTAATGCTGCTGATATATTCTGCCTCTCGCTCAATGGCAATGACAGGAATCTGATAGGAAGCCAGTTTTTGGGATGACAGTGTATGGCTTAAAACAATAAGCCCCTCAATCTGATAGGAAAGAAGCTCTTCAATATACTGTTGTTCCTCTTCGGCACCGTGTTCACTGGAAAAAACAAGAAATTTGTAATGGTAGTTACTATAGCTTGAAAGAAGCTGTGTCAGCATTTCAGAGTAGTAATGCAAGTAGAGATTTGGAACAATAATTCCGATAAACTCACTTTTACCATTTGCCAGAACTTTTGCAAGTTTATTTTTTTTATATCCAAGGGTATCAAGGGCCTGTGAAA
>ERZ826764.3020-NODE-3020-length-14485-cov-3.434165_pt1 | contig 14485 bp, 10 predicted proteins | sample MGYA00519870_ERZ826764 | MGnify/ENA primary metagenome ERZ826764 (study PRJEB31778, sample SAMEA3449239) | human gut metagenome | biome: human gut; feature: human-associated habitat; material: faeces | place: United Kingdom | collected 2010/2012 ...
TCGCGCTTCGCGCTCAGGGCGCCACGTCGGCCGTTGGCCTCCTCGCAATGACAAACTTGGGGGCATTACACGTTCGCCATGAATGCCTCCATCTTTGCAGCTGCCAAAGGCGGTCACTGACCGCCGCTACAGACGCAATTGGTGCGTGCCGTTTTAACGGCAGCCGGTACGAGACGACAGTGCGGCACAGGGCGTCGAGGACGCCGCTCCCCTACAACGCCCCAATGATACAGGCCGCTCGGGGTTATCCCGGGCGGCCCGTCAGCATTATTGGGAATTTGCCGTGCGCTCTGCCTTCGCCAGCCTGCGCTCCTCCTTCGTGCGGAAGAAGTGCTCGAAGACCGGGATGAAGAACATGCACACGAACGCCGCCGTGAAGCCGCCGTTATACAGGCAGAAGCCGCCGTGCAGCAGAGGCACGCTCGCGACGAGCGTGAAGTGCAGCATACCGGCGAGGATGCCGAACGGCCAGCCATAGCGGCCGGAGATCGGCGAAAGGCCGTTTGCAAAGCAGAGGCCGACGACGATGGCCTGCGCGTTGATGGCCTGCGTATAGGCCTCGCCGACACAGAACCACTTGCCGAGGAACGACGCGGCAACATAGCCCACCATAATGGGCCAGACATTGCCTGGATGGCTGCCGGAGCAGCAGCAGGCCAGCATGCAGAAGATGCAGCCGAACGTCACGGCGTTGAACGTCGCGCCGACCAGATTATAATACAGCACGATGAACAGGCCGTAGATGCCGACGTTCATCAGGAACGCGGCATTGCCGTACTTCTGCGAGAAGTCGACGCTGTAGCCGGGGTCGCGGAGCAGACGCCAGTAGTCCTTCGGGCGGCAGCCCAGCACGAGCGCGCCGACAATGCACAGGCCGAACACGCCGAAGCAGAACACATTGGCCACATTCCAGCTCGAGACGCCGAGATCGGTGCTCGCGCCGCCGGGCAGCGTGCCGCCGAGCGCCTGATAGAGCAGGGCGCGGACGAAGAAGGCCGTCAGGCCGACGGGCACCGCGGCGGAATAGAGGTCATAGCCCTTGTGCATTTTCGGCGAGTGGACCAGCCCGGCGGGCAGGCAGAAGCCGATGAACAGGCCGATGGCGACCGCCAGCAGGATGCCCTGCCAGCGGAAGCCGACGACATCCGCATGGGGATAGCGGATCATCAGGTCCGTGAACAGCGGGCAGATGCCGGTCGTGAAGACCATGGCGTTGATCTGGTTCGCGGGATTTTCGCGCTTGACCAGGCAGTACAGCAGCACGCCAAGGAAGCCGAACCAGAGGTTCAGGATGTTGACGCCCCAGAAGCAGAACCCGGCCGTCAGCAGAAAGGCGAGGCACGACGTGGCGTTGACCTTGACCTTCGGGAGGCTGTAGAGGGCCGTGAGGACGAGGCAGACGAGGCCCGCGTTCAGGAACGTTCCGGCGTAGCCGCCGTTATCAAAATAGTTGGTCGAGACCTTCGAGGACTCCGTCATGATGCGGCGCAGACCGGTGAACATCTCCGCGCGGTCCGGCGCGATGAAGGCGGAGCATAAGAAGGCGAAGGTAAATGCGGCGAACAGAAGCCTGAGGAAGCTGCTCGCCGAAAGCTGCTTCAGCTTATGCATGATTCTCTCTCAACTTTCCCGTCCGAAAATCAGACGCGCTCGGCAGCTTCGATGACATGCTTCATGAGGACGGACGTCGTCACGCTGCCCACACCGCCGGGGACGGGGGTGATGGCCTCGACGATCGGCTCGACCTCGGCATAGACCGCATCGCCCGCAATGGCGCCCAGACCTCCGCGCGCGTTCGGCTTGTTCTCATCCCAGTTGATGGAGACGTCGATGACGACCTGACCGGGACGGACATAGTCCTTCGTCAGGGAGTTCAGCACGCCCGCTGCGGAGACGAGGATATCGGCCTTGCGGCAGATCTCGGCGGTGTTGACGGTCTTGGTGTGGCAGACGGTCACAGTGGCATTCTTGCCCATGAGCATCATCGCGGCAGGCTTGCCGACGACGAGGCTGCGCCCGATGACGACGGCGTTCTTGCCCTTGCAGTCGATGCCGTAGTAGTCCAGGATCTCCATGCAGGCGGCGGGGGTGCAGGGGGCAAAGCCCAGATCGCTGCGGCCCTCGAACACACCGGCGTTCGACAGGTCGGTCATGCAGTCGACGTCCTTCTTCGGGTCGAGGCGGTTGCAGATCTCATTCTGGTCAGCCTTGAGATGCTTCGGCAGCGGACGGAACATCAGAACGCCGTGGATGGCGTCGTTGGCGTTGATCTCGTCGATGAGCTTGAGCAGGTCCTCCTTGGAGGCATCCTCCGGCAGGACAAACTTCTGTACGTTGATGCCGATGAGCTCGGCGCGCTTCGTTGCGCCCTTCTCATAGGACAGATCGCTGGGGTTCTCGCCCACGCGGACGATGCCGAGCGTGGGGACGACGCCCTTTTCCTTCAGCGCATTTGCGCGCTCGATGAGCTTTGCATTCAGCGCATCGGTAACTTCTTTGCCCAGTAACTGCTTTGCCATGATATGTTTTCTCCTTTTTGAGATAAGATTTGTGTTTGAAATTTGGAAGGGTCGGCGACATGCACCGCCTTATTTCTGCGACATGAGGCTCTCAAGTTTGTCATTGCGAGGAGCGAAGCGACGTGGCAATCTCACGCAGGCAATTACGATTTCGCCGGGAGTTTCCAGTGATCCAACCGGGTACTGCGAGATTGCCACGGCCCCTTTGGGGCCTCGCAATGACAAACCTGTTGGCCGCGCACTATAAAATCCATGCCGCAAAAGCTGCCAGCCCGCAAGGCGCTCGCTGAGCGCCACTGCAGACGCAACCGGTGCGTTCCATTTTAACTATGGTCTGTGCAAACCGGCAGCATTGCGCCGGTCGGGGCATCGGCCCCTACGCATTAAATGATACTGCCTGCACACGGGCGCTCGATGAGCGCCCCTACGGCGTCTAACGATACTGCCTGCACCGGCGGGCTGGGGGCAGTCCGCCCTACGGATTCTGTCGATCGTGCCTGCGTGGTAAAGGATCAGCCCCTGCGGGGCGGTTGGCCTTGCAGGGGCTGATTGATCAGTTGTTTGTGAGGAAGTCTACGAGGCGGCAGAGCATGGTTGCGATTTCGGCGCGGGTGGCGTTGCTGCGGGGCTCAAGGGTGGTCGGGGAGGTACCGTTGATGATACCGGCACCGACGGCCCACTGGATCGGCTCGCGCGCGTAATCGGAAATTCGGTTGCGGTCGCTAAAACCCGAAAGGTCGCCGCTCGCAATGCAGGTATAGCCGCAGAGCACAGCGTAGCGGTACAGGAAGGCCGCCAGCTGCTCACGGGTCACGGGGTCATTCGGGGAGAATTCCGTCTCGCTCGTGCCGTTGCAGACGCCAACTGCCTTGGCCCAGTTGACGGCGTCGTAGTACCACTGGCCCTCTACGACATCGTCGAAGGCCTTCTGCACATAGACTCTCGGGCGGTCGCTCATGTTGTAGAGCACCTGCACGACCATTGCGCGGCTCGTGGTGGCCAGCGGCTCGAAGGTGGTTTCGCTCGTGCCGTTCATCAGGCCGAGCCAGTAGACATCATGGACATATGGGAAGTACCATTCGTTTTCCGGAACGTCGACGAAGGGCGTCTTTGCCATGTCGAGGAATTTCAGCCCGTGCTCCTTTGCGTACTGCTCGGCATAAGTACCGGTCGTGCCGTAGACGGTGGTAATGCCGGATCGAACAGGAAGATTTGCAGGAAGACGCTCAAGGCATGCGGGCGTGTAAAGGTCGTTGATGATTTGGCCCCACTCCTCGGTGAACGCGCCATCCTCCACCACGCGGACATAGTCGCCGAGAACGAGTGAGGTGTTGTAATTTTTGCAGGTGCCTTCCACCTTGGTGATCGGCATTCCGTTGACCGCAGAGTCCATCACGAAAAGATTGCCATTGAAGGACGGATCGCGCAGGCTGACAAGGTAGATCGCCGTCAGCTCGTTGCCGTCCACGCGGAACACGCCGCTGTTGGCCGGCACATACTGGCTATCCGGATGGGCGTCCATCGGAATCAGGTCGCGGGCAAAGGCTCTGTGCTTTTCATAGCCGACACAGGTGTGACTGGCAAACAGCTTGGAGCCATAGGCGCTGCACTCCGGCGAAAGAGAGAAGTTTTGGGGCAGATAGTAGTAGTCGAGGGCATGGGCCCCCACGAAATTTTTCTCGATGTTGACCTCATTGTTGGGCAAGCTGACGAATACCAGATCGAATCCGGCAATGGAAATATGGTCGATAAAGGTCATGGTGTCCGGCAGGATAACGCCGACAACGCCTTCAAGATCGGCCAGGCCAAAGGTGTCGAGCCTCGTAACAGGGTATCCGTTCACATACTGCGGGATCTCCAGCACTTGCGGCAGGCTTCCCCTCACCGTGCTGTGGATTTCTGCATAGCCTTCCTCCGGATAGACCCAGTAGACAACGCCGTCGATCACGACCTCGTGATGCGTCGCTGCAAAAACCGTCGGGACGGCGGACAGCAGAAGTGCAAAGGCAAGAATCAGGCTGAACAAACGTTTTTTCATTGTGTCTGCTCCTCTCATTTTTGTGATGTCTCCATTATACCTGTTTATTCTAAGCTCGTCAATGCAAAATGCCCTCGTGGGAAACATTTGTCGTTTTTGGGGAAAACTGCCAGCATGGATTATCCGCAGGGCAGGCATTCCTAAGTCCGCTGGTGCAGGCGGGGGCGGTTTGGTGAATAGTGAATAATGTAACGGCACAAGCATGCCCCGACCCTACAACACAAAACACCGCCCGGGGGGAGCATTGCTCCCGCCGGGCGGTCGTGCGAAAGGGGGTCGTCTGTTTGACTCAGCCAATGGCCTCGGTGCGGTAGATGAACTTCACGCTGCCGTCCATTGCGGCGTCCAGGCCGGAATAGGTCTGGTAGGCGCCGGAGATACCGGCCAGTGCGCGGGCGCGCTCCAGCAGCGGCTCTACATCGCCGTCCATGGCGTCGACGAGCTTCTGGAAGCCCTCCTCATTGAGCTGCTTCAGGCCGTCGGACAGCTGCATCGCGCCGTCGCGCAGAGCCGTCACGCCGTCGATCAGGGCGGATGCGCCGCTGCTCAGCGTGGCCGTGCCGTCTGCCAGCTGGCTTGCACCGGCATAGAGGCTGGAAGCGCCGTTCTGCAGGCTGGCTGCGCCGCTCTGCAGCTTCGCAGCGCCCGCGGCCGCGCTGTCCACGCCGCCGGTGTAGGCCTGCAGGCCGGCATAGAACTGATAATAGCCGTCAAGCTGGGATTTCAGGGCGCTGATGCTGGCTGCACCGGAGCTTGCCTGCTCCAGAGCAGCCGTGATCTGATCCTGCACCTCGGGAGAATTCATGTTCTGGTCGATGAGCGTCTGGATCTGCGCCGCAGTCTGCTGGTCGATGAGGGCCGCGATATCGGCGCTTGCCATCTGCGCGGCGGCCTGCTGGGAGATGAGCGCCTGCACATCGTCGGAGGCCATCTGGGCGTTGATCGCAGCCTCGATCTGTGCCTGCTGCTCCTCCGAGATCGTGCCGTCGGCAATACCGGCCGCATATGTCTCCGGGGTCAGGCCCATGGCCGCAAGGACCTTCGCCGTGACCTGCTCACGGACCGCAGCCGTGACCTGCTCGGTCACATTCTGCTGCACGGCAGCCGTAACAGCCGCGCGGATGGTCGCTTCCTGTGCATTGACGGCAGCCGTTACCTTGGCAAGAGCCGTCTGATAAGCCTGCTCATAAACGGCAGTCTGATCGAGAGAAGCCAGCGCGCCGTTGAGTACCTCGGCATAGTTGCCGATCGTCAGCTGCGGGATGCTGAGGCCCGCTGCGTTGATCTGCGTCGTGGCAGCGGCCAGCAGAGACTGGAACACCTGCTGCGCGCCCGCATTCAGGGCTGCGCTCTGGCCGGACAGGGTGGAAAGGCCGCCGTTCAGGGTCTGCATGCCGTTTGCCAGCTCGGCAGCGCCTGCGTTCAGGCTGCCCGCGCCGGTCTTCAGGGCGGCAGCGCCGTTGTTCAGCGTGCCGACGCCGTCCACGAGCGTCTGGGACTTCTCAAGCAGGGTCTCAAGGCCCTCATACAGCTCGGAAGAGCCGTCGAGGAGCTGCTGCATGGCGTCGGTCAGCTTGGCAAAGGATGCCTTCAGGTCGTCGACCGTCTCAAAGTCGCTGTCCTGCAGCGCGCTGAAGACGGAGTTCGTTGCGAGCGTCAGGGTCGTGTCGAGTGCGAAGTCCGTCACGTCGGCGCTGACCTCGACATAGTCCGGCAGCTCCAGCGTATCGCGCTCGATGTTCAGGTCATCCTGCAGGCCCGGGAAGGCGATGCCGACGACAACGGTGTGCGAGCCGTCATTCACGACGCGGCCGTTCGTGACCTCGATGTTCGTGAAGCGCTCGTTGTCCAGCAGCATGCCGGTCAGCGCGGCAAACGGGACATAGAGCGTCTCCTCCTTGCCGTCCACGGTCGCGGTCGTCGTGCAGTGGTTCTCATAGTCGAAGCGGATGGTCACCTTGCCGCTCTTGCCCGCCAGCTCGGCCGGGGCAATGTCCTTGCCGTCGAGCTGGTAGCTGATGTTCATGGTCACGGGCAGCTCCGTTTCGCTCTTGCCCTGATAGTAGATGTCATTGCCCTGCGCATCCCACGTCAGGCTCGTGCCGTTCGCGGTCCACGTCTCGTCGCCCTTGACGTTCTCAATGTCCGTCAGGTCCGAGACGTCCTGCAGGCTCGTTTCATTGTTCGGATTTTTGAGCCAGTCGCTGACGATCACGCTCTGCTGCTTGCCGTCGGCTCCGGCGATGACATAAACGGTCTCTTCCTTCGAGGCGCGCTCCTCCGCCGCAGCGGAGGCCGCCTTCGTATCCTGCGGGGCGTGCAGCGCCCCATTCTCCGCATGGACCGACGCGCCGGTGATCGTGCAGATCAGCGCAGCGCACAGGCAGCCGGAGAGAATTTTATATCCGGTCTTTGTCATGATCTTCGTTCCTCCTGTCTTCGATTCTCAGCGGGCAGAAGCGTCCTGCTTCTCCGCGTGTTTTCTGGAATGATTGCAATGGCGCATGCCAAGCGTCGTGGCGCACACGAGCCGGTCGCACAGCAGCAGCAGTGCCGGCAGGATGAGGATGACGCAGAGCATACTGACGATGGCGCCGCGCGCCATGAGCATGCACATCGAGCTGATGATGTCGATGTCGGAATAGATGGCCACGCCGAACGTTGCGGCGAACAGGCCCATGCCGCTGACGATGATCGAGGGGATCGACGTCGAAAGCGCGGTGATAACGGCAGGCCGCTTCTCCTTGCCCGCAAGGCGCTCGGCCTTATAGCGGGTCGTCATCAGGATGGCGTAGTCCACAGTCGCGCCAAGCTGGATCGTGCTGATGCAGATCGGGGCGATGAACGGCAGCGACTGGCCGAGGAAATGCGGCAGGCCGAGGTTGATGAAAATGGCCAGCTCAATGACGGCGATGAGCAGGAACGGCAGCGAGATGCTGCGCTCCACGAGCAGGATGATGAGGAAGATCGCAAGGATCGACACCGCGTTGACGACCTTGAAGTCGTGGTCGGTCGTTTCGATCATGTCCTTCATGCACGGGGCCTCGCCGATGAGCATACCGGTCGGATCATATTTCTTCAGAATGGCATTGAGCGAATCGATCTGGGCATTCACTTCGTCGCTCGCGACCTTGTACTCGGAGTTGATGAGCAGCAGCTCCCATTTGTCGCTCTTGAGAATAGAGCGGACGGAATCCGGCAGGATCTCCTCCGGCACGCCGGCGCCGACGACGGATTCGAGACCGAGGACGTATTTCACGCCGTCCACCTGCTCCATATCGGAGATCATGCTGCGCACCTGCTTCGACGGCAGGGACGCGTCCACGAGCAGCATGTGCGTTGAGGCAATATCGAACTCCTCGGAGAGCTTGCTGTTTGCGATAACATACTCCATGTCCTCCGGCAGGCACTGTCCCATGTCGTAGTACACTTCATCGTTCGTCTTGTCATAGGCGAAGTAGAACACCGGAGCCAGCACCACGAACAGCGCCAGGAACAGCGGGAACACCTTCGTCACGCCCTTGGCCAAGCCATCCATCTTCGGAAGGATGGAGCGGTGGCGCGTCTTCTGCAGGGGCTTGTCGAGCAGCAGGATGAGCGACGGCAGGACCGTCACGCAGGACAGCACACCGAGCAGGACGCCCTTCGCCATCACGATGCCGAGGTCGCGTCCCAGCGTGAACGACATGAAGCACAGGGCCAGGAAGCCCGCGATTGTCGTGATGGAGCTGCCGACGACGGACGTCAGCGTGGCGCTGATGGCGTGAGCCATGGCCTCGCATTTATCGGGGTAGATCGCGCGCTGCTCATTGTAGCTGTGCCACAGGAAGATGGAATAGTCCATCGTCACGGCCAGCTGCAGCACGGCGGACAGTGCCTTGGTGATGTAGGAAATCTCGCCCATGAACCAGTTGCTGCCGAGGTTCAGCAGAATGGCAGCGCCGATGCTGGCGAGGAACACGAACGGGATGAGCCAGCTGTCAAGGAAGACCATCATGGCCACGCACGCCAGCACAACGGCAATGGCAACGTAGATCGGCTCCTCCTGCTCGCACAGGTCCTTCAGATCCGTCACGAGGGCGGACATGCCGGAGACGAAGCACTGCTTGCCCGCAATGGAGCGGATCTCACGGATGGCGTCCATTGTCTCGTCCGCGGAGGTCGCGGTGTCGAAGAACACGGCCATCATCGTCGCGTCGCCGGTGTTAAAGGCGTCATAGAGCTTGTCGGGCAGAAGCTGCATCGGGATGGACGTGTCCATCAGGGAGTTGTACCACAGGACCGTCTCCACATGCTCGACGGATTCGAGCTTTTCCTGCAGGGCGGCAACGTCCTTTTCCGGCATATTCTCCACGACGATGAAGGAGAATGCGCCCTTGCCGAAGTCCTCCAGCAGCGCGTTCTGCCCGATGACGGTGTCCATGTCGTCCGGCAGATAGTTGAGCATGTCGTAGTTGATCCGGGTCTCCAGCATGCCGAACACAGCCGGGATCATCAGAAGCACCGTGAGGATCAGGATCGCGACGCGGCCGCGCACGACCGCTTTGGAAAATCGCATGGTTTAACCTCTTTTCTCATAAAATTCCGCATCCAGAACATCAGGCTGCTGGTGCCGGATGATCTTGATCATGCTGCACGCGACGCAGAGGTTCAGGATGCCCTCTGCCAGCATCGCGATGCCGAGCAGGACCAGCAGCGCCCGCGCGCCGTCCATCGGGCTGAACACGAGCAGCAGCCCGGCCAGACAGGCCACGATCGCAAGCGTCAGGATCAGCCACCACGGCCGCAGGCCGAAGCGCTTGGAATCCGATGCCGCCTGGATCTTGAACAGGCCGTCGGCCAGAATGCAGATGCCGAGCACCAGACAGAAGAAGCTCACAAGCTGCACGGGACGCACAAGCACGATCAGCCCGAGCACGATCAGCAGGATCCCATAGGCCAGATCGAACTGAAACGCCAGCCGGTACAGATCGCGGGAAAAATACCCCATCAGCTTCACCGCGCCGAATCCGATCATCATGCAGCCCACCAGAATGCCGAGCAGCTTCATGGAGAAATCGGGCACCGCAATGAGCAGCACACCGAACACGCAGTACAGCGCAGAAAGGACGATGTAGCTCGTCTTCGCCGCGCGCATGAATTTCACGGAACGCATGAAAGCACCTCCTTCGATTTTTGGGCAGCCCCGCCGGGCCTGCCCCCTTGGAACAGTCCAGAGTATACCCCATCGCCCACCCCCGCGCCATAGACAATGCCGCTCCCCTGCCGGATTTTCAGACACGGAGGCGGTTTTGCCTAACGGAAGGGCTAAAAAACGACACCGCCCCCCGAATTGTCATTGCGAGGAGGCCGCAGGCCGACGTGGCAATCTCGGGAAGGCAGTTACGTTTTCGCCGAAAGTGTCCTGTTATCCACCCCGGTTCTGCGAGATTGCCACGGGCGCAAAGCGCCCTCGCAATGACAAGTCGGGAGACTTTACCGTTTTAACGATAGCCGGTACGGGTCGGAAGTGCGCAGCCGGGAGGGGACAGCCCGGCCCTTACAACGCATTACCGCTTCTTGGCCAGTGGGGTGGATTTTTCCTGTGCATCCTGCAGCGCGAGGATGATGCGGTTCGAGACGAGCCAGCCGCGCGGGGTCAGGTACCAGCGGGAGCCGCTCTGCGCGGCGAGGCCGTGCCCGGCAAAGCGCTCCAGCAGCTGCTGCAGCGGCGCAAAGGGCAGCAGGTAGCTGCGCTCGTACTCCTGCGCATCCATGCCGGAGGCGATGCGGGAGCGGAGCATGACGTATTCCCCGGCGCGCTCGCGCGGGGGGATGGTCTCGCACTCCGAGAGGACGGAGCCGTGGTGGGCGATGCCCTCGACATAGGTGCGCAGGTCCGGCTCGATGGTGAAGCGCTTGCCCGCAAAGTCCGAGGCCGCGCAGGGACCGAAGCCGAGGTACTCGCCGCCCGTCCAGTACTTCAGATTGTGGCGGGAGCGGAAGCCGGGCCTGGCAAAATTGGAAATCTCGTAGTGCTCGTAGCCGTGGTCCTGCAGAATTTCCGAGGCGGCAAGGTACATATCGGCCTGCACGTCGTCATTCGGGAGGTTGGCACAGTCGCGGTACTCCCACAGGGGCGTGTTCGGCTCGACCTTGAGGGCGTAGCAGGACATGTGCTCCGGCTTGAGGCGCAGGACGTTCTCGAGCGTGCCGCGCCAGCCGGTGAGCGTCTGGTTCGGCAGGCCGAACATCAGGTCGAGCGAGAGGTTGGCAAAGCCCGCCTCGCGCGCGCGGACGACGGCCATGCGCGCCTGCTCGTAGGTATGCGGGCGGCCGAGGCGCTTGAGCATGTCGTCCTGATCGGACTGCACGCCGATGGAGATGCGGTTGAAGCCCGCGCGGACCAGCCGCTTGAGCCCCTGCGGCGTGACGCTGTCGGGGTTGGCCTCGAGCGTGATCTCGGGGTCCGCGCCGAAATGGAAGCGCTTCTGCAGCTCGTCGAGAATTTTTTCCAGATTCTCCGCGCCGAAGAAGCTCGGCGTGCCGCCGCCGAAGTAGACGGTGTCGACCGTGTAGTCCGGCGCGAGGCGGCCCGTTTCGCGGATGTGGTCGGCCAGCGCCTGCAGGTACTGGTCCGTCGTGCGGCGATCGCGGCTGCCGCCGAGGGAGTAGAAGTCGCAGTATTCGCACTTGCTCTTGCAGAAGGGGATGTGGACGTAAATGCCCAGCGGCTTGCCGGAATTGCTGCGCATGATCAGCCCCCGATCCTTTCGGAGATGAACGTGCGGAATTCGTCCGGCGTGCCCTTCGTAAAACCGGCCTTATTCACAAAGTACCACTGCTGGCGGCCGCAGTGCAGGAGGAACAGATGCTCCGTCTCGCGCAGCTCCGTGATGGTGGAATACCCGGCGTCGAGGACCTCGCCGTTCTCCTGCAGGGTCTGGGCGAGGGTGAGGTCATAAAAATCCGTGTGGAGGTGCAGGGCGTTTGAGCCGTACTTCGACTGGATGTTCTGCTGCCAGCGGCGCAGGGCCGTGCGCGGGCCGCGGAGCTGGTTGAACAGGGCATAGCCCACCACGAGCACGAGCAGAAGGGCCAGCACGAGATGCATGGTGTTCTTCGTCATAACGTACTGCCAGACCATGATGCCCAGCAGCACGACGGACAGGCCGAAGCAGACCCACGTCAGCAGCTGCACATAGCGCGGCATAAGGCTCTTGGACGCCTCATACTGGATATCGGCGTCAATGGTCGTGTCTACAGAAAATCTCGATTCCATGGATGATCCTTTCCCGTGCCTCAGCGGCACTTCGGGCAGGGCTTGAGTCCCAGCTCGTTTTCGGCATAGGCCGTGTTGAAGATGTAGAAGGCCTGACGGTCCCAGTCCTCGCAGGCGTAGGTGTGGTAATAGTCGTTGCCGTCGCTGGCGACGCAGGCATTGCTGTTGTAGAACTCTGCCATATCGGCAAATTCGTTGTAATTTTTGGACAGCTCGTCATAGGCGTCGGACAGGGCATCGTACTGGGCCTGCAGGTCGGAGACGTTCTCGTTCTGCTGCTGCAGGAGGGAGTATTCCTGCACGAGGTCGTAATAGTCGTGATACAGGGCGTCATAGTTTTCGTTGGACTGGTCGAGGGCGTCCTGCAGGTCGCTCAGCTGGGCCTCGGCCTGACTCTGCTCCAGCGCATGGTCGGAGCGCTCGCGCTCGAGCTTGGCGTTCATGCCGTGCCACAGCAGGAAGCCGCCGACGGCCGCGCCGACGACCACAACGCCCAGCGCGATGAGTGAGACGAGCATACCGGTATTGCGGCGCTTGCGCGGGGCAGCTTCCGGGATGGGAGGCATGTCGGAGACGGGCGGCTCCGGGGGAATGGGGGGCATGTCGGAGACGGGCGGCTCCGGGGGAATGGGGGGCATGTCGGAGAAGGCGGGCTCCTCGGGGACAACGGGCTCCTCGGGAACGGCAGGCTCCTCGGGGACGACGGGCTCCTCGGGAACGGCGGGCTCTTCAGGGATGACCGGCTCCTCGGGAAGGACCGGCTCGGCGGGGATGGGGGGCTCGTCCGGCACGGGAGCCACGGGCGGGATCACGCCGGGAACGGGCGGTTCGACGGGAGGCATTTCCCCGGCATTCGGGACTGAGCCGGGCGTTTGCGGCTCGACGGACGGGTTCGGACGGCGCACCGGCGCACCGCAGAACGTGCAGAATTTCGCGTCATCCCGGATCTTGTTTCCGCATTTCGTACAGAACATGGTGTGATCTCCTTTGTGTGTATTTTTGGATTGAGAACGGGGGAAAATGCCCGCATTCGAAGCCTTGTAAGGACAAATTTGGGAGCCTGCCGCATTCGGAGGGGCGCATTGGCAAGCTTGCAATCGCCTCCCTCCCGTGTCATTGCGAGGAGGGCGCAAGCCGACGTGGCAATCTCGGGAAGGCACTTCCAGTTCGTACAAGGTACCGATAAAAACGTACCAACCAATTGCGTCTGTAGCGGCGCTCAGTGAGCGCCTTGCAGGCTGGCAAGTTATAGAGTGGCTTCGCCGACCGCGCAATGCTCCCAGGTTTGTCATTCCGAGGAGCGAAGCGACGTGGGAATCTCGGGGAGGCAGTTGCGATTTCGCCGGGGCTTTCCTGTGTTCCAGGCGTGTACTGCGAGATTGCCACGGCTCCTGCGGAGCCTCGCAATGACAAATCTGATAGCCTGCTTCACCCGGAGGGGCGCAAGGGCAAACCTGAGAGTGCCTTCCTCCCGTGTCATTGCGAGGAGGGCGCAAGCCCGACGCGGCAATCTCAAATAGGCACTTGCGAATTCGCCGGGGCTTTCCTGTGTTCCGGCGTGTACTGCGAGATTGCCACGGCTCCTGCGGAGCCTCGCAATGACAAGTCAGGGGGGCTTTCCCCATCCGGAGGGGCGCAATGACAAAGCTGAGAGTCTTCTGCTCGCTTTGATAACAAGCCGGACTCGGCAAAATCGCAACCAGCCGCGTGAAATTGCTACATTTCCCAATCAGCAGACAAATCCACCCATTTGGGATTCATCGTCGCTATCAGCGCATCTTTCCTTTTTCGGGACCAGCTCTTTATCTGCTTCTCACGCTCGATTGCTGCTCTCACATCCGGTGTTGTTTCAAAATAAACTAATTTATAAACATTATATTGCTTTGTAAAGCTCTCTACAGGGCCTTCGCGGTGTTCGTGCAATCTTCTTTGCAGGTCGTTTGTCATGCCGGTGTACAGGACAGTATTTCCTTTGTTGGTCAAAAGGTAGACATAATACTGTTTCATATCTTGACTGCCTTTCTGGGGGTCGAATTCGCCGAAGCTTTTCTGTTATCCGAGCGAGTACTGCGAGATTGCCACGTCGGCCTCCGGCCTCCTCGCAATGACAAGTCGGGGGGCCAGCACCGTTTTAACGGCGGCCGGTACGGATCGGGGGTGCCTTCCCGAGATTGCCACGTCGCTTCGCTCCTCGCAATGACAAATCGGAGGTGCGTGCCGTCTTTACGATGGCTCGTACTGAACGGCAGTACCTACTTGAGATTGCCACGTCGCTTCGCTCCTCGCAATGACAAATCGGAGGTGCGTGCCGTTTTACGATGGCTCGTTCCGAACGGCAGTACCTTCCCGAGATTGCCACGTCGCTTCGCTCCTCGCAATGACAAATCTGGGAGCCGGTATGATCAGCTTAATCTTCCCCGGATTCTTCGGTTTCCTCCGTATTGGAGATCGCCTCAACACCGATGACGCGGTTGCCCTCTTCGATGCGCATGAGGATGACGCCTTGGGTATCGCGGCCGTAGAGGTTGATGCTGGCGGCCGGAGTACGCAGCACGACGCCGCCGGACTCAATGAGCATGACGTCGTTCGTATCGTCGACGATGGCCGCGCCTGCGACAAGGCCGGTCTTCCCGGTCAGGCGGTAGTTGCGCAGGCCCTTGCCGCCGC
>ERZ826764.3028-NODE-3028-length-14455-cov-17.158681_pt1 | contig 14455 bp, 18 predicted proteins | sample MGYA00519870_ERZ826764 | MGnify/ENA primary metagenome ERZ826764 (study PRJEB31778, sample SAMEA3449239) | human gut metagenome | biome: human gut; feature: human-associated habitat; material: faeces | place: United Kingdom | collected 2010/2012 ...
ATAGTTGTGGTCAGGGGGTCAAAACGTTCATATTTATCAAGCAGGGCAATGAACCATTCTGATGACCGCTGACGGTCCTCATACGCCGCAATCGCCGCTTCCAGCGTTTCGATTTCCCGGATCAGCTCTTCCTGCTCATTGGCGTACCGCTCATCCAGCATGGCATAGCGGCTTTCTTGCAGGCGGCCAACGGTTCGTCCGGCAGCGCGTCATACTCGATCTGACATTCCACCCGCGCGCGCCAGCGGTCCATTTCGCGTTTTTCCTCCCCTTGACAATATGCGCCGTTACGGTATAATGAGATTCGTTCTCAAATTTTAAGAATCATTTTCAAAAGGATGGGGACCTGAATGATCGGCTACCAGACCCAACAGCGCAACACTCTTCTGGCCTTTTTTCAGGCGCATCCCGACCAATCCTTTACTGTGGACGAGATAACGGCGCTGTTGCGGGCCCGTCTGGGGGAGAATGCGCCTTCCCGCAGCACCGTTTACCGCACCGTAGCGGGATTTGAAGCGGAACAGGCCCTCAAACGCTGCTTTCTGGCAGACAAGCGCAAAAGCGCCTACCAGTACCGCGATCCGCTGGCCTGCGCCGCTCACCTGCACATGCGGTGCGAGGCGTGCAACACCGTGGTCCATTTGGACCCGGAGGTTTCCGCCGCTGTGGCGAAGCTTCTGCATGAGTCATCAAACGTATTTTTGGATATGGGCAATACCACGCTGGTGGGCCGCTGCGAAAAATGCGGTCACATTGTTTAACACACCGAAGGGAGGCGGCATTTATGCGCAATCGCAGGCTGTTGGCGGGCGTGCTCTGCGCGCTGTTTGTCGTTGTCCTGATGGCGTCCGGCCTGTTTGTTGCCATGCATGCACAGCATCACTGCACAGGGGACCATTGCCCCGTATGCGCGGTACTGTGCGCCTGCACGGGACTGTTGCGCCTGGCTGCTGCTTCTGCTCTTCTCTCGTGCGCTGTCTGCGCAGCCTTGCATGCTGCCCGTTGGCGGCTGCGCGCGACGCGTTTTAACGGTTTCTTTGTCACACTCGTCAGTCTGAAAGTAAAGCTTTCCAATTGAGATATCATTTGCCCGGCGGAAAATTTTCCCGCACTTTTTCCGTTGGGGCGCGGCTGGCTGCAATGCCGGACCATCGGTCTGGGTACCTGTTTTTGTAACGAATCGGTACCCTGATTTCCCATACCCAAAAACAGCATAACGAGGTGTATTCTATGTTTAAAAAGCTGCTTCTGATGATGTTGGCCTGCTTGACCGCGCTCGTTTTTGCCGGCACGGGCCTGGCCGAAAGCGACCGTCCCCTGCAGGTCGTGTGTACCACCTTCCCTCAGTACGACTGGGCGCGTGCAATTCTGGGAGAGAAAGACTCCGGCGTGGAGTTGACCCTGCTGCTGGACAGTGGCGTAGACCTGCACAGCTATCAGCCCACTGCTGCGGATATTGCCCGCATTTCCACCTGCGATCTGTTCATCTACGTGGACGGCGAATCCGACGAATGGGTTGAGGATGTGCTGGCCGCGGCGCAACCCCCGTCCCTGCACGCTCTTTCCCTGCTTTCCTGCGTGGAAGCCCGTGAGGAAGAAACCGTGGAGGGCATGCAGGAAAGTGACCATCACCACGATACCGCCTTCACCCTGGAGGACATTCAAAACCGCACTCTGGAGGATTTTGGTGGGAAATGGGTTTCCCTTTGGCCCATGCTTAAGGCCGGTCAGCTGGATGCCTTTTTACGCCATAAGGCCGGGGAATCTGATGACCCTGCCGTTACGGTGGACTCCGTTCGTGAAAAGTACATCGCCGTATGGGCTTGTGACGCAGTTGCCATAACCGTTGAGGGAGATACCATCTCCTTTGACGATGGCGATGGGCAACCCCTGCGCGTCTCCGAATACGCCTGCGCGGGCTATTCCGCCAATGTCAGGGATGACGGCGAAATCACCGTGCGCTATCAGTTTGAGGCCGTTTCCGGCGACGGTCCGCGCTATGTGCAGTTCAACGATCATGGCCATGAGTCCGGCCCGGCGGAGCACTTTCATATCTATTTTGGCGATGACGGTTTTGATGCCCTTGCGGATTCCTCCACACATCCCTTCTTTATGCCGGCTTCCCTCGCCCCGGACCAGGTGCTAGAAAGCCTGATGGAGCACGGCAGCCACGCCGAAGTCGAATACGACGAGCACGTATGGCTTTCCCTGCGCAACGCCCAGGCCATCGTGCGCGTTATCTGCGAGGAGCTTTGCAGCCTGAATCCCCGCTTCGCAGAGGTCTATACGCAAAATACCGAGGACTATCTGGCACAGCTGGAGCGCTTGGATGCCCAATACCAGTCCGTTGCAGACCACGCTGCGCGCCACACCCTGCTCTTTGCCGACCGTTTCCCCTTCCGCTACCTGACGGAGGATTACGGTCTGGAATACTACGCCGCATTTTCCGGCTGCTCGGCAGAAACGGAGGCCAGCTTCCAGACCATCGCCTTTCTTGCGCAAAAGGTGGACGAGCTGGACCTTCCCGTGGTGCTGGTGCTTGAAGGCGGAGACCATTCCATCGCGCAGACCGTCGCTGCCAGCGCCGGCAAGACAGATCTGCCCATCGCGACCCTCAACTCCCTTCAGTCCGTAACGGCGAACGATGTTCAGGCCGGTATCACCTACCTCGACGTCATGCGCGCCAATCTCGACGTGCTGCGTCAGGCGCTCGAATAATCTTTTTCTCCGGCGGGCCGGGTGCATCCGCCCGGCCCGCCCCTGCAAGGAGGGGATCATGTATGACGCAGATATGCAGGCGTCTCTGCGCGCTTATGCTGCTGGTATTTTTCAGTCGCCCGCTTCCCTGCACGCCCGCGCGTGCGGAGGCCGTTGGGGCGCAGGACGTCATCGTGGAGGTATGCACGGAGAAGGGGCCGCTCAAGCTGCGCCGCGCGCCCGACAGCGATGCGCGGATTCTTGCCGAAATGCCGCGCGGAAGCCTGGCAACAGCGCAAAAGCATGACGACCGCTGGTACCGGCTGGTCTATGACGGACTGGAGGGCTACGCCATGGCCGAGTTTCTCACTCCACACGGGGATCTCTCCCCCGACGTGCTCAACTACCACACCCTGCAAAACGGCGATTGCGGCGAGGAAGTAACCGCTCTCAAGCAGCGTCTGTCGGAGCTGGGCTATTACCGTGAAGGCAGCAAAATGACCAATCGCTTCAATGATACTTTAATACAGCGCGTCAAGATGTTTCAGCGCCAGCACGGGCTGGAGGAGGACGGTGTGGCTACGCCCGCACTGCAGGCCCTGTTGTTTTCGGATGGGGCGCAGGCCAACACCGAGCCATTGCCTGAGGCCCCTACCCATTACCGCCGCACGCAGTCCTCATCCGGCGGGGAGGAGGAGACGCAGTGGAGACGGGCCGTGTGTGAATGCTGCAACGGCAAGGGCTGCATCTGCTGTGGCTACACCGGCTGGGTCTGGTCGCCGGATTGAGGGAAGGAAGGTGCTCATGATACAGTTGATCTGCCAGGACCTGTCGCTGGGGTACGCCGGCAGGGTCGTGTGCGAAGGTATTGATTTTTCTCTTTCTCAGGGGGATTACCTGTGCATCACAGGTGAAAACGGCACGGGCAAAAGCACCCTGATCAAAACGCTGCTGGGTCTGCAGCCTCCCCTGCGGGGACGGGTGCGCCTGACGGGAGGCCTGAAACGGCGCGAAATCGGCTACCTGCCCCAGCAGGGACCGCTCCGGTGCGACTTTCCCGCCTCCGTGGAGGAGGTGACGCTCTCCGGATGCCTCAACCGCTGCGGCCTTCGGCCTTTTTACACCCGTGCGGAACGAATGCTGGCCCATGTGTGGCTGGAACGCCTGGGACTGAGCGGGCTGCATGGACGGTGCTACCGCGAGCTGTCCGGCGGGCAGCGGCAGCGTGTGCTGCTGGCCCGCGCCCTGTGCGCCTCCCGCAGCCTGCTCATGCTGGATGAACCCGTATCCGGCCTCGATCCCGAAGCTTCGGCGGAAATGTATGCCGCGCTGCGCCGTCTCAACCGGGAGGACCGTCTGACCATTGTTATGGTCTCCCACGACGTGGCCGCAGCCGTTCGCGAGGCCGGGCGTATTTTACATCTTGGCCGCCGTCCGCTGTTTCTGGGCGCGGCGGCGGATTATCCTGCCAGCGCGGCAGGCATGACCTTTCTGGCTGCGAAAGGAGGGGAACAGGTATGATGGAAAGCCTGCTGGATATGCTGCGCGGCTATTTTCAATTTTCCTTTGTGCGGTATGCGCTGGTGGCGGGTGTGCTGATCGCGCTGTGTTCCTCCCTGCTGGGGGTTACGCTGGTGCTGCGCCGCCTGTCCTTTATCGGGGACGGGCTTTCGCACGTAGCCTTCGGTGCGATGGCTGCCGCCACGGTTTTGAATGTCGCAGCGGATATGCTGGTGGTTTTGCCGGCTACCGCGCTGTGTGCGGTGCTGCTCCTGCGCGCCCGCACGCAGGCCGCCGTGCGGGCGGATGCCGCCCTGGCCATGTTGTCGGTCGCCGCGTTGGCGCTTGGCTACCTCATGCTCAACGTGTTCTCCAAATCGGCCAACCTTTCGGGCGATGTATGCTCCACGTTGTTCGGCTCCACCTCCATCCTTACGCTCACGGCGCTGGAGGTATGGCTGTGCGTTGGCCTGTCCGTCGCGACGTCCGGGATTTTTCTCATGTTTTATCACAAGATTTTCGCCGTCACCTTCGATGCGGATTTTGCCACCGCCACAGGGGTTCCCTCTGCGGCCTATGACCTGCTGATCGCCGTGGTGGCTGCCACGGTCATTGTCCTGGCCATGCATCTGGTCGGCTCGTTGCTGACCTCGGCGCTGATCGTTTTCCCGGCGCTGTCGGCCATGCGGGTATTCAAAAGCTACCGGGGCGTGGTGCTGTGTGCGGCGACGCTGTCCGTGGCATGCGCCGCCCTGGGAATCGTGGTGTCCATCCTGGCCTCCACGCCCGTGGGCGCCACCATCGTCACGGCAAACGCCATAGCCTATCTGGCTTTTGGCCTGATCGGGAGGGCTGTCCGATGAAAAGGCAAATTCACCCCGTTCTTTTGCTGATCGTCCTGACGGGACTGCTGCTTGCCTCCTGCGCCAAAACGGAGCCGCCGTCCCTGCCGCCTGCCGCTCCACCGGAGCCTTCCACCCTTCCGACGGCTCTCTTCAGCCCCCTGCCCTCCCCTACGGAGGAAGCGCCTCCAGCCATGGAGCTGGACCTGAGCGTCATGGGACCGGGCATGGCCTACGCCACCCTTTACAACATCCTTTTTGAACCGGCCTCCTATGTGGGGCAGCGGCTGCGCGTCAGCGGGCCCTATGAGGAAAACGTCATCGGCGCATCCGGCATCACCTACCGCTTTATCGTGGTGGCGGACCGTCAGGCCTGCTGCGCGCAGGGGTTGGAATTTGTGCTGGCGGATGATGAGGCTGTCTATCCGGAACCCGGAACGCAGGTGGAAATCTGCGGCATGCTGGAATCCTATCAGGAGGACGACCAGACCTATGTGCGCGTCGTGGCCGACGAGCTGCGCGTCCTATAATCCCATTGCGGGCATAAAAGCAGGGTACCCTCAGACGACGTATGAGGGTACCCTTTACGTATTTCGGGGCAGCTAGTTGCTGCGCTTGACCAGTTCCTTATCCGCACAGGTGGCGTAGAGTAGCGCCTCTCCAAAGCCGCCGTGGGCAGCCACGTCATAGCCGCGGATGGACGGTGCGCACACATTCCAATAGTAGTTGCTATAGATGGGCGCGGTGGGCAACTGATTGTGCCATTCGGTTTGGAAGGCCAGCCACCGTTCCAGATAGCTCTGCCGGTCCCCCGCTTCTGCCTGTCGCATGGCCAGGGCGGCCTCCATCAGCGCGGAGTCCCGCAGACCGGATGTGTTAAAGGAGCCCTGCCAGGCCTTATCCGTATGGTAGGTATAGAATGGATCAAACGGTTCGCGGAAGTTGGTGCCCAGGAAGAACAGGTTGCTGGTGCGGGTTCCTCTATCGTGGCGGTAATACTGCGCCAGCATCTGCGCAAAGCTGACCGGCTGCACAACCACACGCACCCCCAGATTCTCCAACACCGGTACGAGCATCCTTTCCAGCGCGTCGGACACAGCGCCGGGGGTTTTTGCCCACCGAAGTTCCAAGGGGACCAGCCTGCCATTCTCCTCCTTATGTCGTATCCCATCGGCCATGCCCGCATAGGCGTTGCCGCTGCTGTTGAGGCGGTAATCGGACAGGTCCAGCTCCCGACGTGCCTGCTCCGGATTGTAGCGGATGTCCTCAAAGGCGGCCAGTTGCCCGGCGCCGGCCTGCGTCATCCACTGGCCGTAGCCATAGTGTCCATAAACCGGTTTGGCATATCCTCCCAGGGTAGTAGCGCACAGCGTATTGCGGTCCACGCACATGGCCACGGCGCGGCGTACATGCACATCACTGGTGGGCTCCTGCTCGCACGCAAAAACCAGAAACGCATAACCCGACCGGAAATAGCTGCTAAGAGACGCCTGCTTTCCATCCAGGGCTCAGGCCTGATGAATAGCCGCTCCATCCGTCAGCCGGTTCACGATTTGGACCTCGCCACGCTCAAAGGCAGCCACGGCCTCGGCCCCCAGCAGCTGAATCACCCGCACGCGCTGGATGGAGGGCTTTTGCCCCTCGGCATTGCCGAGATATGCCGGATTGGCCTTAAGCTCCACCAGACTGCTTGTCGCATCATAGGCCACCAGCTGATAGGGTCCGCAGGTCACTTTGGGCTGGTGCAGATAACCGTTCTCGGAAGTCAGCGTTTCCTGCAGCAGTCGGTCGGAAGCTGACGCGGCGTTTGGGTGGGATCGTCGGCGGCGTAGAGAAAGCATCCTTCCTCTCCATCCCCCACGGCGTATTCCGGAGCGATCACCCGGATGGGACATGGTCTGACCCGCACTGCGGCCAATCCATAGTAGCGGGGCACTTCTTCCGCCATGACGGTGATGGAAAATCGGTGCGCATCCAGCAGCCGCACCCCGGAAAGCGTGGTGGACGTTCCCGCAGCGTAAGTCTCCCAGCCCACCACGTGCGAATAGATCGAGTTTACGCCGCCGAGCTCGGTCACTGCCGGACTGGAGTGCAACAGCAGAGAAAACACATAATCCGCCGCTGTGATAGGCGTTCCTTCGTTATACGTCAGTCCGGGGGCAAGGGTGAAGGTGTAGGTGTCACCATCGCGTTCTCTGGTTACTTCCAGGGTTTTCGCAACCGTGCTGTCCAGTGCAAAGTCATCCTGCGAACGGGAATAGACCGTATCATATCCGTGCAGCATGGCACGCAGGTCCAGGTCCACGGAATTGCTGCCCCACATGTTTGAAAACAGGAAGCCGCTCATCTGCGTGGGCACGGCTACAGTCACCCACCCGCCTTCCGCATGAACAGGGGCGTGCGCCAGGGGCATCAGCACAACCAGCGCAACAAGCCAGGCCAGGCGTTTGATTCGATTCATCATGATGTTCCTTCTTTCCTCCATACGGGAAAAACGTATTTTTCCCACCGACTGACCGCTTGCATCAGGTCGTCATTCGATTGTATCGCCCAATGTCTGCGCGTCCCCCATGCCGGTGGCATGCCAGTCTACGGCTGCCCTGGCGGGTTTTTTCGACGGTCCTCCGCCGGGTTTGTTTCTTCCCGGCTTGTCGTTCCCGCCCTCCGGAGGCTTTTCCCTGATACGTTCGTAATACACGCGTATCACATTGCCTTCTCTGTCGGCTCCCACAGCAAGGGGACAGGTATCGCGCACAAAACGATAACCGGCTTTGCTTTTGTCAGGATACGCAGAGATCACCTCACCGACAGCTGCCTCGCACACGAGGGTCGCCGCGTCGTCACGGTTGCCGTCATAGAAGTATTCTACTTTACCCTCATTTATTTTAAACGAAACAAACCGCAAGGAAGCCCTGTTTTTTGGCAAAAATCTGTACTTGTCCTCCCTTTTTCTGTATAATAAAAGCGTTTGTTACTCTTCCCAGCCATCTTCGGGCCAGAAAGGAGCCCCCATGCCGAAAATCTTTACGGACGAAGAAAAAGAAGGCCATCGTGCTATTTTGTTGGATCAGGGCCTTGGCCTCATTATGAAAAACGGCTATAAAAACGTTACTATCGATCAGTTGGTTCAGCTTATTGGCGCTTCAAAAGGTTATTTCTATGTGCTCTTCCCTTCCAAGGAGCAGTTTTTTCTGCAAGCCATCGCCAGTCAGATGGAAAGGCATTTTGATGCTCTTCGTGAAGTGATGGAACGGCATCCTTCCCCGAAAGAGATTGGGGAGGCATACCGCCTGCTTTTCAAAAATATGCATTTTGTCTCCTTCGAGGATGTTCTCTACGTGCAGCAAAAGATCAGCGATGCGGAATGGCAGCATTTTCGTGATTTTCAAGAGGAGTTTTTTACCCGTATCCTTACCCTGCTGGGGCGCGACACTCAAAAGTGCGATCCCAGGTTGCTGAGCAACCTGTCTGCGTTCATCTTTTTGTGTTCCAACAGCCGCGGCAAATATCTCTTTTTAGAAAAGATAAATGACCTGGTAGACATCCTGCTGGGTGTTTTTCATGCCTACATCTTTCCAGAGGATGATGCCCACTGATACTCTTCCATTCCGCGAAATTTGCGTCTAGGGCAGATCATGATCCGCTTTTCTTCTTGGGGTTGAGATTTGGCCGTTTCTACCTGTCATTTCCAAAAGCACGCTCGTCAGGAACAGCTCATTTTCCGGGCGTGTCAAGGTCAAAAGAGGTAGGAGCCTATTGGTTTCCTTATTCATTTTAGGTATCTTGGCACGCCACAGACAGGTCTGTACCGGTTACCGTAAGTGGCTTCCCTGCAAGCCGCCGAAGCTGCCGGTTGACTTCCGTGAAGCTCTCCAACGTCACGGGCGCGCTGTACAGCGCCGTCAGCAGATACCTGCGGCTATTGCGGATCGGGCCGGTGGTGCGTCGCATGCACGGCAGCACATACTCGATGTGCTCGCTGGTGAGTCGCTTAAGCTGTGCCTTGACCGTTTCGGCAGGGTGCTCCTCTCCGCCCACACTGATTGTTTTCTTTCCGGAGCAAAGCGTTTCGGCCATCAGGGCCGCGATCTCGTCAAGCTGCGTGGCGCTCACGCGCAGGTCCTCAAGCAGCGCGACATACTCGATCTAACATTCCACCCGCGCCCGCCAGCGGTCCAGCTCGCGCTTTTCCGGAAGGATGAGATGGATAGAAGCGATTGGTTTCGTTTTTTCTGGATTGTATTGGATTTTTGTTTCTTCAATTGCATGGGATCTTCCTGTGCAGGTTTCTCCTGCGTTGGATTTTCTAGTACAGGCTTCTCCCGCTCAGGTTTTGGCGCGCTTCTGGATGTAGGCACGGGATGGACATAGATGATGTACTCCGCGTGGGCCAGCTGCCCTTTTCGGTTGCGGGTACGGCTGCGCACGACGTATCCGGCCTGCTCCAGCTCCCGCGCCACCTTGCCCTTTGGATCGTGAAGGAAGCTGCTCCTGCCCTCGGGGCTGGTTTCCGCTGCGTGCACGGAATGCAGGAGTTCCGATGATGTTCCCAGAAATCAATGCCCGGGATGATTCCGGGCATCGTTTGCAATAACCGTGGCGCGATGTATCGCGCGTTGAAAAGCACGCCATCGAACTTTTGCGCGAAGAAATCATGCAGACAGACTGAGGGGGAGGAACGGCGTTCCTCCCCCATTCTCTACTCTCCTTTTTTGCGAATGCCCAGGCGCTCAAAATAACGCCGGTTCTGTCGCACCGCTTCGTCGTCCGGACACAGCAGCGCGGCCTGCTCGTTGTAGGCGCATGCCACCTCCCGTTCCCCCAGCCGGTCATGAATCACGCACAGCTGCAGCAACGGAATCCGTCCGCTGTGGTCCCGCTGGATAAACGCACCCGACTTTTCGTTCTCCTTCGCCGACAGCGCCGCCTCATACCAGAACCGGGCGGCATGCAGGTTGCCGGCTTCAAGAAACCTTCTCCCCATTGCGCAGGCAATCATGGCGCGGGGCCGATCCAGGGCCAGGCTACGGCATAATGCGCGCATCGCGCCCGATGTGTCCCCCAGACGGTCCAGGCAGTCCGCCAGTCCTGCGCAGGCCTCAATCCGGTTTTCAATCCATGCCGCTTCATCGTCAATCACGCTGTCCAGCTGGCGCGCCGCCTCCTCCATGCGGCCGGCCGACGCCAGCTCACGACCATAATAAAAGCGCTCACGCGGATTGAACGGGTGTCCTTCCTTCCGCAGCTTTTCATAGATGCGCAGGTTGCGCCCCGGCTTGCCCGGGCGCAGCTTTTCGTGCCGCACCACAAAATCCGCATAGCCGATTCGCCCCCGCGGAGCAATGGCCTCATGCACGGCTCCCTCCCAGCGAAAGCCCATTCCCGCGCGCAGAATTCGCTCCCGATAATAGGTAAAGGTAGGATCCCCCTGCGCGTCAAAGGCCACATGATAGGGAGCCATCGCCACGTCAAGGCCATCCAGCACGTCCCGCTTGAAACGCATCAGTGCCTCCGCGTTCTCCACCACGTCGTCGGCGTCCAGCCACATGAGAAAATCACGGGTTGCATGCGCAAACGATTCGTTACGTGGGGCGGAAAAGTCATCCTTCCAGAAAAAGTCGTACACATGCGGCGTATAGCGCCGGGCAATCTCCCGCGTCTCATCCTTTGAGCCGGTATCCACAATGATGATTTCATCCACCGCCTCCTTTACGCTGTCCAAGCAGCGGGCAAGCGTTTCGCGTTCGTCCCGGACAATCATACACAGGCTGATCTCGGCCATCCAATCCCTCACCTTCCACGTCGTTTACACATACGTTATGAAGGGGCGGAGCCATTCTGCCCACTTCATCAGAAAAAGGTGATTGCATGGCCATCTTCAACGCGCCCTCTGGGAGGGCATCGCAAAGTGGATTTGTTGCCTGCGGGCCAGACACATTTGCGCGCTCGGCCTCCTGTGCGGATGCTTCATCGGCTTTTCGCCCGGTTGATCAGCCGCGCTTTCCGTATTCATCCTCCTGCTCTTCCTGTTCCTCCTGTTCCTCCTGTTCCAGCTCCTGCTGTCCTTCGAGGGTGATCTGTACCCCCGGCCCCACCGGACCTACGGGCCCCACCGGTCCCACCGGTCCTTCTGGCGGCGAAACGGGTCCCACCGGTCCCACAGGCGCGACGGGCGCAACGGGCGCCACCGGCCTTGCTGGCGCGACAGGTGCAACCGGTCCCACGGGTCCCACGGGCCCCACGGGCGAAACCGGTCCCGCCGGCGGAGCTACCGGCGCAACGGGTGCGACCGGCCCCACCGGCCCCACCGGCGCGGAAGGCCGTGCGGGTACCGACGGTGCGACAGGTGCAACCGGTCCCACCGGTGCGGATGGCGCGACTGGCGCGACCGGCCCCACCGGCCCCACCGGCGCGGATGGCGCGACTGGTCCTACCGGCGCGACGGGGCCCACCGGCGCAACGGGCGCCACCGGTGAAACCGGCCCTACAGGTCCCACAGGGCCCACCGGGACGGTTTATTTAGGAAAGGCGACTATCTGTAAAAATGCGGTTTTTTGTCAAACCGCCTCGTTATGGGTATTGACCTCGATAAATTCTTGAATACGGCGGAGCTCGTCAGCAAAGCGGAATACAATGCTGATATAGCCGCCCTCGTGTATCTTGATATGGTCTACTAATTCAATCAAAATGTCCCGTGTCAGCTTGTCGATGTTCTGATACTGCCGGAACGCAGTCAAGAACGGGTTTTCGGTGTCAATGCCGTTTTCCAGTTCCGCCTGCTCCGCCCGGAGCTTTCCAATGACTTCATCCAGGGCCTCTGCCTGCCGTTCATAGTCCTCTTTCATGTGACGATAGTCAGAATGGGAAATCTCGCCGTCTTTCCAGTCCTGGTAAATAGCCTGCTTGTAACGGGTAATTTTAGCAAGTTCCCGTTCCTTTTGTTCAATGGCATCCATCAGCTTTTTGGACTGGCTTTTTACCAGCGGGGCCCGGTTGATCCGTTCAATGGCCTTTGTGTAATCGACAGCCAGATAGACCTGTTGTTGAATTGCGTAGAGGACAGCAGCCTCCAAACGGTCATGCTTGATGGTGTGTTTGGTACAAGCCGTTTTCGACTGATCTTTATAAGTACGGCAGTAATAGTACACCACATTTCCGACTTTGCTCCGGGTCATAGCCTTGCCACAGTCAGCACATTTCAAAAAGCCGCTGAATAGATACAGCTTTTTCTGCTGGGGGCCCGTGCGGGTGTCCCGAATCAGGAGCCGCTGTACCTTTTCAAAGGTTTCCCGGTCAATGATTGCCTCATGGGTATTTTCTACGATATACCACTCGTCCTCCGGGACAACTTCTTGAACGTGTACCTTGTAGCTTTTCATGCGATAGCGCCCCTGCACCATATCTCCGCAATACATACGGTTTTTCAATATGGTAGTGATGGACTGAGCACACCATAAAGACGGTTTAGCAGGATCAACGCTGGGATTTTGGTATTTCAGCCCCAGTCGTTTCCGCTTGTATGCGGCGGGGCTCAATATCCCGTGATCGTTCAGAGAATGGACAATGGCGTTTTTGCTCATACCGTCCAGAAACATATTGAAAATATCCCGGACAACAGTGGCGGCCTCTTCGTCAACCACAAGCGCGTTTTTGTCATTGGGGTCTTTGATATATCCATAAGCGGCAAAGGAGCCGATGTGCTCACCGTTGCGGCGCTTCATATCAAACACCTCGCGCACCTTGTCAGAAGTTTCCGCACAGTGATTTTCATTGAGAACGCCCTGGATCGGGACGGCGATGCTCCGCATATTTTGGGGTTCTTTGTAGCTGTCCAGGGGCTGGTGATACAGAGAGATAAAGCGGACATTGTACCGGGGGAACCAGTCATCCAGATAATAGCCCTGGTCACTGTAGTTTCGGAAAGAACGTGCAAGGTCTTTCACGATCACACAGTTTACACGCCCCCGCTTAATGTCAGCCAGCATCCGCTGGAAATCATCCCGCTCGTCATCCGTTGTGCCGGAAATACCGTCGTCCACATACTCGTCAACAATAATGTACTCGTCACCGTCATTAAACCCGGCAATATGATCTTCAATAATCTGCCGCTGGTTTGTCACACTTTCAGACTCGTCAAGACAACGCGCATCCTCTTTGGAAAGGCGGATATAGATTGCAATTCTCCATACCCGGAATTTTGCTTTAACAGTTTCAACAACAGCCCGGCTTCTCCGTGCCATGATAGCCTCCTTCCCTATCACATTACACCTATATTGTAACTCTGTTCAGGGGCCCCATCAAGGATGCCTCCGCCTCTGGACAAAGTGTCCAGAAGATAGGGTGGGAAGTTATAGGCCGCTCTTTTTGCGCTGAAAGAAATCGGAAAGGGCATCCTGCAAAGATGGGGCGCTGTCCAGAAATTCCAGCTTTACGCCCAAGTCGCCCACGCGGAAACAATAGGGATTGCCCGTCGTTTTCAAGATGTAGCCTGCACGGAGCTCCTGGGGAACGCTGGGATCAAGCGACATTCCGCTTACATCAACCAAATCCTCTTTGTTTACTTTCCGAATATCAACGCCTGCCAGCGCCGCAATATCAATCTGCTGATTGTTCATAGAACATACGCCTCCTTTCCAACATTTCTATGCAAGTATCTGTTTGTCCTATGAGAACACGAACAAGGCCAGCACCTGCAAAAGCACTGACCTTGTTCCTTTTCTCACCTCTGGACAAAGTGTCCAGAACTTAATAGGGGCTTCGCTCGTAGTAAGCCTGAGCCTCCTGCAAAGTGGTATAGTCGAATACTTCATGGAGCTCCATCATCACCTGTTCAATATCGGAGGGCTTAAAGCCGCACCGCTCCATCGCGGCGATGACGTATCCCCGGCAAGCTCCCTCACTCCACGGCTGGGAGAGCAGGGCCGCCAGTTCTGGATCATAGTTCATAGAGTATTCCCCTTTCGTAAAAGTTAGGGAGCGCCGTGCTCATTTTCTTGCCCCGTCATAAGACAGCATTCTCGGCGGCGGCGCTCCCCCACAAAGAGGGCAGCGACCTATGGCCCCCGCGCCTACTTCGTAAAGAGAAAACCTCCTCTCATATACCACCAGAAAAAATGGTCAAATGGAGATGGTAACTTAGAAATTTTCCCGCAAATATTTTTTCATCTGCTCTTTCCCTCGTTCTACCGAGCGACGAACGGTGCTCTTGTCCACGCCCTCCTCGCGGGCGATCTGACGGTAGCTCTTTCCCAGAATCAAATGAGCGTCCACCCGGCGGCCCTGGATCTCCGGCAGAGAGTTAAGGGCGTTCCACAGCCGAAAAAACAGCTCCTTGCGATCCATGAGCTCCTGGGGGCTGGGTTCGTGCAGGCAGGCGGAGTATTCGATCCCATCGTCACAGTCCAGGGAATAATAAG
>ERZ826764.3029-NODE-3029-length-14454-cov-9.452323_pt1 | contig 14454 bp, 13 predicted proteins | sample MGYA00519870_ERZ826764 | MGnify/ENA primary metagenome ERZ826764 (study PRJEB31778, sample SAMEA3449239) | human gut metagenome | biome: human gut; feature: human-associated habitat; material: faeces | place: United Kingdom | collected 2010/2012 ...
TTTTAAGGGTGGTTGCAGTCTTTTTTTATTGCGCGTTTTTTTACAGCGCCATCTTTTTTAATATGCCGGGATACCGTATCCGTAGATAACCGAACTTCCGACAGGGTATGTCTTAGTTCTGCAAGTATCGCCAGAGTTGCCCTCAACGGTATAGGCTGTTCCGTTCTCACATTTCTGAACGATTCCGGTGTGGTCTGTTACTCCGTCGCCCTCCCAGTCAAAGAAGATGATTGTACCGGGTGCAGGCTCATAGTTTCTGTCTGCCCATTGTCCTCGGCCTTTGAACCATTGTGCTCCGTTTACACAACCGGCATACTTTGGAATGATACCGAAGTCAATATATCCACACTCATTGGCACACCAAGAAACAAAGCAGGCACTCCATTCTACACGGGAGTCAAAGCCATACTAAGACCAATAGGGCTGTCCGCCCACATTACCTACCTGAGACAGAGCGACCGTTACAATCTGACCGTCGCTGTATCCGATACCGTAAAGCACTTGTGACCATAGCTGATTGTTTTCGTCCTTCAACAGCTCTGCAAGGTAGTCTTTTTGCTCTTGATTAAAACCGTACATTGAAGCCATTTCATCGACGGTTTTGTGAGAAACCGTCGATATACAAAAAGGTCTCCGAAACGGTGGTTTCGGTCTTGACGATATTTCCGTGTCCGTCGTCGCTTTCCTCGATTTCCGTGTGGGTTTTTGACTCCGTTCGTGAGGAAATCTCATTCATTTCCCAAAAAATATCCGATAGAAGCTGTTTCTTGGTTTCATCAACCGTATCAACCTCCATCGGATTATCCGGGTCGGTATTTACTTTAACGGAATAGACCGCAAGAACATCTTTCCATACAGCACGGCTTCCGCTCATTTCAAGCACATCATAACTTACGTAGTTCTTTTCCTGCTCCAGTCGGTTGTCATATTCCTGATTGATTTCCTGAACGACTGTCTGCATTGACATTCCCGTGCCGGAGTCCTCTCCCGAAAAGAAGATACCGAACACCGAACCAGCAATCAGACCAACAAGGCAAAGCACGATAATGACGACAACCGCAACCCAACCTCCGGCGGCAATGGCTGCAATCAGATCTTTTACCGCCGCTATAATTGCCTTGACTGTGGCAAACGTCGCTTTGGCGGCTGCTTTAATGGTTGCGGCTGTGGCTTTCGCCGCTTGTGCCGCTTTCTGTGAAGCTTTAACGGTAGCCTGTGCAGTTTTCTGTGCCGCTTTTGCCGTTTGCTGGCTTGTCTTAATTGCTGTTTTCGCCGTCTGTTCTGCCGTTTTCACAGATTTCTGTGCTGTCTTTTCAACGGTCTTAATTGCAGAGCTTGTGTTTTGCAAAGTCTGCTTTCGTAAAGACTGCTTGGCTCTCTGCTGCTTGAAATGTTGTATGCCGTCCTTTACAGACCGGAGATTTTCTTTTGTCATTTCAAGACCTTTGCGTCCGGCTTTATCAAACACATAAGCTCCGTCGTGAACTACCTCATCAATACCGTTTTCCATTTTATCGGAAGCGTATTCCTCCGCAGAGTTCGTATTGGCATTGACGGAATGCTCCGCCTTATCCTTTGCGGCAATATATGACTGCTTCATTCTCTGCGTGGCGATTGCCGCTTTATCAAGGGTTTTTATCGTACCCTTATTACTGTTCTTTGTTTTAATGTCAGCCATACAATCCCTCCTTACTATGCAGGCTGAATGACTCGCTTGAACTTCGTATCGCTTTCTTCAATGAATTTGTTTATCAGCCTGCTTTCGGCTTTGGTTTCTGGGTACGCCGTAATCGTAATAGTTTTGGTATTTCAGTTCAGGGTGTAGCTGTCTGTGGCAACATTAGTTATGTGGTGCTGCGCCAAGAAATCTCTCAACCTTTTCATTTCGTCAAGGTCATCGGACATAATCACATTGACATAGGTTCTGTCTTTTGACAGCTTCTCATTGACGAAACAGGCAAGAGAGCAGCCGACACCGCCGGCAATAGAAACCACAAGCATTGCAAGCTCACTTTCCGCAGACACAACCCGTTTCGTAATCCAAAAATAAATGAAGTCGGATAGAATAATCGCAAATCCGGCAAGTATCCAACGACTTCTTTGTACCATTATGGTTTTTGTTGTACTCAGTGCGTTGTCCGCCACCTTCGCAGCGAACAACACAGCCAAGTATATAATGCTACTCATAAACGATTGACACTTCCTGTCCCGAACTACTCTGTGATTAACTTTGCCACTACAACAAGTCTGCCGTTGGTGCGGGAGTATTCACAGGTTGAAAGGGTTAAGAGCTTGTCGCCGTATTCTGCGGTAACATCCGTGTCATATAGAGATAATTTCTTACACTTATCGACATAAGCAGAGAAATCCTCCGGTGTTTCCGCATTGACAAAGTGGTAGTATTTGAAACTGTCGGAACTGTCCGTATAGACTACGGTTTTGAACACGGCAAGCACTTCATAGGTCTGTCGGTCTGTCAGCGTATCAAAAGAAATGGTTTTGTGGTTCTCCCAAAAGCTCTTGTCCTTGAATTTCATCAATCCGGTAAACATAGAGCCGTCGTTCATATGATGACCATAGATAATGATGTTGTCGCTTGACAATTCCATATCGCAGTTTTCCTGAACATACGGGCAGCCATAATCGGAGTATGACTTATCAAAGCCGTGCTTCAGATAAAAGTCAGGATTATCCTTTGATTGCATAACAGGATAATTGATTTTTGTGTCCTCGACCTTTATCCAACCGACCACATCATTGTTTTGGAGGTATAGCTCCTGATATTCCGGGATAAAGGTTTTGCCGTCGGAATAATTCATAGGTTCTTGCGCTTCATCAGGCTGTGTCTCTACAACCTCAATCAGATTGTCGTAAAGCTTTGCCTTCTTTACAGAGTCGTAATAATGCTTGATGATGAAGTCCGTGCTTACGGCAAGCACAACGCTCAAAGCACAGATAATCGCAATATATATCTTATTTTTCATTGGCGTATCCTTTCTCATTGAAGTTGGGCAAGGGTTAAGCACCCTCGACCGGTTTGGTTGTCATCAGCTTATACAGCTTAGTGTTCTTCGGGAACTTGTTTGCAAACGGTACAACTCGCCAATATATGCCCATCCCTGTGTAACGGCGGCAGCGTCCGGATTTACTACCGGTGGCGTTGAAGCGAACAGGGAGAAGATAATGCAAGCAAGCACGATTACCGCTCCCTCCAGCAAAACGGCACAGTAGCTTTTTATAAATCTCTTGCCCACGTTCTGTGATGGTTCTCACGCAAAAGTAGAAAGGGGAATCGGAGCAAGTGCTGTGTACATATATAGCTTGAAAAATCGTCCATATACCGTCATTATCATAATGAATGACAAAACCGTAATAAACAGTCCACCGATAAGCGTAACTGCCCACAATGGGATACTTTCAAAAAAAGCCACATTCCTCAATCTTTGTAATCATCTCAGCCGGTAAGGTTGTTTGGTTGGGTGTACCAAATCCCGCAGATGTCATAATTGTTGAAATCGTACCCTGTACGATATTAAATAGGGCAAGCATAAGTTCCAGACCATAGGTAATTACGCCTTTGGCAATGGCAAATCTGATGAACAGTTTTAATGCGTGTTCAGGTTTCTTAACATCGGTAAAACTTCCGCAGGTGCGAACCACACCGACGACAAAGAAAAGCACAAGCAAAGCAAGTCCGATTGCCTGAACTGCACCGTTGATGTTGACCATTACAGACCATATACTTCTGCCTTTGAACTGCTGCGGAGAAGTAGTAAGCAACTGCCATATTTCCGCAAGTTTACTATTCCAAGTGTCAAGGGCATTTTGGAAATTCTAAACTACCCAGTTATGCTCACAACGCTTTCGCCCTCGCTGAACATCAGGGCTTGGAGCAAGTTCGGGATAAGCAACTTGTAATTTTGCTCTTGACCTTCGTACGCTCTCAAAGTGGGGTAAGTGAAGTTCTTTATAGCAATTCATAATTACAGCAAAGGGCAATGTGCCTACATCCTGCTTTTCATATCGTTGATAGCAACGATTACAAACGAGCAGATAAAGTTTCATATCATCATTTTGTGCTTTCATATTCTCTCGGAGAATAGAATGCACTTGATTTTCTATTGTATTAGGATTGTTCATTTAATTCACTCCAAAAGAACAGTGGGCGGAGCTTTTCACTCCACCCACACAAGCGTTCCTTATTTCTTTTTGTTTTTAATCTGCAAGAAGATAAAGCCGCCGATAATAAAGGCGACTAATACAACTGCTACGATTGTTTTAGCGTCCATTACTCATTGTCCTCCTTCTTATTTTTTTCTGTACGCAACAACGGCTGTACCGACAATACCAAGGGCAGAAAGCCCTGCAAGTACAGTCCACAAGCCGACATTGCTGTTGTCGCCGGTCTTTAGTGTGTCTCTCAGCACATTGTGCATTTCCACAACAGTAGTTGAGCCAACCTTTACGGTTGCGGTCTTATCCGCAGGAAGCACATAAGCGACAGACACATTATCCTGAACCTCGGAAACGGTGTAATCGCCGATACGCAATCCTTCGATAATAATTTCGCCGTTCTTATTGGTTGTAAAGGTGCGGTCGTAACCGTTTGCTCCCGTTACTCTGAAAGTGAAGCCTTCAACATTTCCGTCAGAAGATGTTTTGACGATTTTCAGATTTCCTTTCATAGCTGTGTTGATAAATCCGACACCCACTTTATTTTCAACCTCATAGGTCATTTCATTTTCCTCGATGAACACGGAGTACACGCCCTTATCAAGCTCGAAGCCCTCTGGTGCTTTGGTTTCTCTTACAAGGTATTTGCCGTAAAGAAGTTCTTTCATTTCGTAGATACCCTTAGATGTTTCGTTGAGTGTACCGATAAGCTCGTCGTCGTCGTCCAGTTTGCCATCGCCGTTTACATCTTTGTAAACCTCAAAGGTCGCTCCGGTCAGCTTATTGTCCGGGTAATCTTCATCAACCTTTGTGAGTCTGATATTACCATGAACATACTTGTTGACAATTTCAACCTCGATAACCTGACCGTCCTCGAACACGATAACTTCATAGGAAGTGTCGTCAAGCACGAAGCCGGCAGGCTGCTCGATTTCTCTTACAATCCAGTTGCCATACGGTACTTTATCAAAAGAAAAGCTACCGTCTTTTTCAGAGGTAGCAGTCATCAATGCGTTTTCTTTTGTAAAGTCGGTTTCATCAACCTTAAACAGACCGAGTACAGCATCTCCCAGTGCTTCGCCGTTTTCGGTAATTTTCTTACCGGAAACAGAACCGTAAAAGAGTTTGTTCTTAATCGGGTTTCCATCGTTGACTGCAATCTCAACATTTGCGGTGTCCTGACTGGCATAGCTGAAAGTAAACGGATACTTGGCGTCGGAGAGAATATAATGCTCATCGGTTGCAAGTTCCCTTACATAGTAGCTTCCAAAAGGAAGGTCTGTTTTCAGTGTTACCTTTCCGTTTTCGGACAGAGAGATAATCTCAATCAGACCGTCTGCCGGAATGGAAGTACCACTTGCGGATACAATCTCCTCTGCGGCGAAAAGTCCGAAGCTGATATTCTTCATTTCATCGCTGTTGCCGATGTTGAAGATGTCGTTCTTTTCGATAGCCTTTTCAAGACTGACCGTTACTTTCTGCCTGTCGTTTACAAAGCTTGTGGCAGTTTCGGTTACAGCCACTTCCTGACCGGCATAAGTCAGCTCAACCTCGTGGGCTTCTTTGTTGATAACCATACCCTCCGGTGCGGTGATTTCAACCACCGTATATTTTCCGAGATAGAGTTCCTTGTTCTTTGCAAGACCGCTTTCGTCTGTCGTTACGGCATCTACAACCTCGCCCTTTGCGTAACGGAGTGTTCCATCGGGAGTAATAATATCTTCTGCTGCGGCAATTTCATATACCGCACCTGCAAGACCTTTCACTTCATAGGTAGGCTGATAGATAACATCGGTATTTTCCTCACCGGTCTTTTCAATGTTGACTATACCTTTCTGCGCCATATTTGGCTTATCCACCTTAATCACAGTAATTCCACCCTCATCGGAGGACTGTTCCTCTGCAACATCAAAGTACACCGGTGTGCTGTCAAGCACATATCCGTAAGGAGCTTGAACCTCTACAAGAGAATATCCTTTGCTGTATTCCAACTTTTCCGGTGTTACAAGCTGTCCGTTTCCGTCCGTGTAGAATGTGCCAATCGTGGTAGGGGTAGGATAAGTGAAGGTCATTGTAATCTGATTGCCCTCAGGGTCATAGAGCTTGAAGCCTGCTCCGGCATACGGAATGTTTTTTCCGCTTTCAGCGTCCACCTTAACCACCTTGATATTACTCTCAAAATTTGCGTTGTTGATAAGATAGCGGTAGGTCTGTCCGTTCTGAGAAATGAACACATCAAAGTCGTCCATTAACTCACGACCTTCCCAACCGGAGGTCTGATGAACGGTATATATGCCGTAAGGCATATCCTTTGTCTGATCAAAGCCGTTTTCATCACAGACAATCACATCTCTTTCACCTTCCTCGGCTGAATTAAAGCTGCCGGAAGATTTGAGATAGATTTCAAAGGTTGCACCGCTTTCAGGTGTTTCAATCTGTGTTTCGCCGTCATCGATATGCTTGATAATAGCGATATTGCCTTTCATAATCTGTTCGGTTACATCATTTGCGGTCTGATTGTGTTCCACAGTATAAAGCTGCGGTTCAGCACCGACCTTATGGATTGTACTATCGAGAAGATAACCCTCGGATGGTGTGATTTCATGGATTGTCCAGTCATTATCACAGACATATTCCTTTGTTGTGAGCTGTCCGTTCTTATCCGTAACATACTTATCCACAAGGGTTTCGCCCTTATAGATACCGTAAACAGCACCGGCAAGAGAAGCATCACCCTGCGCCGTGCCGGTTTCGACATCGCTCTTGGTGACGGTCACGTAAAACTTCTTCAAAATATTGAGGAAGCTACGGTTCGTGACCTCGTTCCAGTTGATAGGCGCAGACTGCGCTTCGGGAACAACATAGCGAACGGCAGTGTCCACTTCCTCCACCGTATAAGGAGAAGAGCCGGAAATGAGGACATCTTCAAAGGTCGCCACGCCGTTTTCATCGGTCACGGCATACTCGTCTACGGCAATGCCGGAGAGTGAAGTGCCGTGAAGGTGAAAGGTCACGCCCTCGTTGAGATTATCCTCCGAGGACTTCACGATCTGCAAATCTCCACGCTTGAGCTTGTTGTTGAAGGTCACAGTGGCAACCTGACCGGAAACGACCGTCACACGGCGGGACTCCTGCGGCTCATACTTGTCGTAGTCCATTTCGGTCACGGTGTAGACACCGGGCATCAGGTTATCGATCTGAATGTCGCCCTTGGCGTTGGTCTTGACGGTCTGATTGACGCCATTGCCGGTAACGGTGAAAGTAAGGTTGTCTACCTTTCCGTCCTCAGAGGTCTTGATGATCTTAGCAGAACCGTAGGATACCTTAAGATTGAGAAATGCCTGCACGGGGTCCATAACGGTGGCTGCGTAAGTGACCGCATCCTGCATGGTTCCGTCAGGCCCATAGTGACCGTCGCTCCATACGACAACGCCCTTACGGATATTGTTCTTGCTGGCGGAGATGGTCACAGGTTCCGCAGGTGCAGTCTTAGCGGTAATGGTCAGTGTGTCACCATTGGTCGTAAAGACAATATCGGACAGGTTGCTGCTGAAGGTATAGTTCGACACCACATGATTGCTGTCGGTCAAGGTAGCTGTGTACTGATTACCGTCCCATTTCAGCTCGACAGTCTGCGCCTTGTTGGGGGTCTTGCTCATAAAGCTGGGAATGACCGTATGGCTCTGAACGCTGGCTTCGATGCTGTCGTAGTAAGCAGAGAAGCGACTATACAGCGGGTGAGAGGTGCGGTACATGGATTTCACGGCATCAGCATTGCCGGGGTCAACATGGTTGAAGTTTGCATCCCGCTCTCCGACGACCGTTTCCCACACCAACGCTTGGGTGGCCATCATGTGGGCCAGTTTGTCGGCATCCGCATCATTCTGCGATCTCCATGAGGTGGAAAGATTGCCCTGATAGCCGTACTGCATAATCCGTCCCAGCAGGGTTTTGATGGTGTCAGCATCGATGGTGCTGTTGCAGTCGGACGGGTAGTTCTTCCAATAATCCTCGCCATGGCGGGAATATGTCTTGCCCAGCAGACGGGGCACACCCGGCTCAATGCAGTAGCAGGCCTGTCCATCGAAGGAGCCGATGGTGTGCAGCGTGGTCATCCAGGTTGCCTCGCCGGAGGTCCAGCCATTCATGTAGTGAAGCTCATCGTGGCCCCATGTGCCGCTGTAATCCAGATTGGCGTCCCCGTCTCTGGGGAAACCTACGGAATAGGACTCAGCGGTTTCTCCGGCAGTCGTGGCCGCAAAGGCCGTAGTCGTGCCGATGCCCATGAGTGCGGTGAATGTCATCAGGACTGCAAGCAGTCCCGATATTCCCCGCCTGAAAATGCTTGTTTTCATATTAGTTTCATTCCTCCTGAAATTGAATTTTGGCATGAAAAAAGCGCCGTATTTCTACGACGCTTCTCAATGTGGTATAAAGTTTTATGCGTACCCGATATAAATCAGGTAGCTGCCTGTGCCGATGCACTCGTACCAGATCCAGACATCTGTGATGCTCTTGTCCTCGGCATATCGCTTCAAACGCGAGTTAATGTCTCGCTCCAGATAGATGCAGCCCTGCTCTGCGGAAATCGGATTGTCCCAGCAATCAGTTGCCGAGCTATCCAAGGTCAGTCCCAAGCTCACCGCCGTGCTTTTTGCGTAAGAAATCCAGTGCTCGATATCAAATGCGGGCTCGGGCTCCGGAGTCGGTTTCGGCTCGGTTATTGCGGGAGCGGATGGTTCCTTTGTGGGACTTTCTGTTTCCTCCGGCTTCTCCGGAAGCACGGGTGGCTGCTTGGTTTCTTCCGATGCCGGCGCGTTCGATTCCGTGGGTGCGCTTACCGGCTCAGAAGAAATAGCAGCGCCGCTTTCGCGCTTGTCCTCATTTGATGTGCAAGCTGCTGGATCGGCGGCTTCTGTCGGTGCTTTGGCGGGAGCGCTTGAATCTGTGGATACCGGCTCAAAGAAAGCAGGCGTTTCTTCCTGCGGCGTTGGAGCTTTCGGTGTGTTTCCCACCGTTTGCCCTTGCAGGGGCTCTGCGGCGCATCCGGAAAGCAATACAGAAAGCAGGAGCGCGCACAACATGAGATTCTTTTTCATGGGATGACCTCCAATGACTGTTTTTTCTCATATTGTACGAATGCACTTGGTTTTCTTCAATTGTGCCGCCTGTATATTTTCCTTTTGAGCTGGTATTGCCGGTAAATGAGGGGGGAGAGTGTGAGAGGGGGAACGGCGCTGACGCAGCGTCAAAAGGGTAAACTGCCCCCTTGGCGAAGAACCTATCTTGCGTCATTCCGACTTTTCTGCCGTTCCTGATACCGGTGATAATATTCCAGCGCTTTCAGAATATACTCACCGGTTTTTTCGTAGGGAATGCTGGCGGGGATAAATCTTCTGGCCTCAGCGTACTTGATGTTGATCTTCTCCCTCTGGTTCGGCTTTCCCTCGCTCATAATCGACTCGATGACCTCGTTGGTCAGCTTCCCGTCCTGGGAGAACCGCTTCAGCTTGATGGCCTGGGCAAGGGACGGCGTGGCATCTGCGTAGGCGATTTGCTCCAGCAGGGCACTCTGCTCCTCTTTTTGCAGGTAAGAGAGTTCCACCGCCGGTCTGAACGCAATGCGTCCCTCATCAACCAAATCCAGAAGCTCCGGAATAAGCTCGGTAAGGCGAATATAGCGGAAGATAGTATTTTTGCTTTCTCCCACTTCCGCAGCCATTTCGTCTGAGGATTTTGTTCCAAAAGAATTGTTCCCCAATGGGGAATAATTATCTTGAGCTGGTCTGCCTGCTTGTCTCTTCATGGCCTCCAAGCGCATCTTATACGAAAAAGCTTTTTCACTCGGCAATATCACAGAGCGCTGCAGGTTCGATTCCACCATCAAAATGATGGCCTCGTCTCGGGTCATCTCCCGCACCTCGGCTTTCACGGTATCAAACCCGGCAAGCTCACAGGCCTTCTTTCTGCGATGCCCCGACACGATTTCGTACCGCCCGTCCTCCTTCGGTCGGAGTGTGACAGGGGTGATGATCCCACGCTCCTTGATGCTCTGAACAAGCTGATCCATGTCCTCATCCAGCTTCACCTTGAAGGGGTGGTCGGGAAAATCGTCGATCTCCGAGAGGGGAATATCATAAATGCGCGGGAGCTTGTTTTCCTTTCGCTCCGCGTCATTCATGAAAAGCTCATCGTACCCGGTCAGGCCCAGATCGATTTTTTGCACGCTCTTCAAGCTCTGTCACCTCCTTCGTCAGATCCTCATACGCTGCTGCGACCTTGCCGTTCCTGTCGTGAGAGAAGATGCTTTCTCCGGAAAGACTGCACTCCGCAGCTCTTACCGAAAAGGGAATCTCGGAACGAAACACGCGGATGTTCTCTCCCACGGTAGAACGAAGCGAGGAAATAATCGCCTTGGCGTTGTTGGTGCGGTTATCCACCATCGTCAGCAAAATGCCGTCAATCTTTAATCTCGGGTTGATCTGCCGTTTGATCTTTGAAATGGAGCGCAGAAGCAGGTTAAGACCTTTGGTTGACAGGAAATTCGGCTGAGACGGGATAATCACACTGTCCGCCGCAACCAGCGCATTGACCGTCATCATGCCCAGAGAGGGCATACAGTCAATCAGAATGTAGTCGTAGCTTTTTCTCATGCCGTCGATGGCGTTCTTCAAAACATACTCACGGCTCATGACATTGAACAGGCCCGTTTCCATACCGGAGAGCTCAATGTTCGAGGGAAGCAAATCCACACCTTCCTGGTGCCGGATAATTGCACCCTCTGCAAGCGGCTCATCATCAATGACCGACTGCATAAGGGAAGACAGCGATACATCCAGCTCGTCTGGGTTCTTTATGCCGAGGCTCACGGTTAAGCTGCCCTGCGGATCAGCATCCACCAACAGAACCCGTTTCCCGGAGCTTGCAAGTCCCACGCCGAGATTGACTGCGGTTGTCGTCTTGCCGACGCCGCCCTTCTGATTCGTGATGGCGATCACCTTACAGTTTTCCATGGGGTTTTCCTCCTTTCTCTTTATTTGAATCATTTCTGATCCACGAAAGCCTCAAAATACCTTTTGGGGCTTTCGTCGCTGCATTTCATTTTTCCTCGAACCCAAAATGCAGAAAAGGAAGTCAACAGGCGTTCGGCTGCTGACCGAACTCATAGGAATCTCACCTCTGCCGGGTACTCCGCCAGCCCCATAGGGAAGTATCATTGTCCCTGAATCGTTTCATCGCCTTATCCGTAGCAAGCGGATATTTCAGAATGGTTCGGAATCGCTACCAACCTTGCTTTCCGTGATAACCCTTGTGGGCAGGAAGTTCGTGGCGCACCTTCATCCGGCTGGGGCTTTCGCCCCCGATCAGGAATGTACCTGTTGAATGTGTATTCGATTGTCAAGGAACAGGTGAGAGGTTTTTGCCCCTCAAGTGGTAGATCACGGGAAAGGGCAAAAATTAAGTCTCCGGAGAAATTTCTAAAAAATTTTTTCACGGGCTCCTCCTTCGAGCATTCATCATTGGAATATCTGAAAACAAAAAAGGCCCAGCTACCGCAATGGGTAACTGGGCCTCAACCATCCGTATATGGTATAAACAGGAATAAACTTCGCCAAAAGAATTCAAAGCAAAACAAAGATGCCGGGAGGGATAAATTGCCTCTATAGATGTGCCTCGTAGGGCTCGAAATGGAGGGGGATTTTCCCCTATTTTTTAACCCATTCATCGCTCCAAACTCGGTTTTCCCCTATGGTTAACCCATTAAAAACGGGATAGAGAGCATCAAATTTCCTCAAAAGGAAACAGCAGAATCAAAAAAGAAAAACCCCGGAAAACCGCATGGTTCCGGGGTTTTTGGGCATTTTGAAGTCTCGATCAGCGCTTGCTGAACTGAGGCGCGCGACGAGCGGCTTTGAGGCCGTACTTCTTGCGTTCCTTCATTCTCGGGTCGCGGGTCAGGAAACCGGCGGCCTTCAGAGCGGCGCGGTACTCGGCGTTCAGGCCCAGCAGCGCGCGGGAGATGCCGTGACGGATGGCACCGGCCTGGCCGGTGACGCCGCCGCCCTGGACGGTGCAGACCACGTCCACCTTGCCGAGCAGGTCGGTGGTGACCAGCGGCTGACGGACGATCAGCTTCAGGGTGTCGAGACCGAAGTAGTCGTCGATCTCGCGGCCGTTGATGATAATGGAACCGGTGCCGTTCTCATAAACGCGGACACGGGCGATAGAGGACTTGCGGCGGCCGGTGCCGTAATGATACTGTTTCTTGCTCTCGTACATCGTCTTTTACCTCCTGATTAGTCCTGCGTCCAGGCTTCGGGCTTCTGGGCAGCATGGATGTGCTCCGGACCCTTGAACAGCTTCAGACGAGTAATGGCAGTTCTGCCGATGGTGTTCTTCGGGAGCATGCCCTTGACGGCCAGCTCCATGGCGAACTCGGGACGCTCGGCCATGAGGGTCTTGTACTTCGTTTCCTTCAGACCGCCGATCCAGCCGGAATGACGGCGATAATACTTCTCCTCCAGCTTGCGGCCGGTGAGAACAGCCTTCTCGACGTTGACGATGATGACGTAGTCGCCGCAGTCAACGTTCGGGGTGAAATCGGGCTTCAGCTTGCCGCGCAGCAGGTTGGCGGCGATGACGGCGGTACGGCCCAGGGGCTTGTCCGCTGCGTCCAGGACGTACCACTTGCGCTGAACGTCCTCTTTTCTGACCAGTGTCGTGGACATGAGTGAGTTCCTCCGTATATTGAAAATAAATATTTTGACAAAACCGGGCTGCACGCATACAATATTCCCGTGCACAGCCTATTCTTTATACCACAGGAAAAACCGGCTGTCAAGCACAAAATTCGGAAATTTCATTTTTCTCCGGAAGAACTCTCGGATGCTCCGTTTTTCTCCCGGATGCTCGCAAATGCTCAAGGGGCAATTTTTCGAAAAAACGGAGGAATTCGCATGCAAAGAATGATGGGACTCGTGCGCCGCTGCATCGAGGATTACCGGATGATCGAGCCGGGCGACCGCATCGCCGTCGGCGTGTCCGGCGGCAAGGATTCGCTGACGCTGCTGACGCTTCTGGCGGCGCTGCGGGAATATGTGCCCTATTCCTATGACCTCACGGCCATCACGATCGACATGGGCCTCGGCGGCATGGACTTTTCGCCGGTCGCACGCCTGTGTGAGCGCCTCGGCGTGCCGTATTCCCGCGTGGAGACGGAGATCGGGCCGATCATCTTCGAGCACCGGAAGGAAAATAATCCCTGCTCGCTGTGCGCCAAGATGCGCCGCGGGGCGCTGAATCAGGCGCTGCTGGAGCAGGGCTATTCCAAGGTGGCGCTCGGCCACCACTATGACGACGCCGTCGAGACGTTCCTGATGAGTCTGCTGTTCGAGGGGCGGATCGGCTGCTTTGAGCCGGTGACGTACCTCGACCGGACCGGCGTGACGCAGATCCGGCCCATGCTCTATCTGACGGAGGGCATGGTGCGCACGTTCGCGGCGGAGCACGACCTGCCCGTCGTGCACAATCCGTGCCCGGCCGACAAGCACACGAAGCGGCAGGAGATCAAGGAGCTCGTCGCCGTGCTGTCGAAGACGTACCCCGATCTCAAAGCGCGCGTATTCGGCGCGATGCAGCGCCTGCCGCTGCCGCAGTGGAGTGTGACGCCGCACCCGCGCGGCTCACAGAAACAGCTGCATCAGCACGACGGCTGCAAAGCCGGGCAGGCCGAAAAAGCCGACGATGCAGGCCGCGGGCGCGGTGACGGCGATATAGAGCCCGGTCAGGGGCGCGAGTAAATTGACAAGGCCGAGCAGGACCGCGCCGCAGAGCGTGTTGATGCACAGCTTCCAGAACCAGCGCAGCGGCGTGGACAGCAGCCGCACGAGCAGAAACACGGCGGCGACGGAAAGTGCAACGGATAAAACCTGCGTCATGGAAAATTCCTCCTGAAATGCGAAAAAATGAACCAACGCGGCGTGCATTGTTCTGCCGCGCCGGGGCATACTGAAAGCGGACACAGTCCTGGAACATTTTCCGGCATCGGGCCAATGCACTTCGAACGGCCAATTCGGAGAGGAAGTGGAATCCATAGCCTGTGTCAAGTGCGCCGCGCGGCGTAAAACTGCCGCGGACGGTACGAAAGATACCCCCATGGGGCGGGGCGCTGCGGCCGCAGCGCCCCATGACGTTCTGATCTGGGCAGCGCCGCACCCGCGGCGCTTGAGCGTGTCGAAAAAGCCTTTTCGACACGCTCTCAAACGAGACCCGTTTCACTGG
>ERZ826764.3031-NODE-3031-length-14450-cov-3.440083_pt1 | contig 14450 bp, 17 predicted proteins | sample MGYA00519870_ERZ826764 | MGnify/ENA primary metagenome ERZ826764 (study PRJEB31778, sample SAMEA3449239) | human gut metagenome | biome: human gut; feature: human-associated habitat; material: faeces | place: United Kingdom | collected 2010/2012 ...
TTATGCTGCATAACAGGTGTCCACAAAAAATGTCTACTTGACAGGGGGCATGTCAGGATGATGTACGAAATAAAGGAGACCTTATAACTGAAAAATTAGCTATGGACGGTCCATTTTCAGATGTCATTGGAAAAAATATTTTCGCGGAAAAGGATGATGACGAAGTAATTTTGTGTTTAAATTATGATGGTAAATTTGGACTCAATAATATGAATAGTTATTTTCAAAATGCCAATTCAAATGGAGAACCAATTGCATGGCAAGAATGGACTTATAAAATTGGTGATCAAATCTTATTTAATGATTCAAAACGCTTTTCGATTCTATATAACAATCTAAAAGGTAAAATTGTAAATATTGAAAAAACGCCTAATGATATATCTTTCACCATCAATATAGCTACAAACTTGACAAAAGATCTATGCGAAAAAAACGGAATAGAATTTATATCAGCGCAAGAAGATTCAACATGTATTAGATTCACAGTTTATGCGTATGACGAGTCTACTGAAGGCGAGAATGAAAATGCACGAATGTCGTCTGTTATTCCATTCCAGCTTGCATATGCTGTTTCTATTCATAAAGCCCAAGGTTTGGAATATGATTCTGTAAAAATAATAATACCAAAAAGTAATGCAGAGAAAATTACTCATGGAATTTTTTATACAGCTATAACTCGTGCAAAGAAAAAACTTAAAATTTATTGGAGTACGGAGATAATGAATGAGATAGTTGAGAGCTTTATTGCAGAGGAAAGGGAACAAAAGAGTTTAGAAATAATAAGAAATAAATTATTCCCTAATTTTTAACATAACAAAAATGCCCCGAGATTGCTTGCCCTTAACGGTGATATGGTAATCTCGGGACAATTTATTTTCTTTGAAAACAGCTTGTCCTATCGTATTTTTGTGATTTGTTGTTCTTATGAGGTCGCAGGCGACGATTTTGGGCAAGAACCCTGAAAGTCCTGAAACCTGCATAAAATAAGGCTTTTTCGGATGTCATTATATCAGGTTGTTCTTTCAAGGTCGTGCCCTCTGCTGCGAGATCCTCGTGCAGATCGGCGAGCGGGTCGCCGGTGGATTGGAAGGTCAACGCCGAAAACGCCTGCCCGGATGCCGCGATCGGGTAGATGCCGGTCGTATGGTCGACAAAGTAGGTGTCAAAACCTGCTTCCTTGATCTGCGCCGGAGTAAGGTTGCGCGTGAGCTGGTAGACAATTGCGCTGATCATTTCCATGTGCGCCAGCTCCTCGGTGCCTACAGAAGCAACGGAAATGTTCCAATCTATCAAATATGAGGACAAGCGTGAGGTTTTTGGTTTTAAGGTACATAGCTTTTCGACCTTTGAGAAAATCAAAAAATACGATGAAACTGACAATGCGGAAAGTGCTGAAAAGCCTTATTCTATCGAGGTTGGCAGGACAAAACGAACAATAAATCTGTATGCCATTGCTTCTACAAAATTTCAAATTGCTGTCTAAATTAATACCAGACCCGTGTGCTCCTATAACGGACAAGCGGGTCTAATTTTTACACTAAATCACACAACCGAAAAAATATTTCGATATGTTTTACTGCACTTGATTCAGCACTCAAAATCGGGTATAATGTATTAAAACACACTATCGAAGAAAAAATTACGATTGATTTAATGTAGAGGTGCGCCTATGCTTAGTGAACAGGATAAAACATTCCTCGGTAAAATCTTCTTAAATTATAATTTTACGATGACAACAGCTCAACTGAATAAGGAAAAGCTGTACTATAGAGATATTCAGCGAATGTTGGACGAAGGTTTGATTGAAAAGGTCAAGCGAGGTTATTATCATTGGATTGAAGATTACGGTACCAGTGAGGTTGCTCTAATCAACAGCCTTTTTCCCGATGCAGTATTTTGTATGGAAACGGCTCTGTTTTATTATAAGTACAGCGACAGAAACCCTGCGGAATGGAATATTACTGTTGATAAAAATACTTCCCGACAGCGAACGAATATTGATTATCCTTTTGTCAAGGCATACCGAGTTGAGCCAGCGTTGCTCTCTCTTGGTGAAACGGACGGCATTATCGAGTTTACAAAAGTTCGCATATATGACCGTGACCGTACTGTTTGTGATGTCCTACGAAATATGAGTAAAATAGATAAGGAAATTTTCAATAAGGCAATTCAGAACTATGTAAAAGACCCTCAAAAAAATATTCCTAACCTTATGGAATATGCAAAAGCATTGAGAGTGCAAAAGAAAGTAAACGATTTTATTGGAGTGTGGTTGTAATGGCAGATATAGCAGCTTCCGTTCTGGCAAAGCTGAAAAATAAGGCAAAGGCTTCTGGTATCACCTATCAGCAGTGCCTACAGCTTTTTGTACAGGAAGAATTTCTGCGCAAGCTCTCCAAGTCTGGCTATGATAATTTTCTGATATTGAAAGGCGGTTTGTTCATCTATACTTTGACAAACTTTGAAAGCCGAGCGACGATTGATGTTGACTTTCTACTTGTTGGGTATGAAAGCTCATTAGATACAGTTAAGGATTTAATTTGCAAAATTATAGATACACCTACAGGCAATGACTATATCACGATGACGGCACAGTGCTTTGAGGAAATTTCCCCGCAGAGGAAGTACCACGGTATCAGCACACAGATTATTGCACAAATCAAAAATGTTCGTGTGCCATTTAATATTGACATAGGCGTAGGCGATGTTGTTGTACCAATGCCAGAACACCGAAAAATCAATACGCAACTTCCAGACTTTGAGGCTCCTATCATCAAAACCTATTCCCTTGAAAGCACCATACCGGGCTTTGGTGATCGATGAAGCCCATAAGCTGCCGGACGCAGCCCGCCAGATGTACGGGCAGAGTTTATCGGCAGAAGATTTCAGCGAACTTTGCACCTTGCTGGAAAAAGAAAAATATATTTTGGCTGCCCAGCGACTGAAAGAAAAGTTTACTGCCCTTATGGGAGCCATGTACCGTGGAGAACTGCTGGAGGAAGCCCAGCGCACCGCCTTCGTTTTGACAGCGGACCGGGAAGCGGCGCTTCGGGATTGCCTTTCCCTTCTTCGGCAGACACAAAAACAGCTTGCCCCGCACCTTCCCCGGTGGATCACCTAATCAGTCTTGGGCTTGATAAAAAGGACTAACCCTCTCGTTATACGGTACAAGCAATCGCTCATATATTGAGAACGAGGGAGGTGTTGGCGGCTGAAGCATAGAGAGTTTGTATATATCGGCGACCCTGTTCCAGAATTGAATGAGCAGGAACACGCAAAGTTCCTATTAAATGTTCAGAAGTCAATCCTTTTTTCCCTTGAGAAACGAGGCTTGTTGACGGGAACTCAAAGGGAACGCTGCCTGACTGCGCTTGAACAACAATACAGCCGAAGTCAAAAAAGTAAACGCCGAGCTTGACTGCTTGGCGTTTTTACATATATAAGTGTAAATCAAAGATTTGCACATTCGACATCTCTCAGAGATTTTCCTATAATGCAAATACAGTAAGCACAGTTTACTGGGAAAGGAGTTTTCAATGAACAGATATGAACGCTTAAACGAAGAACGCAAGATAATTGAAAAAAGAAAGCGTGTAGCTGCGTATTGCCGTGTTTCCACGGATAATGAAGACCAAGCGAATTCATTTGAAAGCCAGCAGCGCTATTTCAGACAATATATCGAGCGCAATCCAGACTGGGAGCTGTATGAGATTTTTGCCGATGAAGGCATTTCTGGAACGAGCACAAAAAAGCGTAAAGAGTTTAACCGAATGATAGCCTGTGCAAAAAACGGCGACTTTGACTTGATAATTACGAAAGAGATTTCCCGTTTTGCGAGAAATACGCTCGACAGCATATATTACACCCGTGACCTCAAAAAACACGGCGTCGGCGTTATCTTTATGAATGACAACATCAATACTTTAGACGGCGATGCGGAGCTTCGCCTTGCCATAATGTCCTCGATAGCACAGGAGGAAAGCCGCAAGACTTCCGAGCGTGTCAAATGGGGACAAAAGCGCCAGATGGAGCAAGGCGTTGTGTTTGGGCGCAGTATGCTCGGCTATGATGTAAAAGACGGAAAAATGACCATCAATGAGGAAGGCGCAAAGATTGTACGCCTTATCTTTCATAAGTTTGTGAACGAAGGAAAAGGAACTCATGTCATTGCTCGTGAGCTTCGGGAGGAAGGCATCGAGCCTATGCGTGTTAAGGAATGGCAGAATACCGTTATTCTCCGTGTTATTCGCAACGAAAAATACTGCGGCGACTTGGTGCAGAAAAAAACCTATACGCCAGATTTCCTTTCCCACGAAAAGAAATACAATCGAGGTCAGGAAGAATTTGTGATTATCAAAGACCATCACGAGCCGATTGTATCCCGTGAGTTGTTTGAAGAAGCAAACCGAATTTTAGATGAGCGTTCCCTTTCGCAAGAGGGCAAGGCGAAGCACAGCAACCGCTATCCGTTTTCGGGTAAAATCAAATGTGGGCATTGCGGCGCAAGCTATGTAGCAAGATATAAAACCAGAAAAGACGGCAGCAAATATAAGGCGTGGCGGTGTCAGGAAGCGGCAAAGCACGGAAGCCCCCATACTGACAAAGCGGAAAATCAAATCGGCTGCACGGGAGCAAGCATACGCAATGAAGATGCGACACATATTATGTTCCTTGTAACAAAGGAATTAAAACTCAAACAGACGAAAATCACGAAAAATCTTACTTCTATTATAGAGTCCATCATCGCTATGGATACGACAGGCACAGATGTTGAAAAGCTGAAAACCCAGATTGCAACTATCGAAGATAAGCGTACAAAACTGATTGACATTTATATGTCTGGGGATATAAGCAAAGATGAATTTTCTGCGGCACGGTCTAAGTGCGATGCTGAAATTGCCGAGCTGCAATCGGTTATCGACAGTATCGACAAGCAGCAGGCTATGATTAGGCAGCAGCAGGAGCTTGTGCAGGAAATCAGAGATGCTATCAACGAAATTGTCTGCGGCGTAGAATACGATGACGAGTTTTATAAGCACATTTTAGATAAGATGGTTGTCAATGATAAGGACAACATTGATGTATATCTGAATTTGCTTCCTATGAAATGGAGCTATACGGTTGCAAAAGCGTCAAAAAAAGCGTTAGCCCCTGAACGGAACATTTCAGGGGCTTCTGTACCGATGTCGGTCAGAATGCCGACGACTTCGCTGTAAGGCATCGCGTAACGCTGCGAAAGATATCGCAGAGAGGCGCCCAGCTCGCCGTCCGGTCCGCCGAGCTGGGTGATGATCAGCTTGGCCAGCGCGGGGTTGGGATTCTTGATGTTTACCGGATATTGCAGCTTTTTTTCATAAGCCCACATATGCGTTTACCTCCTTCCGCCGTCCGGCATATCGTTCTGCCACGGCCAGCTTCCCTGTACCCATTCCCAAGGATTGCTGCCGTCGGCGGCATAGGCCGTCTGCGGGCCGAATGCCTCCTGAAATTCGGCGAGCAGCTCGTCGTAGGCGGCTTTTGCCTTGCGGAAGAACTCCAGCGCCTTCTGGTTGGTCGGATGTCCGTCAAGATAAAGCACGGTTTCGTGCAGGACGAAGTCGGCTGCCTGTAAGCGTCTGAGCATCGTTTCCTTATTCACGTTCATTATCGTGCACCTCGCTCAAACGGGAAATTGAGGTTTTTGAACAGCGTGCCGTTCTCGAGCGCAGCGGACGCATCATAGAGATCCTCGAACTCCTGATACGGCACATAGGCCATTGCCAGCGGCGTCTGTGCCGGGAACACGCCCGAGCCGCCGTTGATCTGGCATAGGAAGTCGTTGAGAAAGCAGGCTTCCTCGCCGTTATTGAATTCCGTCATGGGAAGATCGTTCCTTTCGTGGTGTATGCTCGCTTATGGTGTAAAGAAAGCGCGGGACGAACCCGCGCATCCCCCTCTGTTTCAGCATATGCCCGCCCGGCAAATTCGGACAGCGCCTTTCGACAAAAGTGAGCGTTGACAAGTCGGAAAAAAACGGGTATAATAATGCAGGCTCCATAACAGGCGACGAAAGGGGAGAGGCGCGCCTTGAAAGCCAATAGAAAATATATTGTCAGTCTGCTTTTGCTGTTTCTGCTGATGGGGCTGACGTTTTATCTTCTGTTTCATCATTTTGAATTCGCGGAGATTTGGGGCATCATTCAAAGCGCCTCCGGCGGACCGCTGGCTGTGGCGGTGATGATGGTGCCGGTGTATCTGCTCTGCTACGGGGGTGTTATGCAGCTTTTTCTCCGTTCATTCGGGTACCGTACAGGGCTTCTGCGCTGTACGGGCTACGGCTGCATCGATTTTTATTATTCGGCCATTACGCCGTCGTCGACCGGCGGGCAGCCGATGGTCATTTATCATATGGAAAAGGACGGCGTGCCGATGTCAAAAGCCGTGCTGGCGCCGTTGGTGCACACCGTGCTGTATAAGGTCGTGCTGATTCTTTTTACCGTTGCGGGACTGGTTTGCTGTCCCGGGCTGGTGCGGCAGGGCGGCGGCGGTGTGTTTGCGGCGCTGCTGGTTTTCGGCGCGGTCATCAACGCACTGATGCTGGCGGCCTGCCTGCTGTCGATGTTCCGGCCGCGCATCACCAAACGCATCGGCGGCGCGCTCATCCGTCTGCTGGGACGTCTGCGGCTTGTCAAGGACCCCGAAAAGAAGACTGTCGATTTTGCGATGTCGCTTGCCGAATATCAGGAGGCCGCCGCTCATGTAAAGGCGCATAAGACGCTGCTTGCAAAATGCTTTTTGCTGGTATTGGTGCAGCGTGTGGCCTTTTTCCTTGTTCCCTATTTTATTTATCTGTCGCTTGGGTTCGTCGAAATGGGATTGAATCCGTTTTATTTCATCGCTGTGCAGGCGGTTATTGCAATGGCGGTCGATTCGCTGCCGCTGCCCGGGGGCATGGGCGCAAACGAGCTGGCGATGATTATGATGTACAACAATTTATTCGGCAGTGAACTGGCGGCATCGGCGATGCTGATGACGCGCGGTGTGAGCTATTACCTCTGCCTGGTCATTTCAAGCGTGTGCGCGATCGGGAAATATGCCGCAGTCGTGATGCGCCGCAGATATGCCGAAAAGACGGGCAGGATGTAGCTCTAATGTTGGTATAAACTGCGGCTCGCGGCCACCGCCGGACTTCGGCTTTTCCGATGCGGCGGTACAGAAGCCGCGGCGCCTGCCGCCTGATTTCAAGCGAAAGGATGTTTTCGGGATTCAATGGCAAAGGAGAATCGGATGGAAAAACAAGCCTTGCTGTACACGCGGGACGGAGAGGGCCGGGAGACGGCGGAGCAGCCCGCCGGCAGTCTTTCCTTCCTCTACCGCACGCTGCCCGGCCGTATGTGTCTGTCGGTATTGACGCAGCCGGCGGTTTCACAGCTTGCGGGCCTGTATATGTCCTCGCCGCTGTCAAAAGGAATGATTGCGGGCTTTGTCCGCAGGAATAAGATTGATATGCGGGACTACGAGGCGCGGGATTACCGCAGCTTCAATGATTTCTTTACCCGTAAGGTCAAGCCGGGCCGACGTCCGTTCGATCCTGATCCCCGTGCGCTCATTGCTCCGGCCGATGCACGTCTGAGCGCCTATACGATCGATGACAGGAGCGTGTTTTTCATCAAGGGGACGCCTTATTCGGTCGCCACGCTGCTGCGTGACCGCGTACAGGCGCGTGCTTTCCGCGGCGGGACATGCCTGATTTTCCGCCTGACGGTGGGCGACTATCATCGCTACTGCTTTTTCGACGACGGCGTGCTCCTTCCCGGGGGACGGTACATCCCCGGCGTGCTGCACACGGTCAACCCTGTTGCGCTTGGACGGTATGATATTTATAAGGAGAATTCCCGCGCCGTCACGCCGCTGCGCACCCGCTCGTTCGGGTACGCGGTACAGGTTGAAGTCGGCGCGATGCTCGTCGGCCGCATCTGCAACGTGCAGACGCACGGCCGCTTTGCGCGCGGGCAGGAGAAGGGTTATTTCGAGTACGGCGGCTCGACGATCGTGCTGCTGCTGCAAAAAGGCGCAGCCGAACTGCGGCCGGATGTCGTGCGGAACACCGCCGATGGTGTGGAAACGCGCGTCCGGCAGGGCGAGCGTATCGGACATGCAAAACGGAAATAAGCGATACGGCACGGCGCGTCCCCGTGTATTTCAAGCGGAGAATAAAGTTTTTCCGAGAGGTACCCTTTTTGAAAAAGGGTACCTCCTGTACGTTTTTTCCGAAGTTTTTTACGGCGATTCCAAGCCGTACCAAAAACGAGCATATTCGGATTTTGCGATGGCCTTTGCCTTCGTTTTGCTGCGCTTCCTATGCTTTTGGCAAAAAAGAGGAACGCATGGAGCTGCTGTCCCGTCGGCGCCTCGGCTTGCCAAATCGGCGCGAGACATGTGTGTAAAAATTCCGTATGCTTTTTTCCAAAAAGCCAACCTTTTCGGATTTGGCTCTACTGTATAGACGACAGTGCTCGAAAAGGAGAGAAAAGATGGAAAAACAACAGGCGGACGCGATCATCACCGAATACCTGCCCAAGCTCTACGGCTTCGCCGTCAAACGCTGCTACGGCTACGACGAAGCGGAGGAGCTTTGCGCGCAGATTGTCGAGGAGGTCTACCGCGCGCTGCGCACGCGCGACGGCATCCGAAACGTCGGCGGATATATTTATACCGTCTGCGAACGGGCGTATGCGGGTTATGTCCGCCGCAGAAAACGCGACGCGGCGATTCCGCTCGATCAGATTCCCGAACCGGCGGCCGACGGCTTGGAGACTGACGAAGCGGAGGACGAAATGCGCCGCGTGCGGCAGGCGCTCGCCTATCTGACCCGCCAGCGCCGTGCAATCGCTTATGCCTACTACTTCGAGGATAAGCCGGTCGCTGTCATCGCCGCCGAGCGCGGCCTTCCGACCGGCACCGTCAAATGGCAGCTCAACAAGCTGCGCAGCGAATTGAAAGAGGGCATATATATGGAGCATAAAATCGGAAAGCTGGGCCTGAAGCCCGTCGCTGCCGCCGCGATCGGACACAACGGCGACCCCGGTCCCAACCGCGGGCCGGATGATTATCTGGGCGACAAGCTGAACCTGAACATCGTCTACAGCGTCTATTGGCAGCCGCGCACGGCGGCGGAAATCGCAGACGAGCTGGGCGTCAACCCCGTATTTCTGGAAGACCGCATCGACCTGCTGGAAAAGAACGGCTTCCTCGTCAGGCAGTCCGGCGGCCGCTATACGACCTATGTGCGCTTCTGGCCGGAGACCTGTTCCCGTCGTCAGGAGGAGGCTGTTTTCCTGAAAAGGCGGGAGGCGGCGGAGCTTCTTGTGCGCGAATACGTGCCGCAGGTCCGCGCGGCGCTCGAAAATGCGCCGCCGATGTATGTCCCCGGCGGCAACCGCGAGCTGGCGGAGGCTTCGGCAGTCTTTTACGCCGTGCTTGAGCTCTGCGGGCTGCCGGTGCAGAAGGATTTATCCCGCTACTCCGTCCGCCCGACCGACGGCGGCGATTACATCGTCAACATCGAGCTGGAGCGGACGGTCTCCGACCCCGATTACCGGCCGTCGGTGGATCTGTCCGGTATGTGGGTCTGCGGCAGCATGTGGCGGAAGTCGGAAAAGTATCCGGTTTCGTCCTGGTCGGCCGATTCCCGCTTCACATCGCGGACCGGCGGCTGGGAGAACAACCGAACGGCCGACTTCGAATATCTGTACGAGTATATCACCGGCGCCATCACCGATAGCCCTGCCGACGCAGACAAGTTCGAACGTCTGCGCGGGCGCGGGCTGCTGACCGATTCCGGCGCCGTGAACGCGGTCGTCGTGCAGGGCGACCGGGAGGCGTTCTTCGCCCGATTGCCGCGCCTGAGCGACGAGCTGAAGAAGACGTTCGCCGGCTTTGCGCTGGAAAACGCCGAGACAATCGCACGCGACTATCCGCCGCAGATGCGCGACCTGGTCGTCGCCTGGGAGGCGAGAGGCTTCGTCGGCGGCGCGGTCGCGATGATGGTGCAGGACAGTCTGTACAGCGACGGGACGTTCCGTCCGCTGACCGAGCAGGAGCGTGCCGCCGCCGACCTGCTTGTATTCTCCGACGTGCTGCCCGAGGCGTAAGGGACATTTCGGGAGGGCACCTTTTAAAGGTGCCCTCCCGTTTTGTCATCGAATACTTTTGACATGGCGCCTGAAGGCGCCGTCGGAAAAGGGGTTGGCGGGGACTTTCAGGCGTATTGCTAAGCTCGGACTTCGGCAAAAAAGCTGCGCCGGCACGGGAAAGTGCCGGCGCAGCTTTGTTCGGAAGGACGCCGCCGTGCCCGTAACGGGGCTGCGGCGTTGCGACCGTGCAGGTCTTTTCAGCTTGACGCGTTTTTGACGGAATATATACGGGCCGGCCGGTTGGGCGCACATAGCCGTCGGAGGCAAACGCCGTGGGACGTCGGACGTTCTGCCGGCTGCGGGCAGTCGGGGTGCGCCGTGCCCGCCTTGCGGGATTCGGCATATCCATCGGTTGTCACGGACTGCAAAGCCTGCTCGTGCGTGGACTTCTCGGGAATCGCGGGGATGCAGATATCGCTTTTTCTCTGATTTCCTATGCAGTTTGAAGCGCCGTTTTATTGCTCCTCATAATCTTTGCTGTACATAATCCCCTGATACCAGTGGGATTTGAGCTTTTCGATATAATAGTCCCAATAGTACGTATCCGTATCTTTGTAATATCGCTTTTGGTTCTGAAAATACGCCGTGGGTTTGGAGCCGTCGACGGTGTAGAGCACTTCGTAATAGCCGTTGCCACTAAATACGACATAATCCTCATTTACATACATGCCTACAAAATAGCCGTACGCAGTGTGGAATGCCTCCATCACGCCCTGAAGGGAAGATTGGAGCTGCCCGGGGATTTCTATCGTTTCGCTGTCCTTGCCCGCATAATTCAGCCAAATATGGATCTGATTCATTCCGATGCCTGTCAAAGACGCGTCCCGGGCCTTCTGCTCTTCCCAAAAGCCGCAGGCCCATCCGGCAAGAAACTCAAAATCCGCTTTGTGCGCACTGAAATCCGCTTCATACGAGGACATGCCGTACTCGAAGGTTTTCATCCCCGCTTTATGAATGTCCGCGATGATCGCTGCGAGGATCGCCAGCAGGGCGAGCACGAGCGCCAGGATGACGAGAAAGGTGTTCCGGACGTCCCGATTGATTTTTTTGCGTTTCCATTCGGCGTATTCGAGGCTGTCGATGTCGTTCATGTTCGGGCACTTCCTTTCCGTACGGTTGCAGAAATCCTCTTGCGTGCAGTATAGCATGGGTTTGTGAACGATTCAAGCCGGAATGAAAAATAACAATAACCGCCGCCCATAGCGATGGGCGGCGGCTTTGCATCGGTTTTGCCAAGCCCTGCGGCGGGATTTTATTCCAGCGCAAGGTTGAATTTGTGCACCATCCGCTCGGGGCAGTAGCCCTCTTTCGCCTGCCGAAGCCCTTCAAGGCCCATATCCTCCTCGCGGTTGACGTAGACGACATCCGCGCCGAACGACGAAGCGAACAGCAGGTTGACCGTCTCGTAAGCTCCCTCGAACGCGCGGGACGCCTTTTCGATGTGGACGTAGAGCGTGTCGCCCATGCTGTCTCCGACCGTCAGCGCGACCGGCTGTCCGCCGACCCGCAGCAGCCCGCCCGAAAAACCCAGCTCCGAAAAGCAGGTCAGCGCAGTTTCGATCAGCTTCGCCTCGTAGGCGAGCCGTTCGTCCGAGAGGCTCTCGGCGGTTTGGAGCGACGCAATAAGGGCGCGTGCGTCAGCGAGGTTTGCGTTGCCTAACCGTTCGAAGCTATAATCCGGAAATTCACGCATGAACTTGCTGACACGGTTGCGCTTGCGGTGCAGTGCGTTCCCGGGCAGCGTCGCCAGCTTTTCGCGCAGGTACAGGTAGTCTGACCAGCCCGCCTGCTGCTCGAGACGGCAGGGGAGGCGGGCGGCAATCGCCTCGGCGGCTTCCTGCGGTACGAAAGTCAGCAGAGGCGCTTCGCCGCGCCCGCGGCAATAGGCGCGCAATACCTCCGCGCCCTGTACCGGCGTCATCGCACCGACCGGCAGAAGGTAAGCCGTGCGCCCGTCCTCCGCGCGGCCGCGGACGAACAGCGTATCGTCGCGGACGGCGAATTCGTACCCGTAATAGTCCGCCCAAAGCAGCAGCCCTGCGACCGTGAAGTCGCACGAGCGGTAGGGCTGGCCGCTTATATACCGGCGGACGCTCTGTGCGTCCGCCGGCGTATATCTGCAAAAATCAAGCTGCATGCAGTCGTTTTAGTCCCACGGGAAGGTGTACGCGAGCTTGAAACGGTCGCGCACGGCCGAAAATTCCTTCTGCACGGCTTCGTTGATCGGCACGCCGCTGTCCTTGCGCGACTGCCAGACATCCCATTCCTTTTCGCCTGCGGTGTAGATGCGTTCCTCGCCCGGCGCCTTCTGCGACCCGCGCAGCTCGCGCAGGATGTCGCCCGCCGTCTTCTTGAACGCGTCGGCGCCCATAAACGCCTCCGTGTCGATGGCGATGAAGAAGTGGCCGAGATGGTAGGGCACCTTCTTGCCGTCCTTCATACCGGTCAGCATCCGCAGGTAGTTTCCCTGCTGCAGCGCTGCGGACAGGATTTCCACCACCGTCGCATAGCCGTAGCCCTTGTAGCCGGCCAGCTCCTCGCCGATGCCGCCGAGCGGCGCGAGCGCCGCCTCGCCGGTGTTGAGCTGGACGAGGATTTCCTCGGTGTTGGTCAGCGCACGGCCGTCACGCCCGATGACCATCCCCTCGGGGGTAGACTTGCCGATGCGCGCGTAATATTCCAGCTTGCCGCGCTGTGTGATGCTCGTCGCGCAGTCGATGACGAACGGGAAGTCCTCGTCGGTGGGCATACCGACGGTCAGCGGGTTGGTTCCGAGCATGTTCTCCACGCCGAAGGTCGGCGCGATGGACGGACGCGCGTTGGTACCCGTGATGCCGATCATGTTCGCCTTCGTCGCCATCGTTGCGTAATAACCCGCGATGCCGTAGTGGCAGGAGTTGCGCGCGGCGACCATGCCCATGCCGTATTTCTTTGCCTTCTCAATGGCCATTGACATCGACTTGTAGCCGACGACCTGTCCCATCCCGTCGTGGCCGTCCACGACCGCCGTCGTCGGCGTCTCGCGGAGGATTTCAAACTCGGTGACCGGCTTCTGGATCCCATCGAGGATGCGGTCGATGTAAATGGGCTTGAAGCGGTTGACGCCATGGCTCTCGATGCCGCGCTTGTCGGACTCGAGCAGCACGTCGGCGCAGATGACCGCGTCGTTGCGGGGGACGCCGACGGCTACGAAGGCGTCGGTGACGAAGTTGTAAAGCGTGTTCCAATCTACTGTGATTTTGGGCATTTTCAAGTTCCTTTCTTTAATTGTGGGTCCGCTTTTTTCTTCATTATTATAATCATATCCGCGTCGTTTGTCAAGATGCAGAGCGCACAGGTTTCGGGGCGTTAAAACGGGGATTTTCGCTGTATGGTGCTGATGCGGTCCGCAAGGTTGATGATTTGAATCCGGCTGCGGGAAGCCGCGTATTGCAGGGTTTGCCGGGCGCCGCCGCCTTCGCGCCATACATAAGCAAGCATACAGTCACACTGCTCGACCATCCAGCGGTTGCGTAGTGTGATTTTTCTTTTATAATGCACATCCGGCAGATCGGGAATAATGATTTCATTGTAGTTTAGGCCGTAAAGATCTTTGTATTTATTGGCCTTCTGTGTGATATAAGGTAAAACGAGTTTGAATTGGAGGTTTTCCGATTTTCGAAGCTCCAATACGAAATGTTTGCAAATATGGTCAAACTCGCCCATTCCGCCTGTCCAAAACTCGTTAACGCCATTGGAAGCCAGCTTTTGGATTTCCTCTTTTGCGAGAGCGGCGACCTCGATTGTCGCTTCCCAAACTTTTCTGTGTCCGCAAAACATACAACGCCTATTTTCACCATCCCAAAAAATCTCCAAATGACGCACGTGCGTATACGACGGGCGTAAAAAATGGATACACTTATATGCGGCATTACAAGTGGACAAACGGCAAAATTGGAATTGAAGGAAGAACAGAGAAGGTGTAAAAATGGGGACAGAGATTACAGAGAAAAATGAAAAGCAACTGAAAGAATTGGGGATTATGATCTCGACATGTCGAAAAATAAAAGGGCTGTCACAGAAAGAACTGGCGGAGAAAGCAGGGATTAGCCGATCGTTGATAAGCGTTATTGAAGCGCCGAGACTGGCATATAATTTTACATTGGACGTGCTGTTAAACATAGCGGACGCGCTTGGCGTAGGGGCAGAGAGTCTGTTAAAAGGCGATTGGCAGACAATTCTGAAAGAATAGAGACACATCGGCTCCCTTTGTTACGGGCAACGGCGGCGAAGCCG
>ERZ826764.3051-NODE-3051-length-14347-cov-16.505108_pt1 | contig 14347 bp, 13 predicted proteins | sample MGYA00519870_ERZ826764 | MGnify/ENA primary metagenome ERZ826764 (study PRJEB31778, sample SAMEA3449239) | human gut metagenome | biome: human gut; feature: human-associated habitat; material: faeces | place: United Kingdom | collected 2010/2012 ...
TCCGTCTGCCTTATACTGCGCCGGAGGCCTCCCGCCGGGCTTTCTTTGTCAAGGAACTATGGACTCCGCTGCCGGATTGCCAGGGCAAGGAAAGGGAGAGAAACTTGCCCCGAACAATTTTAGACCGGCAGCACCTTGAAACTCGTCACGATGCTATGTATCAGCTTCGTTTCCAGCCTGAGCCGCATATCTTCATCCACATACAGGTACTCGTTCCCGTACTCATCCTTCACCGGTCTGGTAGCAAGAGCCCGGATGTACTTCTGATAGTGAGCGACCACGGCGGCAAGAGCGTTTTCGTCACCGCTTACAGCTGCCAGGAGCACCGGAACCGGAATCGGCTTCACTTGTCCGGCCATTCAAATCCCTCCTTCATCAGATACTCGCGCAATTCTTTCAGCGTAACGAGCCGCCGCTTGGATACGGTTTGATGGACGATGTTCAGCTTCTCACTGATCTCACGGTCCGTCATTTCCAGGAAGTAGGACAGCAGGATGACATCCCGCTTGCCCTCCGGCAGCTGCGCCAAGGCATCAGCCAAAAGATCACCGGTCACAACTACCGGGAGTCCCAGCACTTCAAAGACATGCTCGCTCATAAAGTGCTTGTCCCACACGGCGGTCTGCTCCAGTTCAGAAGCTGTCAGCTCGCCCAGGGATTTCTCCTGGGATTGGAGACTGGCAAGTTCGCGCTGGATGTACCGGGCCTCATTCTTCAAAACCTTGACGCAGAAAGCGCCAAACTGATTTTGAATACGCTGCTCATAGGAGTCTTTCATTTTCTCACCTCCCTTCGCGCCGCACGGGTGCGGGGTGGTGATCTCCTCCCTTTCGCCTCAGTAATGCAAGGCTTGCGATTTTGGCAACCGCGAGCAGGAAGAAATTTTTATGAAAGGCTCCGCTGTATGGCGAAGGCTCGCATAAACAGAAAAAAGCGCCTGTCTGCAAAAAGCAGACAGGCGCAAATGAACTATTAAATGCTTTTATGTAATTATACAGTTCATACTCATGAGCAAAATGTGCCCCGGTGGTGACCGGGCTTTTTTTGAAAGGTTAGGGGGATGGAAAAGGAAAAAGGACACGGCGATACCTCCCGGACACCGCCGTATCCTTAAAAAAGGGCGACTTTAATACACCCCCCGTATTCTCATTTTTTGAAAACGGCGGCCTTGATGTATTCAAAACCGCCATCTGTTAGACATAAAATGGGCATGGAAAATAGTCTGCCAAGCAGCGGTTTTTTTCTTTTCTGCCGCCGGCAGTTTTTTTATATTTGGGATATAGGTTAATTAGTATCAGATAACACTCATATACTCCAAGCTATGCATTCCTTCTACATTGGGGACAACCACTGTCTCCCATCCTGTCCAGCGGAATACCTTATAGAGCCGTCCGCCTTGCAGATAGTAGATGTAATTCCCATCTACGACAAAGGATGTAATGGAACCCACATCTGCCAGCAGTTCGTCCACCGTCGGTTCATGGTCAAGCAACCCCCAAAAGGTCGCCATGTTATCAGAGCCGGTGCTGAAGTAAAGCCGTGTGGAGAAATCCTTTAAGTCGATACGGTAAATCTGAAAACCATCGCCCACCTCGCCGCTGGAGGCGTAATAACAGGCGTCCTCATCAACGTAGATGCTGGAAATCGCCCCGGATTGTCCAAAGGGATCACGGGTCAGCAGGATGGCCTCACCTGTGGCCTTGCTGGTCGCAGTGATGGTGTTCTCCACCATATCAAGCTCTACCGTGTAGGCCCTGTTTTCTCCCTTGGACGCATCGGCCAGAAAATCATGCGTAATCTCACTGGAATTGCTGTGCCCACAGCCAGTCAATGAAACGGTCATGCAGAGTATGAGCACCGCTGTCAGGAGCGGGCGGGCAGAAATGGCCTTCCGCCTGCCGACATAAAATCTGAGACAAAGCCACACCAGCAGACATACGATAGCCAAGAACAGGACTATCAAAAAGCCGAACTGCTCCGGTGTGATGCCCGGAAAGGTTACTATATCAATCAAGTTCCAGTCCTCGTCATATCCAACCTCTGTCAGTGTCCCCCACACATAGCCGGTTCCGGCCAGCAGACCCGCCGGGAGCGGAAGGACATATTTGAGAAAGCTGCCGCCGATCAAATGTGGCAGAATAGAAACCGCGATGCCGGAAAATGTAGTCAGTACCGTCTGCCGGAACAGGATGGAGAGAAGGGCAATCAGGATAGCAAACCAAGCAGCGCCCAAGCATCTGGACAAAACTACGATCCCATACGCCTGCCCAACGGAAATAAGGTAGGGAGAGTGTTCAAAAAAGGACAGGCTTTGCAGCGGATAGGATGCTCCATCCAGGCCGACCGACAAGGCGACAACGACAAACTGTACCAACTGGAACAAAGCCGTTGCCAGAATTGCCAGAGCCGCCATTGCGCCCAATTTGATCCCAGCCAACCGCCCCCGGCCGTTTCTGCAAGAGCGGAGGATCTGCGCCATCCCACACTGGTACTCCCCGCAGAATATCGGAACACAGAGCGCCAGCAGAAATAGTAACAGGATTACATTCACGCCATCGCGGGTCAGCAATGTGTCCCATCCTCGCTCATCCATCAGGAAACGATGGGCGGGGTCCTCTTTTGCGTAGTAATACTGGTTATAGATGGTCAAGAAGGCGGCTTTTCTGCCGTCATCGGAGCGGGTGGCTTCTGCGTATTCCGTCTCCATCTCCTGCGCTTTTTCCTCTGTCACCTCGCCTTGCCAGCGATCCATGTAGGCCAGATAAGTATCTTCATTCCGGTCAATCACATAACTGCTGTCGTAGCCGCTGCCAACACAAAAGACTGCATAGGCCGCCAGAGAAATCAGAAGAAGTAAAAGCCCTTTATGGTGAAACAATATCTTTTTTAATTCTACTTGCAGCATGATTTCCTCCTGATTGCTATGGCCAGCAGACACGCGATTACAGCTTGAACGATCAGAACGACAAGAAGCTGGAGCAAATATACCCCGCCGATGCTCACCCCGGACAGGCTTTCCAGCAGTTTACTGCCGCTGGTCAAGGTGAATGGGCTGATGCAGGAAAGAGCCTGTTTCCACCACACGGGGGAGAGCGCCCAACCAGTGCAGTAGTTCAATGCTACGCCAAGCCCCAATCCCATCAGGCAGGGGTAAAGTGATTTTTGGAAACAGGCAGACAGGAAAATCAGTAAGAGCGCTGTCACACTGAAACCGATGGCTTTCAACCCGCTCATCAATCCATAGAACAGCAAAATTGAGCCGGAGAATGGCGTATATTGATAACTCTCGATAGCATAGAGCGGGCTGGACCAGCCTTCAAAGCCACACAAAAGCCCAAATACCAGCAGGTTTGACAAGGCGAACAGAATTGTCAGTATCCAGGCAAATATCACTCCAGCGCCGCATTTGGAAAAGAGCAGAGGCCATCTGCCTCGCTTGCAGGAGGATAGAATCAGGGTCATCCCATTTTCTCTCTCCCGTGTGAATGTAGGCGCTACCGCCAAAATGAGTAAAAGCAGGATCAGCAGATCGGAAAAGTCATAGGACAGCAGGGCCTCCCAGCCGTCATACAGATAAAACGCAGGGATCGCTCGGTCTGTATAGTGCTGGAGAATGTAGGCATTTTCTGCCACTCCCGCCACATTTCCGCTCTTCTGATAGAAGGTCACGTTTTCTTTTGCCTGGGCCAGAATTTCCTCCATGTCAGAGGAATATTTGACACTGTACTCCATGTGGGGATAGAAATAGCTGTGGAGCAGATAGTAGTCTCCAAAGATATAGCCGCTATACGTCCCCTCCTGCGGCTCCCGGCTATATGTTCCATCTGCCGTCAAAGCGTCCAACCGCTGGTACTCTGACGTGAGGAAGCGTACGGTTTCCTCTGTAATGGGGCCTTTGATCCGCTCATAGATGGTGTCGTAGCCTGCCTGCATTCCGCTTGTATTGGCCGCAACGGGCCGTATCTCTCCGGCGTGATAGTCTGCAACGATTTTGACCGTATTCAGACACAGGAACAGCGCCAGCGCAATCAGTGTATAGCGCCGCAGGATGCCTTTTCTGGCCTCCAAATAGAGAAAACTCATATCTGTCCCTCACTTGGCTGGAAAAAGGTGCGCAGGAACACATCGTCCAGATTTGGGGATACCGGCTTTGCGCCTCGGAGCGGTTTCCCATCATCCACAATGCGCAGCAGATAGGAGCCATCCTGCTGCTTGATATTGCTCACGCAGTAAGTGTCCACCATCAGAGCCATATCCGCCTCATTGACCGACACCTCCCACACCTTTCCCTGGATGCTCTGCTCCAGTTCCCTGGGCGTACCCTGCATGACCAATGTCCCCCTCCGAAGCAGGAGGATTTCTTTGGCGATATATTCCACATCGGAAACAATATGGGTAGCTAAAAGGATGATGCGCCCCTTGGCCAGACGGGAAATGAGATTGCGGAAACGGATTCGCTCACCAGGGTCAAGGCCCGCCGTCGGCTCGTCCAGCACCAGCAGTTTAGGGTCGTTCAGAATAGCCTGGGCGATCCCCAGCCGCTGCCTCATCCCACCGGACAGCGCCCCGATCCGCTTGCTGCGGTTTTCCTCCAGATTGACGAAAACCAGCGCCGCGTCGATGCTCTCTTTTGCGTTCGCTACCCCTTTTACTTGGCACATATAGTCCAAAAATTCCTGTACGGTAAAATTTGCATAGAACTGAGGGTACTGGGGCATATAGCCAATCTGGTCGAAGTAGCGCCCGCCCATCTGGACGGTGTTTTCACCGTCCAGATGGATCACACCGCTGCTGGCAGGCAGTATTCCAATCAAAATGTTGATCAGTGTCGTTTTTCCAGCCCCATTTGGCCCCAGCAGACCGTAAACGCCTTCTGTCAGAGTAGCGGATACATTTTGGAGCGCGGGATATTTTCCATAAAATTTTGTGATGCTTTCAAGTTCCAGTTTCATCATGTATTCCTCACGGGAGGTCAACCGCTTGTGAGAGGGCATAGCCGTCATCCGTGCCCAAGGCTGCATAGGCGGAATGGCCGATAACCCAAATCTCATAGGGTTTGCAGTTTGTATCCATCGTATAGGTTTCATCCGCAACTTTTGTGCCATCGCTGACCTGATAGGCCCGCAGAGTACCGCTTGGGCTGTCTCCACCCGCACAGGTCACAATGTACTGGCCGTCTGCGGATACGGCGGCAATCCCGCTTTCATCTCCGCTCTCCACGCTGATTACTTTTCCCTGCTGCTTGGCCAAGTTCAAAAAGAGGACGGAGCCGGTCTGCTTTGCGCCTCCCATGCTGGCGGGCAGGATTGTATCAGAAACAGCGGCATACTCTCCGTTCACAGAGAGCATGGAACCGGAAAAGCCATCGGCGGTAAAAACAGAGGCGGTGTTGCTGCTCAGCTCAATCGAGCCGTAGGCCGTGGTATTTTCCTGCCCGTCCAGGCTTCCGAAAAAGGCCAAATAGTCTCCGCTGCCGCTGTACCCGACCGCCTCAAAATAAACGGTTGCGCTCATGGCCGGAGTGATTTCCGTCAGCTCCTGCGTCTCAAAGGTATATTGATAGAGGCTGGGCCCTTCCGCATATACAAGGGCTTTCCCGTCCGGCGCAGCGGCAAAGACAGAGCCCCAAAGCCCATTTACCAATGCTTCGTCTGTCAATTCGTAGGTACCCACCAGATTAAGGCTCTGATCGAATAGCCAGTAATACAGCGTTTCCACAGAACTGTCGCCGGAGATCACCGTGACCCCGCCGGTGTCCTGCACATCCGCCGCTGCCTGACTGGACAGCATGACGATGGCTCCCTGGCTGGTCTTGTCTGTCAGCAGGGGTGTTTGGGCGGTGTCAAAAACATAGGTGGCTGTTACTTCGCCGGTAGATAAATCGGTCAGTTTCAGCTCATTGGTAGTATAATCGTACTCCGGCGAGAGAAAATTGGCTCCGCTGCCGGCTGTCTGTTCCGCCGATTCGTCAGGAACCTGTTGGGTGTTCGCTGAAGGATCGGTGGACGGATTTTCGGTGTTTGCCGCCGGTTCGTTGCTTCCGCAGGCGGAAAGCAGAGAAAGACTGAGTGCAAGTGCAAGCAAAATACTGATTCTTTTCATGTTCGTCAAACCTCCCCGTTGACCAAAAGTACAGATGCTGTTTTAACTGGATTGTTGATCTCAAGCTCCCCATCTTCCGGGGTAACGGCAATGGCATAGACCGTGTTCAGCGTACCAAGTGCAGAGGTATCAATCTGGAATGTGGCTTCTACCATCTGGTTTTTTACAGTCCGAACAGAGAGATAGTCCGCTCCATTGAGTTGGACAGGCTGATGGTTGATAAACAGAGTGATATTGAACTCCGCCTCCGGCCCGCCGTAGAGCTGCACAGTGATTGTCGCTGTTTTCCCATCTGCCTGGATGTAATTTCCATCTTCAACACCCAGGGACAAGGTTGCCGTCGTGTCCAAGCTATCAGTTGCACCCCACGCAGCCAGGGTATCTAATACGTCCTGCGGCAGATTCACCACATGGTAGTCCGTACCGGCTGCGGCCAATGTCTGTACGGGGGCGTCTGCTGCAAATGAAATCTGGCGGGATGTGGTTGCAGATTCCTGGTGGTGGAAGCCATAACGCGGATTATCCGGCCCCTCTGCTACAAAACTGGGTTCCAGAATGGTGACAGCCATAACAGGGACGGTTTCTCCCGCTTTGCCTGTCACGGGCTGGAATACCATGTTGAAATTCTCCCGCTGTTCATAGTCCAGGTTAAAGACCTGCATATAGCTTTCCTCAAGCTCTGTACCATCCTCATAGACTGCGGAATAGGGCTGGGCCACCCCATCCACAAATAGGAGGACGCCGATCTCCGTGGTCTTTCCAGAAGATGCGCCAGTTATGGAGAAGGGAATTTCCAAAGGCTTGCCATCGTAGGTATAAACCGTGTCTATCGGGTCTTGTAGGCCAAATTCCGCAGAACCCATCTCATTGTCCGCTGGTTCTTCCTCAAAATAGGCGTCCAGGTTGTCCGATTCGTCCGTGGCTGGGTCGCTGGCCTGCGGTGCGCTGCATCCAGCCAGCAAACATACAAGCGCCAAAGAGAAAAAAAGAAGTCTGTGCATAAAAAATACTCTCCTTATCGGTAGGATAAGGAGAGCATAATAGGAAAAGGTCTACGATTGGTCAATCGGCATCAATTTTTTCCGCTTGTATCTGCATTTCCACGCAGGCTCCGTTGTGATTGCTTAGAGAGAGCGTTCCCCCCTGTTTTTGGCAAAGAGTGTTGCAGATCGAGAGGCCAAGCCCGAAGTGGTCATTTTCCGTATTTTCTTTGTAAAACGGCCTTGTGGCGGAGCGGAGGGATTCTTCTGAAAAGCCCTTTCCATCATCATGGACTTGAATTGTAAGCAGACCTTCTTGCCACCCGGCCTTTGATTTGACCTCACGGCTGGCGAAGCGCAGGGCATTGGAAATCACATTGTCGATCATGCGATGTACCAAGATCCCATCCAGCATGACCTGAATATCCGGGATCCCACTAATATCCATAGAGAATTGAAGCTGGTGCCGCTGCGCTAAAACGGTGTATTCGTCCTCCTGCTCCTCAAAAAATTCCCGCAAAGAGCAAGCTGTTTGCTTTACTGGGATGGCGTCCATCGCCTGTATCTCGCGCACCTGGTTTGCGTACTGCTCCAGCCGTTCCGTTGCCAAAGAAAGATTGTGGATCGTGTCCAGCAATTTGTCCTCGCTGATGCGTCCAAGCGGGACATTATGCGAAAGATATTCTGTGTAGCCCTTCATCACGGTGATGGGGGTACGGAGGTCATGGGCGATGGAGGCGCTGAGCTTGCGCCGCTCCTCCATCATAGCCCAAGTCTCTTGATTATTTTTTAGGAGGGCGGCCCGCATGGTGTCCATCGCCCGACAGAGTTCACCCATTTCGTCCGAAGCGGGATAATCCAAACAAAAATCCAGGTCGCTTTGTGATATGCGGTCGGCGCTCTGTAAGAGTAACGATAGCGGCTGTTTCAGTTTGATGGAATAGAACATCCAAGCGCAGAAAATCGTACCAAGTACGAAAAGCAAGGTCGGCACCAGGATCACGGCTACTTTTGCCGCATAGTAGGCCACCCGCTGTGTATCGCTCAGGTTGGCAATTTGGTACTCGGTGGATAAAATCACAAGCTGTCCATTTTCCCCCGGGACGATCTGTTCATCATCCGCAATCACCAAGTTATATTCATCCTCAGTTTCCTGGGGAGGCAGCACCTGATAGTCCGTTACACTTTCCAAGATGTGATTTTGCACGTTGACACAGGTAAAAATGGTCGCTGCCGAAATACCTGCTACAAGCACCGCCATAACAAGGACAAGTGATACGAAGGCTCGGCGGAGAGGCATGGAGCGAAGCCAGTGCTTTATTTTACCCATTTATAACCGCACCCCCAGACTGTTTCAATATACTGCGCCCCCAACTTGTTTCGGATGCGGCGGATGTGTTCCTTCACCACAGCATTGTCAGCGGTGCCGTCAAAGCCCCGCACCTGTTCATAAATGGTTTCCCGGCTGAATACCTGTCCAGGGTGGAGAGAAAGCAGTTCCACTATATCAAATTCCACCTTGGAAAGTTCTATGGGCTGGCCATTTCGCAAGACAGTCCTTGCGGCGTAGTCCACCACAATGTCTCCAAAGCCCCGGACACTGATTTTTTGCTGGATACGGCTCTCTCTGCGCAGGTGGGCCTCTACACGAGCAGTCAGCTCAGCCAGGCTGAACGGTTTCAAAATATAATCATCCCCACCGGCCCGTAAGCCTGCTACACGATCCGCTTCCTCAATCCGGGCGGTTAAGAATAGGATGGGGCAGGTTACATGATCGCGGATCGCCCGGCACAACGCAAGGCCATCCATCCCCGGCATATTGATGTCCAGCAAAATAATATCTGGCTGCTGGGTCAGTTTTTGCAAGGCCTCCTCGCCGCTTTTTGCCGTGATTACTTGATACTGTTCCATTTCAAATTGATCCCGAAGCATATCTAAAATCATCTGCTCGTCATCAATCACCATAATTGTATAGCTCATGGTTTCACCTCGCTCGCTGGTATCATAATAGGGAAAAGTCTATAATTGGTCAAGTTTGCTCTCTATTACAATTATATACCACATACGCAATTCTGCCAGCCCACAAAATATGAATTATATTAGCTATATAGAGGAACTGTATAGACATATTCAGAAAGAAAGGTGAACAGTAGAATGTAATTGGGTGAATGAATATGGCAAAAAGGCCGGTAGAAAAGATTGACCTGCGCCCTTATGGGGCTGCGGTTAAAAAAGCGAGAACCGAGCGCAAGGAGTCCCGCAACAAGGTAGGGAATGAAATGTTCCTCTCTCCTCGGTATCTGGCGAATATTGAAAACAAAGGACAGCATCCAAGCGTCCAAATCTTTTTGGAGCTCATGTCCCGCTATCATATTTCGGTGGATCAGATCCTTTTTGGGGAAGCCGAAGGAGGAAAGTCCACCGCGTCCCGCCAGCTTGATGCTCTGGTGGGTGAAATGAGCGACAGGGAGATACAAATCCTCATCGCCACGGCGCAGGCCATTCTGGATGCGCGTGAGGATGGGGAAAAGTAGCATTTCCATACAACTGCATAGGAACTGTCAGACGCTATAAACGATAGGTTTATAGCGTTTTTTCTTGCTCTGGCGGTTGCCAAAGTTGCCGTTTCCGTATTACTAAGGTACGGGAAGGGTTACGGTAGCAAGCACAGCAAGCGAGTACCCGCTTGCGATTTTTGGCTTTAGGGAACCCTCCCCCTAAACCCGAAAAATACTTGTTGGGAACATCCCAAACCCTGATACGAAAAGAGGCGAGATACCGCGATGGCAAACAGAAAACGGAATATACAGATGAAGTTCTGGGTGACAGAGGAGGAAAAACGGCTCATTGACGAGAAGATGGCACAACTCCCCACAAAGAGGTATGGGGCATATCTGCGGAAGATGGCGATTGACGGATATATCATCCAGGTGGACACCACCGACATTAAGGAAATGACGAAAGCCCTGGGCTCCATTGGCCGGAACATCAACCAGATCGCCAAGCGGGTCAACGCCGGAGGCCCTACCTATCAGGCTGACATGGAGGAAATCCGGGAGAGATTGGAGCAGATATGGCAGTTACAAAGACGCATCCTATTAAGTCAACGCTGAAAGCGGCCATTGACTATATCTGCAATCCCGACAAGACTGATGGAAAGTTGCTGGTGTCCTCCTTCGGCTGCACCGCCGAGACCGCCGACATTGAATTTGCCTGGACCCGCCGCCACGCCATCGACAAGGGAACGAACCTGGGCCGGCACCTCATCCAGGCGTTTGAGCCTGGGGAGGTCACACCGGAGGAAGCCCACCGGATCGGTATGGAACTGGCGCGGGAGGTCTTGGGCGGCAAATATGAATTTGTCCTCACCACCCACATAGACAGAAATCACGTCCATAATCACCTAATCTTCAATGCGGTCAGCTTCCAGGACCACCGGCACTACCACTCCAACAAAAGGAGTTACCATGAGATCCGCCGCACCAGCGACCGTATCTGCAAAGAGCATGGCCTGTCCGTCATTGTTCCCGGCCGGGACAAGGGCAAAAGCTACATCGAGCACCAAGCGGAACAAAACGGCACCAGCTACAAGGCGAAGCTGCGCTCCGCCATCGACCGGCTCCTGCCCGGCTGCACCGACCTGGAGGACCTGCTCCGCCGCCTCCAGCGGGAAGGGTACGAACTGAAACGGGGCAAGTACATCTCCGCCAAGGCTCCGGGGCAGGAGCGGTTCACCCGGTTGAAAACCCTGGGTGCGGACTATGCGGAGGAAGCTCTGACCGCCCGAGTCGTCGGCAGACCAGGTCCTTCCCGCCAGCCGAAACAGCGCACCGGGAGACCCAGTTTACTCATCGACATCCAGAACAACATCAAAGCCCAGCAGAGCGTCGGCTACAAACATTGGGCAACTATTGAGAACCTGAAGCGGGCGGCGGAAACGCTGAACTTCCTGACGGAGCATGGCATTGGAAGTTTAGAGGAACTGTCCGAGCGGTGCGATGGAGCGGCAGCCGCCACCGCCAGAGTGAAGGCGGAACTCCGGGCAACGGAGAAGGAAATGGAGCGGCTGACCCTCACCATGAAGCACGCTGCCACCTACCGCCAGTTCCGTCCTCTGTATGACCAATACCGCCAGTCCAGGGACAAGGAGAAATTCCTCCGGGGGCATGAGAGTGAGATCATCCTGTTCGAGGCAGCGGCAAGGGAACTGAAACGGCTGGGCGCCGTACCCCTGCCCGCTGCCCAGCGGCTCCGGGCCGAAATGGATGTGCTCAGGGCCAGAAGAACCGCCCTGCAATCGGAATGCAGGAAGGCTCAACAGAAAGAACGGGAGTACGACACCCTCAACCAAAATGTCCGTATCTTACTGGAACGGTCAGAGGATGTTGTACTCCCGAAGAAGAGGTCGAATGAACTTGAATAAACGAAATAATTAGCCCAGTTGCCAACGGGCGCTTTCACTCTGGAGCTCCACCATACGGCGGTAGAGGCCGCCCTGCTCCATCAGCTCCGCCGGGGTACCCTGCTGGGCCACATGGCCGTCCTCCAGCACCACGATGTGGTCGGCCCCTGCCACGGTACGCATCCGGTGAGCTATCACCAGCACCGTCTTGCCCCGGAGCAGGCGGGAAAGGGCGGTCTGGACGGCGCTCTCGTTCTCCACATCCAAACTGGCGGTAGCCTCGTCCAGCAGCACCACCGGCGCGTCCTTCAGCAGGGCCCGGGCGATGGAGATCCGCTGCCGCTCCCCACCGGAAAGAGTGGAGCCGTTCTCCCCGATCACCGTCTGGTAGCCCTGGGGCAGCCGACGGATGAATTCATCGCATTGGGCGGCCTTGGCGGCCTCCAGCACCTCCTCATCGGTGGCACCCCGGCGGCCCAAGCGGATGTTCTCCATCACCGTGTCCCGGAACAGCACCACATCCTGGAACACCATGGAGTAGGAGCGCAGGAGGGTCTCCGGGTCTACCGTGGACACATCCGTCCCACCTAAAAGCACCTTCCCGCCGGTGACGTCCCAGAACCGGGCAGCCAGCTTGCAGGCGGTGGACTTCCCGCCGCCGGAGGGGCCGATGAGGGCGGTCACTTCTCCCTGCTTGGCGGTGAAGCTCACATCGTCAAGCACACCCGCGCCCTCCCGGTAGGCAAAGGAGACGTGGTCAAAGGTGATGTCGTAGCGGTCGGGGTGGAAGTTCTCTGTTCCTGTCTGCACCGGCTGTTCCAGAATAGAGCGCATCCGTTCAATTTGCAGCTTGGTGTTGAAGGTGGCGGCGATATTCTGGAGTACCACCCCCAGGGGATCGTACAGCCGGGCGGCGGCAAAGAGGAAGCCCAGGAAATAGAGGAAGGAGAGCTCCCCGGCCAGCAGCAGCGCCCCGCCGGTGAGCACCGTGGTGGCAAGCCCCAGGCGCAGGAAGGCCTGAGCGGAGCACACGAACACACCAGTGGCCAGCTCGGACCGGATGGAACTGCCTTCCATAGCGGACAGCTTTGCCTCCAGGTCGCCAAGATACCGCTCCTGCCGGTGGCAGGCCTTGATGTCCCGGATGGTATCCAGTCCCTCCTGGATGCAGTCGGCCACCGCCCGCTTGTTCAGGATGTTTTTCGTTCCGAAGGCATCCTGGATTTTTTTAGAGCCCGCCGTCAGCGCCACCGCCACGGGTACCACCCACAGCACCGCAAGGGCCATGCGCCAGTCGCAGGCAAACATACACACCCCGATCACCAGTGTGGAGCCGATGGAGGCGAACAGCTGGGGTACATAGTGGGAGAACATCTGGTCCAGGCTGGAGCAGTCGGCGATCATGGTGGAGGTCAGGTCGCTGAGGTCCCGATTCCCGAAAAAGGACAGGGGGAGCCTGCGCAGCGTCTCTGCCAGGCTCACCCGGCGGTTGGCACTCTCCCGGTAGGTGGCGATGTAGAGAGAGGCGTACTGGAACCAGTGGAGGACGAACAGCAGGAGGAGTACCGCCAGGGCAAAGCCCACATAGGTCCAGAACCCCTCCATGGGGTCGTTGCCGCCCTCCAGACAGCCCAGCATATGCTGGACCGTGAACAGAACCGCCCCGACGGGGAACATGAGAGCCAGATTGCACACAAAGCACCAAAATACGGCCTTTACCAGATCCTTTGCCCCCTTCTCACTGAGGGCGAAGATGTGCTGTAATTTCTTTATCATACCGTTGCCTCCTTTCCAACCTTCCACTGGGCGCTGCGCTGATAGTCCGCCCACATGGCGGCGTAGACGCCGTTTTTCTCCAATAGAGCGCTGTGGCTGCCCTGTTCCACGATCTTTCCTTCGTTTAAGACGATGATGTTGTCCGCATTCTGCACCGTGGACAGCCGGTGGGCGATCATCAGAACCGTTTTGTTCCGGGTCAGCGTCTCAAAGGCCTTTTGGATCTGATGCTCATTCTCCGGGTCGGCAAAGGCGGTGGCCTCGTCCAGCACCACGATAGGAGCGTCCTTCAAAATGGCCCGGGCCAAGGCGATGCGCTGCTGCTCCCCACCGGAGAGGTAGACGCCTTTGGCGCCCACCACCGTGTCCAGCCCCTGGGGCAGTTTTTCCAGAATGTCATCGCACTGGGCGGCATGGGCGGCCGCAAGCACCTCCTGCCGGGTGGCGTCGGGCCGGGCAGCCCGGATATTTTCCAGCAAGCTCTCCTTGAACAGCCGGGTATCCTGGAACACAAAGGCCACCTGCCCCATGAGGGCGGCGCTGTCCAGTTCCCGCACGTCCGCGCCGCCTACGGTGACGCTGCCGCTGTCCACATCCCAGAACCGGGGGATCAGACTGGCGGCGGTGGTCTTGCCCCCGCCGGAGGGGCCCACCAGGGCCACCACTTCACCGGGCCGGACCGAAAAGCTCACCTCCTTCAGCGCGGGCCGGTCCGCACCGGGGTAGGTGAAGGTCACATGGTCAAAGGCCACGGCGTCACTGGCTGGCCTTTTTTGGACCTTCGGTTCCTCCATGGGCTGCTGGCTCAGGATCTCGTCCAGACGGCCGATGGCCTCGTCGGCCTCCATCACCGCCTCGCTCATATACATGATGCGGTTGATCATCTGACCGCAGGCGGGGGCGAACAGGGCGTAGAAGATCAGGTTCACCAGCGCCGTCCGCACGTCCCCGCCGGAGGCGATGAGCAGCGCTGCCGGGATCAGCAGGGCGAAGGCCCCGTTGATGAAGGTGAGGAAGCAGGTCTGGCCTGTCCGGCAGCTCATGGCGTACTGGCTGGCCAGGTTGCTGTAATCCTGGATGGCAGCGT
>ERZ826764.3064-NODE-3064-length-14256-cov-2.318076_pt1 | contig 14256 bp, 10 predicted proteins | sample MGYA00519870_ERZ826764 | MGnify/ENA primary metagenome ERZ826764 (study PRJEB31778, sample SAMEA3449239) | human gut metagenome | biome: human gut; feature: human-associated habitat; material: faeces | place: United Kingdom | collected 2010/2012 ...
TGACACGAAGATCCAGCTTCCAGTCCTTACGCTCTGGGCGATAGTTTTCTCTGATAACAGAGAAGCCCAGCTTGTTCACGTAGAAATCCTTTGCGGATTCATAGTCAGATACGATGATTGCAATATGATGTATTTTTGATAAATTCATTTTTCCTTCACTCTGTTTCTTTTATTTTTGTTATAAACTATATAGCAGCCTTCAAAATATACCGTGAGAACTCCCCTTGAAGTTCAGTTTGTCCACACGGGCAATGGTGTTATTTCAGTTTTTCGAGGATCTCGTCTGCGCTCACGCCGCTGGCCAGCAGTTTTTTCAGCACGTCCTCCGCTTCAGCCTTCTTTGCTTCTTCGGTGGCTTTCTGATCGGCGGCAGCTTTCTTGGCTTCCAGTTTACTTAATTCCCTTTCGGCTTTCTTCAAAACTGCTTTCTTGGTTCTAAGTGTGTTCTTCTGCTCCTCAATCTCTTTCTGGATTAATTCGATTTCGCTGTTGAGGGTTGCAATCTGTTCTTGCTTTTCCGTTATTTGAGATGCATAGTCATTGGTAGTTTTGGGGCGGTCTTTGCTGCCTTTCGTTCTGGGCATCGTGGATAACCTCTTTCCTTTTAAAATTCAAACTGTTTTAATTCTTCTAACGGTTCTTTACTTGTATCAATACACATATCATCTTTCAGCCAGTCTGCTTTCGTATATCCTGTTCCCGTTACTTCATATACCTCACCTTTTCGACCTACAGGCTTAACCCATCCCCATGTAATAAGCAGATCCAACGCTTCTTGCCATCTAGCAGATTCTCTCTGTGAATTATCCGCCATAAACTGTTTCCCATCAGTTGAGACCTGAACTGCTGAACCTAACGTAGCAAGTCTGAATATTTGTCCATTTCCCTCGGCTGCATATACTAAAAGAAACGCTGGTTCAACTGGAATGCGACCGACGTCATCTTGTCCTACTGTTGGCATGTGTTGTTGGTCAGACTCATCTGTATTTTTACATTCTTTTGCCCTAGCTTCCGTAATAGTAGATATTCTATCTAAAAAACCGTCTCGCTGTCTTTCCCATGTTGCTTCAGACATTGGACGAAGATTAAACTCTTTTGTAAGTTCATCCTTAAACTCACTTAATCTAAATTTTAATGTCCTGTTGTCCGAATCATCTAATTTAATTGCAATTTGTGTCTTATCAATACATCCGTCCAGCTGATTGAATTGAAATCCCGGCAATAGAACACCTGTCCATTTGTGTTTCATTGCCCATGCAGCTCCCATTTCATTTAATGATGCTGTACTACTATAATAATCCTTTGAAAAAGCATAAATCACATGAAGGTCACTATTCTGAAATTCATTAACAAGCCACTCATACACCTTATTGCCAAGTGGAATACAATACGGAGGAACTGACGAACAAATTATCTCTTCATCTCTTAAACCCAGAATTTCAAGCAGTCCCACAAATACCTCAACATAATCAGCATCTTTACTACTGTGTGATATAAATAATTTATGTGGTCTATCCATCTTACTTCCCTCCCCAACTGATTCAGATAGTGTTTTTCCTAATACTGTTAATTTAGCTTCTAGTTGAGCAAATGTTGAATCATCACTAAAGTTTTTTCCCATTTTTGAAAAAAGATGAATTATGTCTTGAACTGTTTTGCTCTGTGGAAGTTTTTCAAGTTCCGCCTCAATTTCTGCTTTCCACAGTAAATATTTTTCATCGTTATGAATCGTTTGATATGGAGTCTGCATAGCAGGCTTTCCGGCTGGCTTTCCCAAAGATATGTACTCCGTTTTAAATCGTTTTTTTATATCTGGAGCCTGCTCAATAAGCCTAATCAAATTTTCATTTGTCAACCATTTTTTCCTCCTTCACTTAATCATTAACTTCTTGAATATTACGATGCCCCGGAATAATCATATCATACCTAAAAATAAGCGCTTACGATGTTCTACCGTTTCAAAACATCTCTTTTCTTCAATTATCCAGTTGCATTTTCTACTACGAAAACACCTGATCGATACCCATCCTTCTCACATAATCACTCCACTCATAAATATCCTCGATATCATACAAAGCATTCATATCATCATCTGTTGCTTTCTTTAACGCCAGAGTCATCAAAGCATATTCATTTTCCAACAAAGTGTCAAATACTCCTTGATCGTCTGTATTGATTGAAACACAGAGGTTCTCACCAGTGTTTGTAGCTTTTAGCTTTCGGGAATTAAACCTTAAAATTGGATGCTCTTCGTATTTCTTTATTGTTCCAATTAAATAATTCGAAGAGGGATTTGTTTCAATTCCAATTCCCTTGCAGGCAAGTTCAGCAATCATTTTATCCTGCATGATACGGACTAATTTAATATATTCTTTCGTCACCTTAAATTCGGTCACTTCGTTGCCCTTTTCTCGAACCTTTTTATTAAAATGATAGTAATAGTACAAATCCCTATATCGTTTATTTCTTCTGAGGTTATTATCCACACGTGGGTTGAAACGAAATCTATCAAAATAGACCAATTCCGTCGTTTCCAAAGCTGCATTAAATTCCTTTTCTTCTAATCTATAGCACTGAGGATTATCTCCCCTCAGTTTCCAGCTTTGATAATATTCATGTATGGATGGACAGGAACCATTTCCAACGTTGTTCTCATAAATTTCCTTATACAATAATGTATATTTCTCAATCAAATTTGTTTTTAATTTTTCGTCTAATGAACAGCCCAATTCACCAGACCTACAATATAGCCAGACAATATCATCCAAAAGAATCTGTTTTGAAAGAGCAACTTTATATCCCTTCATTGCATAGTATTTTTCAGGAGATATTCCAAGAGCCAATGCATGACCCAACCTGCTGCCCCTTCGATAATTGCAAAACAGCAAAACCTCATCAATGGCTCGTAAGCCATCTATAATATCAAAGAAATCCTCACCAACATGATAGGTCATCTGAAGATTTTGTACATCCTCACAATTATGAAAACGAGAGGCATTTTCAACCTTTACTCTTTTTGCTGTCAAATAACGGTATATCTGTCCAAACACTTCGGGACGGCATGCAATTTCACTAGAACATGCATCAATTCCCTTAATATGTTGATTAATCTCTCCATTTTTGTCCAACATCGCCACTATACTTCTTGCCTGGCGTGCTGCCATTTTGCGTACATTGTTATTTCGAGGCACTCCATCCTTAAATGGTCTATCAAACAATTTAGGGAAATGCAAAACATAGATCAGCTTATCATATCCATCATTTACTGGTTCTGACTTTACAATGCGCTTATACTTTTTCAGATTTTTAATCAACTTAGCAGAAGTATTTTTCGGACAAATTCTTGCCTCCAATGAAAGCATATTTTTCTTCGTTAAAGATTCATTCAACGCTAATCGCACTAATTCGTCTTCATATGGCTTATGCCCTTCAATAAAAAACTCTTTTCGGTCCTGATAATCTGAAAAATTACCAAATCCAATCTTTTTATTGCTCTGGATCAATTCACCTCTGAAATCCGTGCGCATAATTAAGTACGCATAGAATATATTTTTTTGAAATCTGTCAAATTTTCCTGTTAAAACACATCTGTAACAGCAATATAAAAATTTACGTTCCCCTGCCAATAGCCGACACACATTGTCATTATACTTCATCATTTCATTTTCAAGAGCATAGTCTAAAACCGCACCATTAATTTTCGTTCCATAAAGATTTCCAGCCATATCGATCAAGTTCTGAATATCACTTGTTATTTCCCGTAACGATATTCCGTTTTCAACTTTTTTAATCAATGCTTCAGCGGTTCCAAACATGTAAGAATTTTCTTTTATTAGAAAAAATAAATATCCCCTATATAAAGCAGCTCTCAGACATTCTGTATAAAAGTCCTCTTTTATGCCTCTTTTGTCAAAGCTGTCGTTTCGCTGCATCTGCATTGTTCTGGTTATTTTCTTAAACTCAGCATTTCTACTTGAAATATGATTCATCAAACATAACCAGTTTAATTCAAAAATTTTTGTAGAACCATTCAGATGAAAATGATTTTCAGCCACTCCTTGTTCCAAAATATTATGTAATCTGCTGTTGTCACTTCTAATAATCGGAAGCCAGGCAAAATATTGGGTATTATATCCCTTTTTCCAGTCATCATATGCCAGATATGCACATGTGAAAAAGTCCTGCCCCATCAGCAATGAAATTTCCCGCCAGCGCAGCAATTGATCGAATTTACATTTAATCTCGTTTCCGTCCAAACGCAGCATTTTATTAGCCACAGAAAACACCAGTTGAAACACTCCAATGTCTTCACTTATATCGTTTTTCCACAGATCGGTCTGGAATTTCATTTGACTGCACATAAACAAATAATTGTTTCTACGCTCATCATCTGTTGCGCAGGGAAACACATCTGACGAATAACGCATATAAATGTCCTCTTCAATTTTGCTGTAGGAACAGTAATCAACCATTTCCAGCCAGCTTTTTATTACATACATATATGGAATTTTCTGAAATACAATTTCTATATTTCCACGTTCTATGTCCATTATTTTTCCTCGTTGTATCTACTGTATTCTTTGACAATTAGCCTATATTCTTCAGTTAAATCATCTGATAAATCCATCCCAGGATTTTCTAATTCATATTCTACAATTTTTTGATAATAATTTATTATATCATCATAAAATCTATAATTTATTCTTTGATTTTCATTTCTTACGTAGTAGCATTTTATATTATGCAACAGATTTTCAATATTTTTTTTAGCATTTTTAGGGGATTTATTCACTAAATATGTAGATACACTTTGCAATGGTTCGATTTTTACCATTTGCCTATTCAAACGTTCTGTTAGTTTTCTCATTTGTTCTTCTTTTTGTCTCTCTAAATTACTTACAAATTCCTCTATTCTTTTCTGCACAAACCCTCCATATACTTCACTAATATCAAATACCACTTGTTTTCCTTTTGAGTCTTGTAATATTAAACAATTTAACTGCGCTTTAAAATCCTTTTTTATATAATCTTTGCAAAAATGTTCTACGTTTCTAAAAAATTGATCTACAACAGCCTTGGTTCTTTTAAACTCTCTTTTCTCGCCACTTTCCTTAGACTGTTTTCGTTTCTTATCTGCACAATACTCTTGAAAACGCATTATAAAATCTATATTAGAAAAAATGGTTCTAAAGGTTTGAACAATTTCTATGTTCAGTTGTTCAATTCTATCGATAATTGTTTTATACTCTTCTTTACTTACCCCTAATATATCTATATTTATTTTTTTGTATAAACTTTCCAGACTGCAAATACCAATAAGATAATTTTCTAAACAGATTTGTACCTGACTGTTCAATCTATAATTATCAAAAATAATCGGAGTAGTATATGTATATTGAATCTGAGAATGTTGCATAGAAAATGTATTAGTCAACAAACTTACCAATACCCATGTTATAATTTTATACTCTTTTTCAGTATCATCTATTTCTATTTTTGATACACTCATCCTATTATTATCTGGTATAGGTTGCCTCACTCCAAACAAACGTGCAACTCTTCTATTTATAGCACTATAAACATCCCATGTTGAAAGAGAGAATCTTGATCTGGATATTTTTGTTCTTTTAACCTCGACTTCCGGTAATATACTATCAAACCCCGGTCCCCATATATACCCTCCTAGAAAATCCCCCATATCTTCTAATCGCGTACTTCTTCTTATTTTAGATAATTCAATTGTATATAAAATTTTGAACATATAAGCAAATTTATCATCTTTCTTGTCATACATACTATTTTTGTATCCCCAGAACCAATTCATTACCCAAAAGAAACAATTTGCTCTATCCATAAGAAAATTAGCAGGTAATAGCGGATATCTTTTTTCTGCGTTTTGATAATTTTTATTTAGCATATACGCAGCTTCTGAGTTCAACTGTAAATATGGAACTCTAATTAAATTCTGTACCTCTTTATAATTCACCAACTCACAGTTCTGCGGAATCCATTCTTTCTCAAAGTACTCCGTAAATTTCTCGATGTTTTCAAGATATTCACTGTCATTTTCTGGAACTTTCATATCTCCAAGAAGAATAATCAAATTCACAGTATCCCGCAAATTATCTGGCTGCAGCCAATTCAATTTTTCTTCGTTCAATAAAAAACGCATTCCAGTTTTCATATATATTAAATCCATTAGAGAAGCATTCAATGAATTCGTCATCTTATCCTCATAAATGATTTCTCCATTTTTTTTCTGATAACTAATTTTCGCATTTTCAATATACCTTACATTCGGCAGATAAATCCTTCTGGACTTCGGAATCAATTTGGCAATATAGCGCTCTGCCATATCTTCCACATCAAGTATTGCACCTGCAATTTTTTCCTGATTTTTCAAAACATTACTATAATTTTTGAAGTTCTCTTCCTGAACACAAAGCTGCAATTGTTCCACTTTAAGCGCCATCACTATGACAATATCCGGAATAATTAAATACTTACGTATCTGTTCAGCCATTTTATACGCATTGGCATTGCACATGTCCAGATCATCAATTGCAATCAAAAGTTTTTTGGAAGTATATTGGTTACGAGAATCTTCCGGCATCATATAATCCAGATATAACTTCACTAAATTACTCAGATCCCGTCTTAATCGCAGACTTTCCCCCATCTTTGATATCTTTTCTATGCTTCCCTCATAATCATATTCCTCTTCCAACATTTTGGCAGGATCATTAAGCAAAGAAATATCCTTATATACCTTTTGGAATTCGTTCAATAGCTGTTCCCTTCTGTAATTATCAAATCTTTCAGGCGAAACATCATATTTATCAGAAAATTTCTGGTAAATTGAAGCGATAATAATATCTAGCACATTATGTACATTATCAAAAGCGGATGGATCAATAACAATAGGTTCTGAAAAAACAGTATTTTTGACATTCTCACACTGCGCAAATATAGTAGATTCTTTTTGCTCTTTCTCGTTAACTACTGCATTAATAAAAGTAAACATTGCGCTACTTTTACCCTCGCCACGTTCTCCACAGAAAGCGATAATATTATTCTCCGTTTCCGCTTTCTTCCAATCCGGCTGTTTATCGCTTTCCTCATTTGCCATAATATTCTCCAACATGGCTGCTTCCAGGTATTGATCATAAAAAATGTCATTTATTTCAATCTTGTCTTTGAGGCTTAATTTAAATTCCTGTCCCTTAATTACAGTTAATATTTTTTCGTTTTTCATAGCTCCTATTTTCTCCTTTAGCTTTTTGTATCTTAAACGCCTGTACCTTTATCCATTTTCTCCCTTCGTACTTATATTTCGAGCAAAATATGCCATCTTTTTTTGATTTTCTTAGTTTATTCTATGTATTTTTTACACTATAGTCTTCTATTATATTAGAAAACTTATTTATTTTTACAGTTACTATAGCATTATAGATTATAAAGTTCAATAATATTAGATAAAAAATACTAATTTGCCCATATTTTCTGTGAAATTCCGATAATAAATCCCCTAAATACAAGATTTCACCCAAACGACTATGTGAACTTCCAGAAATTTTCCACCAAAAACTCGCACCACAGCCGTAGCTGTGGTGCATTCCTTGTTTATTCCTTTGTTTCTCTCTCAGTTTCTTCCACATTCAGGAAGTTCATGATCTCCTCATAAGACCGTCCACTCTTTACGATTGCTGACAGGATTTCATCCTTCCTTATCGCATCCCGTTTGTCCAAAAGCTCTTTCAAAACTGCAGTTGCATGGTCATATTTTTTCTTCGCTACGATCACATCAGCCTCTGCTTTTTCAATCTTTTCATCCAGGGCTTCCCTGCTCGTTTTTCTTGTTCTTGCCATCTTTTTCTCCTCTCTACTCCGCCTTTTTTAATTCTTTACTCAACTCGGATGCATAGTATTTTATGTGATTCGCATCCAGACCAAACGCATTTAATATTGTTTTCTGATTAGCTGTTACTGCATGATCCAGCCTGTATATATTATCCAGTTGACGCACCATTTCTATCTTTTCAAGTTCCTTCAACGCTGCCGGAACTGTCATATAATTCGGCTTCTTTTCCAGATTTTTCATCTCCTCTTTCAGCTTCGTATACATCTTACAGCGCAGTATCATCGCCACAAACTCAACAAAGATCTTAGCCCTTTCTGACTCTTCTGAATACACCCGGATGCTCTTATTTCCAAGATAGGATTTATCTCCACGGAAAAGTTTTTCTGATGTATCACGGCTCTTATACAGCTCGATTGCTTCCTTTGCACTCATCTTTTCCGATGTGATTATACAGAAATATCCTGCCAGATCCAGTTCCCTTTCCACTACACTGCAGCGCTCTTCCGGCAGTACAAATGCCTGTGTTTTTTCATCATAATGAAGATTAAAATACTTCTCAAACCCTGGCCCGAATTCTTTTACTTTATTCTGATATTTCTTAAGGTACAATGTCATCTGGTTGAGCCTGTTTTCAATCCCAGCACGCTCTGCACTTTCTTTGGAAATGCTGTGGTACAGGTGAAAATACCGTTCTTTTTTATCACCCGCATAAAGCCTGTGCTTCACGGTCTTCCCATATACTCCATACTCATAGATGTTATTCACTCGCTTACTTTCAAAAGTTCCCTTGTGTTCCAGAACCAGTTCATTCACCAGTGAAGCCATTCCCTTCACCATGATCACGAAGCTGTACCCGCATTTATCTATATATTGTATGTTTTCACAGCTGAAATAACCCCTGTCCAAAATAAAGCCAATCTTCTTATAGCCATATCCAAAAGCTTTGTCCAACATGAACTGAAGCTGTGAGATATCGTTCAAACTTCCGGGATATTTCTCATAAAATAATGGTTCCTGGTTATGTGTATCATATGCAACCGCATAGTTAAATACAGGCTGTCCCACATCTACTTTCGGATGTCCGAATTCCACCATTTCAATGTCTCCAGCCTGGCAGTTTTTGTTCGTAGAATCGTAGGAAATATATATTTTTTCACGATGGTTTCTGGTCTCATTCCATGAGTTTAAGAACCCAATACTCTGGTCATCTGTTACAGAATTCAGGAAATCTGAGACGGTAGAATCGCTGTATTGTTTCATCCCATTTGTAAAAAGAGGATGGTTATATGTATAGTCTGGATAGTACTGTGCCGCATTGTTTTCTGCAATGATCGAGTATACTGCCAGATCCAGAAATAGACCCAGATCACGCTGTTCAAAATACCCACCAAGGAGCTCGACCATGTTGTATTCTTCTATAATTTTACGCAATACAAAATATGCTCCCACACGCAGGCAGCTGCTTCTGGATGTCCTGTTTTTTTTCTCTGGAAGCTCTGCATCCGGAAAATATTTCAGGAAATTTTGATTCGGCTGCATCAGTTCCGGGTCTGTTTCAGACAGCTTTCCTATTGTTACTCTTTTTGGAAAAGTATATTGCCTGACAGGGTCATAAATCCTGTCATATTCATACTCAACATATACAGCATCCTTCTTTTTCCGACGTGTGATTTTTCCCTGCACAAACGGTATTTTTACTAAAAAGTCCAGATACATTAGGCTCCTCCTTTTAGGCGGTATTCCACCTAAAACAATTGTACCATATATCCCGGTCTCCTGCAAGCAGAACCCGCAGAAAATCGGGATTTTTTCAATTTTTTATTCTCTTAATTTTGTTTAGGTGGAACTTTTTCTGAAAGTTCACACATAAAATCCGGTCGATTGCAAGCAAAATTGCGTGCAAAACGCCGGCTTTTCAATATTTTTTTATTCCTTATCATCCCTAAAATTTGTTTAGGGGAGATTTTTTCGGAAGTTCACATGCAAATAAATCAGCCTTGTATACGCATTTTTCCAACACTTTCTTGAAGCTGTCTTTTACAGTAACATCATCTCTTTACGCCCATAAAAATCTTCAACAACTTCACAAACAGTTTCGGAGACGCTCTGCCTAATATTAGACAAGTCTTTTTTGCTGTTAATTGCCTTCACGAATGCAACCAACTCATATCGGATACCTTCACCATCCAGTTGATAAAAATACCGTTTATTCTGCGTTGAATCCTCATAACGAATTTCAAAATAATCTGTTTTCCACCAAGGTGCTGGAACATATATATAACCTTTTGTTCCAGAGATAATCAGTTCGCCTTCGGATTTTACACCTTTTCCAACTTTCAAAGATGCAACAGCATGATCATAGGAAAAATCAACTTTTGTAAACTGATCATTTCCATTTTTATCAATTAAAGATGAAATATTTTTGGATCGATATTCTGTTCCCAAAATATCAAATATCGGAAGCATTGCAGTTGGTCCCCAACCACAAATACTATTCCAAGAATCTTCAGTCATCGGCCGTAAGCTGGTGCAAACTGCATCAACAGAATATCCCCGATTTTTCCTTCTTTTGCTAAAAGTATAAGCCTTGCAAATGCAGTTGCATAGGCTGTCTTTATAGCATCTATTAAAATGCATCCGTTTTTCTTTGCTAAACTAAACAACTCTGTGCATTCACTTTTGGACACAGTAATAGGTGATTCGCAAAGAATATGCTTTTTATATTCTAATGCAGTTTTAATATCCTGATAGTGTTGCTTTGGTGGAGATACAACATATACGGCATCAACTTCATTAAGCATTTGCTTATAGTCGTCAGTAACCAAATGAGTATCACCAAAGAGTTTTGGTGACGACGTACAAATACTTGTCACTTCAATGCCATTCACAAATTGACTTTCTCTAACATATTTTGCTGCAACCGGAGAATCTCCAATAATGCCCAGACGAATTTTTCTCTGTTCTGAACGAATATCTGAACTAGATACACCTTCTGTTCTATCCAAATAAACCACTTTACAGTATTCATTCAGATAATCGAATTTTCCTTTCCAATCAGAACCAACAGTGAAAATATCTATATCATATCGACGAATATCATCAATTTTCTGTCCTTCATATTCTTCAACTATAATTTCATCTGCCAGCCCTGTTGCACGAACTGCTTCAATACGTTCCATTAATGATTGTTGGACATTAATTTTACCTCGTGTTTTGTCAAAATCATCTGCCGTTACACCAACAATTAAATAATCACCCAGTTTTTTCGCTCTTTCAAGCAGCCGAATGTGTCCGTAATGAAGCAAGTCATACGTTCCGTATGTAATTACTTTTACCATTTCTTGCTTCCTCTCACTTTTTACAAAAGTCCTCGCTTCTGTAAATCCTTAAAAGCGTTCACAAGTGTAGTGTTGTCCTCTTTTGTCAAAGCACCAATATGGCCGACACGGAAGATAGTTTCTTTCATTTCTCCACCATTGGGGCAAATCCAAATACCATACTCATCTTTGAGAGTCATAAAAACATCATAAGCCGACACATTCAGCGGATGCAACGGTGTAACTGCATTAGACATCGACTCAGAAACGATTTCAAGGGGTAGTCCCTTAATCTTAGCTCTAAAATCTTGAGCAAGTTCCGCAATTTTCTTTGTTTCTTTCTCAACACCGCCTGCAGCTTCAATTTCTTTCAAACGGGCATTGATTTGACGCAACGTTCCTACCGCTGGCGTAAAAGGTGTCTGTCCTCGCTCGCCATTTTTAAGAGCAGACTTTATATTCAGATACATGCACTTTACATCACGATTCTCTACACGCTTGATTGCTTCATCAGATAAGACAATAACCGACACACCCGGAGGACAAGCCAATGCTTTCTGGGAACCAGTAAGCATTACTTGTACACCCAGTTTGTTCATATCAAAATCGTCTGCAAGGAAGGAGCTAATGGCATCCACGCCCAGAAAAATTCCGTTTTTCTTACAAAACTTACTAATCATCTCAATGTCATAATGGACACCTGTTGAGGTTTCATGCACATTAACGAGGAACCCTGTAAAGCCTTTACCGTCGTACATATCCAACTGCTCTTTTTTGAGTGCTTTACCTTTCTCCAGCTTGATTTCCTCATACGAGATCTCATGAATTTGGCATAACTCAACAAACCGCTGACCAAAGCTACCGCCATTTACAACCAAAACCTTATCCGTCTTATCAAAGACATTCATAACGGTTGCTTCCATAGCCGCCGTACCAGAACCAGTGATAAACACTACTCTAGCATCATCGCCAGCTTTCGCAAACTTTTTTATTAGCTTTTCATTTTCAAGCATGACAGCAGAGAACTCAGGTGTTCTAAAATATGGAACCTGTTCTGCTCCAATAGCGCGCACTACGTCATCCGACATTACCGGACCAACTGTAAAATTAAGCATTTAAACCATCCTCCCAACGAACAAGGTCATGGTACTCAATGTACCAATCCACAATGTTATCATATTCCGTACTTATATAATTCCCTTTCGTATGATTTTGTAAGTAAAGTGCTATCGCTTCTTGTAGACCATCCTTCATACTTTTGTAGGTTATTTGTGTGATTTTGGATATATTTGCAGAGTGAAAGCGTCTATTATACATAATATCATACGGCATTTGATACCCCCCTCAAATAGTTTATCTATTTCTTTTGTATCATCAGCGAGATAGATAACAGGCTTATAAGAATATTTGTGTAGAATTTCTGAATATAACAACAATACATCATTCCATGTCATATATTCATTCGTAACAACTTGAAATATTTGTCCTAGTGCCGCTTCATTTCCCAACAGCTCCACTATTCCTTTTGCAACATCCACTCCATCAGTCAGTGCTGTATACTTGTCAAGAATTCCACGGTTTAAAACAATAGGTTTATCATTGATAATTCGATTCAGCCAGTGCTTAATCTCATATTCACCCAGTTGTAATCTATCAGATGAGTAGGTTTTATATGGACGGACAATCGTAACCTTATTGCATCCGTTTTTCAGAACATACTTTTCTTGGTGTGCCTTTTTTACTGCATATGTTCCAGAATCCTTAAAGCTCTGATTCTCCGTAGTATTTGCCAGTAATGAGCAACTTTCATCAATAAATGGCATTGAATTATCGTAAACACGTGCCGAGCTTAAAAACACATACTGTTTTGCAATTCTAATCAATTTTGAAAAATTTGTTTTCAAAATTTCATTACGGTAATTCATAAAGTCAATCAAAACATCAAACGAATTATCCTCAATCGTATTGATAAAATCAAAATCATTGGCATTTCCGAGTAAATAGTGGACATTTGCATATAAAGATTTTCGTTTGTTCCTAGATGTAACTGTAATATCATACACGACATCATTTCCAATAACGGATAAAATTGACTCTCCAATGGCTCCTGTTCCACCAAGCATCAGTATTCTAATCATTTCATATTCCTCATATTCCTCAGTTGTTTTTCCAATTTTCGATAGGTTTTTAGAACAGTCTGTCCATCGGTTTCCAAATCTGTAAAGACCTCAAAAACAATTGTTTTTGCATTATCCGAAACAAAATATTTCAATTTTTCTCGAAAATCAACTTCATCATTAGCCGAAATGTACTCAAAGCCCAGAGATTCAACCCATCCTTTTGCAACTTGATGATGCGCTGCACCAATATGTAAATCAATAGTTTTTAGCTCGTTATGAGAAGGCACAATATGGAACTCTGCTCCACCACCATTGTTTATCAATAAAACGCGAACATTATTCTTAATATGTTTTATGCCCATTGCGTTCATTGCGTAGAAAAAACTCAAATCACCTATCACGATAAATGATACGCCGTCGAATGCATAGGCTTGTCCTAAAAACGTTGGGAGGCAACCGTCTATTCCAAACGAATTTGCATTAGAATAAACCCTAATTGACTTATCCAAGTCAAAGAACTGCATTAAACGTGTAGCGTTCAAAATGCTCAAATGAAGTAGTGAATTGTCAGGAATTACATTGGCAAAATCTCTGATTATAGAAAAATTGGAGAATGGCAGGTCGGTAATATGCAATTGTTCGTCCAGTTGTTTCCATTTCTTTAAATAATGATCATTTGTGCAGAATTTCCACCCAACAATCCGAGAAACGAAATACTTTAGAGAACATTCAAAAATCTTTGTTTGACTTCTAAAACAATCTTTAATTTTCCCATCCTCTGCTATCAACCAATGGGCGCATCGTCTTTCATTCGCCTTAAACAAATCTTTGATTCGTTCCTGAAAATTCGCGCCATAGGTAATAACAATATCTGGCATATAATCTTTTATCGTATTTCCATCTAATGCTTTTATTGTTTTTTCTGGATTAATAGAGTTTTTTGAGTGAAAATTAGTCA
>ERZ826764.3066-NODE-3066-length-14248-cov-3.838794_pt1 | contig 14248 bp, 16 predicted proteins | sample MGYA00519870_ERZ826764 | MGnify/ENA primary metagenome ERZ826764 (study PRJEB31778, sample SAMEA3449239) | human gut metagenome | biome: human gut; feature: human-associated habitat; material: faeces | place: United Kingdom | collected 2010/2012 ...
GTGGAAGATCTCATAGCTGTCCTTCAGGCCGCGCAGGATGGAGATGGTGTCCTCCACCGTCGGCTCGTCGACCATAACGGGCTGGAAGCGGCGCTCGAGGGCTGCGTCCTTCTCGATGTATTTGCGGTATTCATCCAGTGTGGTCGCGCCGATGCAGTGCAGTTCGCCGCGCGCGAGCATCGGCTTGAGCAGGTTGCCAGCGTCCATCGCGCCGTCGGCCTTGCCGGCGCCGACGATGGTGTGCAGTTCGTCGATGAACAGAAGGATGTCGCCGTTGCTCTTTTTGATTTCGTTGAGCACGGCCTTGAGCCGTTCCTCGAATTCGCCGCGGAACTTGGCGCCCGCGATCAGCGCGCCCATATCGAGCGCAAACACGGTTTTGTTCTGTAAGCCCTCCGGCACGTCGCCGCGCACGATGCGCTGCGCCAGCCCTTCGGCGATGGCCGTCTTGCCGACGCCCGGCTCGCCGATGAGGACAGGATTATTTTTCGTTTTCCGCGACAGGATGCGGATGACGTTGCGGATTTCCGCGTCGCGGCCGATGACGGGGTCCAGCTTCTGCTCGCGCGCACGGGCGACGAGGTCAGTGCCGTACTTGGCCAGCGCATCGTAGGTGCTTTCGGGGTTGTCGCTGGTTACTGGCGCGCTCTTGACGGCCGCGAGGCATTTGTCAAACGCGTCGCGTGTAATGCCGAAACGCTTGAACAGCTCGGTGATCTTGGCGGTCTTGTTGTCGAAGATCGCTTTCATCAGATGCTCGACCGAGACGTATTCGTCCTTGTCGGCTTTTGCTATTTTTGCAGCGGCGTTGAGCAGCCGGTCGGTCTCGGGCGAGACGTAGATCTTGTCCGGTTCGCGCCCGCTGCCGGTGACGGCGGGGAAGGCGGAGATGACTGCGTCCAGCGACGCCAGAAATGCGTCGGTGTCGACCTGCATTTTCGTGAACAGCGAGCCGATGAGCCCGCCGTCCTGATCGACGAGCGCGTAAAGCAGATGCTCGGGACAGATCTGCATATTGTTATTTTCCAGTGCGATGCCGCGTGCGCTTTCCAGTGCTTCAAGGGATTTTTGGGTAAAGTTTTGTGCGTTCATAGCCATAACCTTCCTTTCTGTTTCTGTGTGCGGCTTCAGATGATTCCGGTGCCGCCGTTAAGGTAGGCGATGTAGCGGTTTTCCAGCTCGGCCGGCGGATACCGGCCGGTGATGTAGCCTTTGAACAGATCGTCGAACATCCCGACGTAGTCCGAGATCGCTTCGCCGAGCTGTTCGTCGCTGTAATCACGGTTTTCGGGCAGTGACAGACTGCGGGTAAAGCGGTTGCCATGCAGCTCGTAATGCACCGGCGCCTTGTTGTGCAGCTTGGAAACATAGAGGTTTTCGAGCCGTACCCACAGGCGCAGGAACGCGTCGATCTCGGAAAGCAGCGCCTGCGACTGTGTGCGGAATACTACGCTCAGTTCGCCGATGGCGCCCTCCGGCACGCGGTAGAGCTGCAATTCGTAGCGGATGGTCGGGCGGTATTTGTATTCGAGACTGCTTTTGAGCGACATGGTGCGTTGGTTGGGCGTGAAATAGGGGATCAGATCTCCCTGCTGTGCCAGCGTTTCAATGCGGCGGAAGATTGAATCGATGCGCTTTTCAGGCGTCATCATCGAGGCATAATCCGCCAGAATCTGGTTGACGAGGTTGGAACGACTTGTGCCCTGCCGTGCTGCCAGCCGGTCAATCTCCGCGACCACGCTGTCCATCAGCGACAGGCTGTAAAGACTTTTTTTCATCGGTGGACAACTCCCTCCTGTTCAAACAGGGGCCTGTGTGCATTATGCGGTAGGCCACTTTTTTCCACATATGCAGTATAACACGATTCTTAAAATTGTCAATATATTTATATAAAAATTAAGACGAAAAATATAAAATAAACCCACAACTTTTTGGCCGAGATGTCGCGGTTTATGTTGTGTATTGCCTGAAAAATCCACCGAAATGCAATCAATGCGGATGCATATGGTTCTAACTGCGGATAAAGCCGTTCCGGCATTTACAGCGGCGGGATACAGCTTGCCCCCCCGATCTTGCCGGACGGCAGCGTTCCCACCGCAGGCGAAACCGGTGTATCCGCAAAGCGGCAGTGCGGTGACCGGCATTTGCCGTTTTATGCATTTGGGAGCTTTGCAGACGTTGACAACCCGAATTCCTTTTGCTGCTTTCGGCGGTTATTTCCATGATTTTAGGCGCTGTTTTTACCGTGCGGGTCCAAAAAAAGCGACCCCGCGCAATGGTAGAGGAGCATAAAGAAGTATTGTAAAAATACTGACCTATGCCAAGTGAACGGGAAATAAGAAAACTCTATGTGAATGGATAACCATTTGCATAGAGTTTATCTTTTGCTTATTTTAAATTTTCAGCGTCCGCAGGAGGCGTGGCTGTCACCGAAGGGACAATCTTGGGGCTTGGGGGTTATCCCTCAACAAGCGTTTTGGTTGGTGCAATTCGGCCAAAACTGCAGAACATGTATATGTTTGCATTGCTTGCCAATCTGCACCTTATATTATGAGTACAGGAGGATTACTTATGGAAAATTCACTGTGAAAAATCAAGCTGATTGATAGCAGTCTGGATGTTGTTAAATGCGGCTGCTAATGGTTTGCCGTCTACAAAGGCATGGCTTACCTTTATGTGCATGGACATTTTGAAACGGCCGTTTTCTTCTACATACTTTCCCCAGCCGACACATAGAACCGTATTGTATGTCTGGTCACTTGTGCCGTGAGGATTGGTAAGAACCGGCAGGGTGATTGATAATCCACCCACGGAATGACTGAAAAATAAATCAAATCAGTCGGACTGAGGTCTGAATTTTCCGGGTGTGTATTTTTCTCACTTTTCGATTTTTCAGCAATCGCAGAAACATTCTGATAGAAAGTTTTGTAGTCCGTAAATTCCGTACTTGATATGATACCTAAAAAGTAGACATTATGGTCAAAGACTTATCCCGTCTCGGTCGTGATTATGTTTCGGTCGGCAATTACACCGACAGTTATTTTCCCGAACGAAATGTCCGTTTTATTGCCGTAAACGATTCCATTGACAGTGATGAGGGAGAAAGCGAGATTGCGCCGTTTAAGAATATCTTAAACGAGATGTACGCACGGGATATTTCAAAGAAGGTGCGTTCCTCTCACCGCTTGCGTGGCAATATGGGCGAACCGTTATCTCAGCCGCCGTATGGATATATGAAATTTCCTGAAAACAAAAAGAAGTGGATCATAGACCCGGAAGCAGCGGAGATTGTAAAGAGCATTTTCAAAATGTGTCTTGACGGAAAAGGGAATGAAACAATCGCCCGTATATTGCAGGAACAAAAGGTTTTAATACCTATGGCATACTGGCAGAGTAAAGGACTGCCGAGAGGCGGTAAGAAGACGCAGCCCAATCCGTACAAATGGTGTAAGACAACCATTCAAAAGATCTTGTCACAACAGGAATATTGCGGCGATGTCATCAATTTCAAAACTTATTCCAAATCGTTTAAGAACAAAACCCGCCTTGAAAATCCGCAGGAGAACTGGGCGGTATTCAAAAATGTTCATGAACCGATTATTGACCGTGAAGCCTTTGAACAGGTGCAGAAAATGATCGCCAAGACCAAACGCCGTGCGCCAAAGCCGTCTAATGCCCAAAAGAGTATATTCTGTGATTTGTTGTACTGCGGGGACTGCCATAAGAAACTGCGGCACCATACGAATACAATCAACAAGGATATTCATTACTTCGTGTGTTCCAACAACAAGGTGGATTATCGGGGAAGCTGTCCGGGACGGCACTATGTTCGTGCCGACGCCGTTGAGCAGGTGGTAATGCTGGAGCTTAGGCGAATGGCAGAATTCCTGCACGATGACGAACAAGCTTTTGCGGATATTTTAGCACAGAAGTCCGGTGCAGAGCTGATGAAGGAACAGAAACGGAATGAGGGTGAGCTTCAAAAAGCGATTGTCAGAAACGATACGGTTTCGAGGCTTTACGAAAAGCTGTATGAGGACAATGCTACCGGTAAGGTCAGCGATGAATGGTTTATGCAGTTATCTCACAAGTATGAGGTTGAGCGAATGGAGCTAAAGGCGAAAATTGCCGATCTCCGCAACAAGCTTATACAGTCGGATGAACAGCAGAAAGACCGTGAAAATTTCACCGCCGCTGTCCGAAAATTTATGCAGATGGAGCATTTGACCGCACCGCTGCTCCGTGAGCTCATAGACCATATTGATGTTTTTGAAACGCAGGGCGTCGGTAAAAACCGCACCCAGCGGATCGTTATTTACTATCGTTTCGTAGGCTATATCGAGCTGCCCGAAGTATCGCACTATGACAATTACAAAGCCGATACCCGCAAGGGCGTTGCCGTAGAGTATGTTTCAAAAGCGCTTACGGCATGAAAAAAGAGCAGGTTTCATAACCTGCTCCTACATAGAACCATACCAGAAAAAGAAAATCGAGTGTTCATAAAGTGAAATCCCTTATGAACACTCGATATGGTGCGGATGTTCATAACGACACTCTTGAAAACCCGCATTAAATCAAGGTTTTGGACAGCAGACAAATATATTTCACCAAAGCTATTCAATATTATAAACCTAAAATCACACATTTGCGATTATTTTTCTTTACATTATAATAATAAAAGGATGCAAATCGTATGAAAAAACAAAAATACGTTATTAAATACACACTGAATGAAACTGCCGTTGTGATAGAAAGCCTGATCCAATTACGGAATGTCTTGATTCGGGAGCACAAGGATTACGACTGCGTGAATGAACTGCTTTTGAAAGTAATGCGCGCACCTGTGAAGAAAAACTGATAATACATATTGATCTGTTTGAAAATTGCCGTTTATTCTACTATAGAATAGACGGCTTTTTCTTATCACATAGAATCTATAAAAAAGGAGGAAAGTGCTTATGGCAGAACCAAAGGTGATTGCCGTTGCCAACCAAAAAGGCGGCGTGGGTAAAACTACAACGACCGCAAATCTCGGTATCGGGCTTGCACAGGAAAACAAAAGGGTACTGCTGATCGACGCGGACGCACAGGCTTCTTTGACGCTTTCCCTCGGTTACGCCAAGCCGGACGAACTGCCCGTTACGCTTGCGGATATTATGCAGGACGTAATTGACGACACCCCGATTCCTGACGGTCATGGTATTCTGCACCACGGCGAGGGCGTTGACCTGCTCCCTGCGAGTATCGCATTGTCCGGTATGGAAATTCTGCTGATTAACGCTATGAACCGTGAACGGGTGCTGCGGACATATATCGATGCGGTATCAGCACGGCGGTACGGAAAACGCCGTGGCAACTCTCTCTCTTGTCGGGACGGCTCCTGCGGACATTCCCGATATGGAAGAAATCGAAACCGATTACGAGCTTCTTTCCGACGAGGATGTGGAAGCGCTGCTGATTGAAACCTGAAAGCAAGGAGGAATTTTTCAGAGATGAAACAACAGAAGAAACCCACCCGCTCCGCTGTGCAGGGCGTTGTGAAGCGGGCATATTTCTTGTACGCTGCGCTGGTGCTCCTGCTCTGCCTGTTCCCATCGACGGCCCTTGCCGCCGATGACCCGCTGACCGTAGTCAACAATCTGAGCGACTTTATTTTCGGCCTTGTCCGTGCCATCGGTATGATTCTGCTCGGCTTCGGCGTGGTGCAGATTGGGCTGTCCTTCAAATCCCACGATCCCAGCCAGCGTGCAAACGGATTCCTGACACTGGCCGGCGGCGTTGTCATCACATTTGCCAAAGAAATACTGAATCTGATTGTCGGATGAAAAAGATCATGTGCGGCATACGGGGCAGGCCGCTTATTCGGCCTGCCCCCATCTGCCTGAAAGGAGGAAGCCGTGAAGAAATATAATATCATCTATGCCGACCCGCCGTGGCGGTATGAACGAAACGGCGTACAGGGTGCGGCAGAACAGCAGTACCCCACGATGCGCATTGACGAGCTTTGCCGTCTGCCCGTTGCTGAGTTCTCCGAAAAGGATTCGGTTCTTTTTCTCCGGGCGACTTTCCCGAAGCTGCGGGAAGCGCTGCGGGTGATTAAAGCGTGGGGATTCGAGTATAAAAGTGTAGCCTTTGTCTGGCTCAAACGCAACAGAAGCGGCAGGGGCTGGTTTTATGGTCTTGGTTTCTGGACGAGAGGCAATGCGGAAATCTGCCTGCTTGCCACCAAAGGCCACCCCAAACGGAAATCCAACCGCGTCCACCAATTCATCATCAGTCCCCTGCGCGGTCACAGCCGAAAGCCCGACGAGGCAAGGGATAAAATCATTGAACTTGTGGGCGACTTGCCCCGCATTGAGCTTTTCGCATGGGAAAAAGCGGACGGCTGGGATGCCTGGGGCAACGAGGTGGAGAGCGACCTTGTGCTGACGGGAGGTGCATAAACGGTATGTCGGATAATTGGATCGTACAGAATTTGGTCAACGCCCTGAACACATGGAACGAAAAGCTGGCGGAAATCTGGCAGCTCCTTACGCAGTCTCCCGAACAGTTCAAAGACGGTACAATCTGGCAGGTTATCGTCAATATCCACGATACCGTGCGCGCAATCGGACTTGCGCTGCTGGTGCTGTTCTTTGTCGTCGGCGTGGTGCGGACCTGCGGCAGCCTGTCGGAAATCAAACGGCCGGAGGCGGCCTTGAAGCTGTTTATCCGGTTCGCCCTGGCGCGCGGCGCAGTGGTTTACGGGCTGGAGCTGATGATGGCGCTGTTTACGATCATACAGGGCCTGATTTCCCGTATCATGACCACGGCCGGAATGGGCACGGCGGGCCGGACCGTTCTGCCGTTCTCCATCGTAACGGCCATCGAGGAATGCGGATTTCTGGAATCCATTCCCCTGTGGGCGGTCACGCTGCTTGGCGGGCTGTTCATTACGGTGCTGTCCTTTCTGATGATTCTGACCGTATACGGGCGGTTCTTTAAGCTGTATATCTATACCGCTATCGCACCCGTCCCGCTGTCCGCCTTTGCCGGGGAGCCGAGCCAGCAGATCGGCAAGAGCTTTCTGAAATCCTACGCCGCCGTATGTCTGGAGGGCGCGGTCATCGTACTGGCCTGCATCATTTTTTCGCTGTTTGCATCCTCGCCGCCGGCCGTCAATCCCAATGCAGCGGCCGTCACGCAGGTGTGGAGCTACGTCGGCGAGCTGCTGTTCAATATGCTCGTCCTCGTGGGCACCGTCAAACTTGCCGACCGTGTGGTGCGGGAAATGATGGGGCTGTGATTTGAAAGCGGAAATATTCTGTGCTGCTGTAGCCTTCTGCAAGGAATCAGGGTATAATGGATTGCGGGAAAAAAGAAGTGGGATGCCATCGCGGCTCCGGAAGCGGAGGCATAGACTGCCCGATGTACGGCGAGCAGACGGCATTGCATGAAACGATGGGCTTCAAAATCAAAAATCAGGGATTGACAAAGCGGATATTTTATGATATTCTAAACCCAAATTTAGATTGTCATAAAACGGAGGTGTGATTATGCAATATATCCCGCGGGAACTGGAAAGAAAATTTATCCGTATGAACGGCTTTTTCAAAGCGATTCTCGTAACGGGTGCGAGACAGGTCGGTAAGACGACCATGCTTCGGCATTTGGCGGAAGGCGGCAACAGAACGTATATTTCGCTGGATGATTTTTCCGCACGCGACTTGGCACAGCGGGACCCAAAGCTCTTTTTTCAAACGTATAAGCCGCCCATCCTCATTGACGAGATACAGAAAGCGCCGGAGCTGTTTGAGCAAATGAAACTTCTTTGCGACGAGAGTGAAGAAACCGGACTTTTCTGGTTGACCGGCTCCCAGCAGTACCGTATGATGCGGCACGCCGGGGAGACACTTGCCGGCAGGATCGAGATTTTGGAGCTTTACAGCTTTTCGCAGCGGGAAAAAGCAGGAATTGTTTTTGACGACGAACTGGACTTTACGCTGGAAAGTCTGCAAGCACGGCAGCGGCTGCTCCCTAAAAACGACATTCATACCGTTTTCCGCCATATCTGGGAGGGCGGTATGCCGCAGTTGCTCGGCGCAGACGAAGAACTGCGGAGCGAATATTTGAATTCATACATCAACACTTACCTGATGCGTGATGCTGCGGACGAGGGCGGCATCACGGATACCGTCCGTTTCGGAAGATTTTTGAAATGCTGTGCGGCCCTCACCGCAGAACCGGTCAATTATTCGACGCTTGCGGAGGCGGCGGATATTTCCGAGCCTACAGCGAAAGAATGGCTGCGTCTGCTGCAAGGTTTAGGGATTGTGTACCTGCTTCAGCCATATGCCAATAACGCGCTCAAACGGCTGAGCAAAACGCCCAAGCTCTATTTCTGCGATACAGGGCTTTGCGCGTTTCTTTCTATGTGGCTAACCGCCGACGCACTGGAGGCCGGCGCTGCAAGCGGCCATTTTTATGAGAATTATGTGGTGATGGAACTTGTGCGCAACTACGCTTATTCCCGCAGTAAAGCGAATCTGACGTTTTACCGGGATTCCAACGCGAAGGAAATCGACGTATTTATTGAGGAAAACAACCAAATCCATCCGCTGGAAATCAAGAAGTCCGCTGCGCCCAATTACAGGACGGTAAAAAATTATACCGTGCTGGATAAGGCCGCCCTGAACCGCGGCATGGGCGGTATTATTTGTATGGCAGATGCACCTATCCCGATCGATGAAAAAAATCTGATTATCCCAAGCAACCTGATTTGAGGCGGGAACGACCGCACAAAATTTGCCGTTATTGCACCGTCAGAGCAAACGGAGCTGCGCGGCAGAATATTTCTGAAAGCGTCATCGTAGCAGATGACGCTTTTTCTTTTGGGCAGCATTCGGATGCAAAAAGCGCTTGGAGCTGTTTTTATGCAGAGGAAGTGAACATTTATGAACGCATATGAAGAAAAAAAGCAAAGACGAATCGACTACTACAACGAGAAAGCCGACAAACTGGAACAAGAAAGCAGCCGTCTTTCGCAGGAATCAAGCAAGATGATTGACGCTATCCCTATGGGGCAGCCGCTTTTGGTCGATCACCATTCCTACAAATCCGATAAAAATTACCGTGACCGCGCTTGGAACAAAATGGAGAAATCCGTGGGCGGTGGTAAGAAAGCGGACTACTATCGCAGTAAAGCGGAGGCCGCCGAGAATAATACCGCTATCTCCAGCGACGACCCCGAAGCGGTTACGAAGCTGAAAGAAAAATTACAGCAGCGACAAGACCTGCAAAGCCATATGAAAAAGGTCAACGCCTATTACCGCAAAAACGGCACAATGAAAGGCTTTGAGGGCATTTCCGATGAAAAGGCGGCACAGATTGACGAGAACGTGAAAAATGATTATTCGTGGATTACCGCCCCTTATGCTCCCTATGAGCTATCCAACAACAACGCGGAAATTAACCGTCTGAAAAAGCGCATTGCAAGTCTGGAACGCCGTGCGGAGGTAGGATTTGTCGGCTGGAAGTTCGAGGGCGGCGAGGCCGTTGCCAACAGGGAAGAAAATCGGTTACAGTTTCTTTTCGATGAAAAGCCAAGCGAGGAACAACGGAGCAAGCTGAAAAGCTGGGGCTTTCGATGGTCGCCCTCAAATAAGGCGTGGCAAAGACAGTTAAACGGCAATGCGATTTATGTGGCCGGACCCCTCGTGAACTCCAACCGAAGCCCAAGGTCAAAGACGTACAGGAACGATGATTTTTGATTTCTTTTCGCTATGCTGTTGCATTTTACGAAGAATTAGGATATAATATATACAGTAAGATATGCAGCAACTTTGCTTGGCAGGGCTTAACGGCGGGCCGCTTCCCGCTTTGCTCGGCTGCATCGTGTGCGGCATGGTACAACCATTACAGCATAGCGGAAAGGGGCTGAAATGTATGCCGAATATTAAACCTGTATCTGATTTGAGGAACTACAACGAGGTATTGCGGGATATTGCCGTAGGCGAACCTGTCTTTCTGACGAAAAACGGACGCGGCCGGTACGCCATTGTAGATATGGAAGAATACGAAAAAACAAGGGCGGTTATCAAGCTGATGGGCGAGCTTGCCAAAGGCGAGCAGTCCGCAAAGGAAAAAGGCTGGACGGATATTGCCGAGGTTGAAAAAATGTTGGGGGTTGCCAATGGCTGATCTTTCCTTTTCGCCCGAAGCCATCAGCGATTTGCAGCAGGCCAAAGCATATATCACGGATGAGCTCTGCAACGAACAGGCGGCGATGAACACGATTGCCAAAATTACGGGCAGAATCCGTGAACTTGCGGCATTCCCGGAAATGGGCGCTCCGCTTTCCGCAATCGTGGACTTTGAAACGGACTACCGCTTTTTGGTCTGCGGCAATTATACGGTGTTTTACCGTTTTGCAGACCGGACCGTGTATATTGTCCGTGTTCTCTATGGAAGGCGCGATTTTATGCGAATCTTATTCGGAGAACCAAACGAAACGAAATAAAAATCCGAAAAATCGTCATCTGAAAGGATGGCGATTTTTTTATGCCTGAAAACAGGAGGTATTGAATTGGAAGTCAAAATCAACCGTGAAATCCGCAATTATACCGAAAACATGTTTTTCGGTCTGAGCATGCGGCAGTTTATCTTTTCCGTTTTAACCTGCGGCGCAGCCGTGGCCCTTTATTTCGGACTGCGGGACGCGCTGGGCACCGAGACGGTTTCCTGGCTTTGTATGCTGGGCGCGGCTCCGTTTGCCGCGCTGGGATTTGTCCGCTATCACGGGATGACTGCGGAAAAGCTGATCTGGACGTGGGTGAAATCCGAGTTCCTGCTCCCCAAACGGCTCTCGTTCCGGCCGGTCAACCTCTGGTATGAGGCGCTCAGGGAACGGTATGCGGCGATCAAAAAGGAGGCGTTGAAACGAAATGGGTAAAACCATACGCAGCATTTTGAAACGGGACAGAGAACGGTTCCGCGTTCCGTGCGGCGTATAGGACACCGTTCCCATCCAAACGGTTTGGAAGGACGGGATTTTTCAGGTCGGCGAGAATCAATACAGCAAAACTTGGCAATTTACCGACATCAACTACGCCACAGCAGGCGAGGAGGATAAGAAAACGCTGTTTCTGCTGTACAGAGAGCTGCTGAACGCGCTGGACAGCAACGCCACGACCAAGCTCACCATCGTCACGCGCCGGCTCAACCGGCAGGATTTTGAAAAGCGCATTCTGATCCCGTACAGGGAGGACGGTCTGGACAGCCTGCGCAGGGAGTACAACGAGATGCTGATGGACAAAGCCTCCGGCGGCAGCGGGATGATCCGCGACCTGTACCTTACCATAACCGCTGCCCGCAGGGACTATGAGGATGCCAAGGGGTATTTTTCCCGCGTCGGAGCGGAGCTGTCGGCGCATCTGGCACGGCTCGGCTCACGATGCACCGAGCCAGACGCGCTTGACCGCCTGCGTATCCTGCACGGCTTTTACCGCCACGGCGAGGAAGGCGATTTCAGTTTGGACTTGGATGATTCTGTTCAGAAAGGCCATTCTTTCAAGGACTATATCTGCCCTGACAGTATGGAGCTTTCCCCCGATTTCTTTTTGATAGGCGACCGCTATGGCCGCGCGCTGTATCTGAAGGATTACGCTTCGTATATCAAAGACGATTTTCTCGCCGAGCTGTGCGGCATTGAGCGTCCGCTTCTCCTTTCTGTGGATATCATTCCCGTCCCGACCGATGAGGCGGTGCGGGAGGGCGAGAGCCGGCGCTCGGCGTAGAGCGCAACATTGTGGACTTTTTGCGCAAGCAGCAGAACAACAGCAACTATTCGGGCGCCATCCCCTATGATTTGGAAAAGCAGCGCAGCGAAATGAAGGAATTCCTCGACGATCTTACCGGCCGTGACCAGCGGATGCTGTTCGCCAATCTGACGGTTGTGCATACTGCGGATTCCAAAAAGCAGCTTGACGCGGATACCGACTATATCCGCACAGCCGCACGGCAGCGGATGTGCCAAATAGCCACATTGAAATGGCAGCAGCTTGACGGGCTGAATACTGCGCTGCCCATTGGCGTGCGCAGGGTGGACGCCCTGCGCACGCTCACCACCGAAGCGCTGGCCGTATTGATGCCCTACCGCGTGCAGGAGATCATGGACGACGGCGGCATTTATTATGGCGAAAACGCCATATCGGGCAATCTGATCCTCTGTAACCGCGCCAACCTGCTCAATCAGTCCTCCGTGATCCTTGGCGTGCCCGGTTCGGGCAAATCCTTTGCGGCCAAGGAGCTGATCGCATTCCTTGCGCTGGCGACAGACGATGATATCCTCATCTGCGACCCGGAGCGAGAATATCGTGCGCTCGGCGAAGCGCTGGGCGGCGAGGTCATCCGCATTGCAGCGGGCAGCAAGGACCATATCAATGCTTTGGATATGACGGAGGGCTATGGGGACAGCAGCAACCCGGTCATAGAAAAGTCAGAGTTTGTACTGTCTTTGTTTGAGCAGCTGGACAAAGGCGGGATCAATCCCAGAGCAAAGAGTATCATAGACCGCTGCGTAGACGCAGTGTATGCGGCGTACAGCCGCGGCGGCCCGACGCCTACGCTCTGCACCCTGCGTGAAAAGCTGCTGGAGCAGCCGGAGGAGGAAGCACAGGAGCTTGCATTGTCGCTGGAACTGTTCGCTTCCGGCAGCTTGAACGCTTTTGCCCACGAAACCAATGTGAACACCCGTAGCCGTATTGTCGTATACGACATTATGGACTTGGGCCGCCAGCTCAAAACAATGGGCTTGCTCGTCATCACCGATGCGATGCTCAACCGTGTTACTGAGAACTGGCGCAAGGGCAAACGCACACACCTGTTTATCGACGAGTTCCACGTTGTTTATGAAAATGAATACAGCGCGGCCTTTTTCGATTCGGCGTGGCGGCAATTTCGTAAAAGGAATACCCACCCTTGCGCCATTACGCAGAATGTGGAGTATTTGCTGGATTCGGTGCAGGCGAGCACGATGCTTTCCAACTCGGAGTTTCTTATTCTCCTCAATCAGGCGGCGTCGGATCGGGAGAAGCTGGCCGCGCTGCTGCACATTTCGCCGGAACAGACCGGGTATATCACCAACGCGGAGGCCGGAAACGGGCTGCTGCGCTACGGCGGCGCACTTGTGCCCTTTCGCAACCGCTTCCCCAAGGATACCAAGCTCTATCAGCTTATGACGACCAAGCCCGGTGAGGGCGTTATGAACGGCCGGACAACAGAAACAAAAGGGACGGTGGATGGATATGCAACCTGAAAGATTCCTCCGGGATATGAAGCGCCTGTGCAAGGCATGTTCCGCAGAGAGTATTGAAACATGGATTCATTGGGCGAGAGAATGTGTTGGTGCCAAGCAATATCTGAACCTTATTCCTTTGCCCGACGAACAGGCCGTATCCGCTTGGCTGGATTCCTATTACGCTTCCTTCTATTTTATCAAGCAGGAGTTCGGGGCTGAAACGGCCGCAAAAGTCGTTGAACTTTCCCGTTCCCGTCTGTGTCTTTATCCGTTTGAATTGCGGACAGCAGCGCAGGTGCTGAAAGACGGCGGAGGCGCTGCGCAGATTCAGCAGAGAATGGAGGACGGTACATTGGAGGATTACGGGAAAATACCTGCAATGGAGGATGTCAAAAACAACATCCGGGCTCGTAAGGGAAAGGAGCTATGAATATGCAAACGCAGTCAATTCGCTTGGACGAACACCCGCAAATCCTCGATTTATATAAAGCGCTGGAGCAAAACGGGCTGCACAAGCAGAAAGAAGAAGTGCAGTCGCTTGTGCGGTATATACAGAATGCGGAGCAACAGCTGTCGGCTGTTGCAGAGGAGCTCGCGGGCGTCCGCCGCGAGCTCCATTTCCTGCACAACGGCACGGTGCGCGCCAAATGCACGCAGCTCGCTTTGAAGACGGCGAAGCAGCTCCAACAGATACGCGCGTCCGCTGCCAAAACAAAACGCCGGCCGCTTGCCGGCGCGGCGGATGCGCAGACCGGTTTCCGGGAAACGGGCAAATCGGCGCCGGTGCACACACTCGGCGCGCTGAACATCCCGCTTCTTTTGGACGGGCTGAAAAAGGCATAGGGCGCTTTTCCGCCGCTATGGAGGAATCGGCAAAGCGGCTGGACGCGCTTCATGCAGAGCTGCACGCGGCAGGCGGACATCTCCAAAACGCCGGGCGCGCGCTTTCGGGAAAATCCGAAAAGGAACATG
>ERZ826764.3067-NODE-3067-length-14243-cov-4.498943_pt1 | contig 14243 bp, 8 predicted proteins | sample MGYA00519870_ERZ826764 | MGnify/ENA primary metagenome ERZ826764 (study PRJEB31778, sample SAMEA3449239) | human gut metagenome | biome: human gut; feature: human-associated habitat; material: faeces | place: United Kingdom | collected 2010/2012 ...
CGCAGACTTCGGGCTGGTCGCTCACCGAGCAGGACCCGTTCAACAACGTGGCCCGTACGGCCATCGAAGCCATGGGCGCCGCACTGGGACACACCCAGTCGCTGCACACCAACGCCCTCGACGAGGCGATCGCCCTGCCGACCGACTTCTCGGCGCGTATTGCGCGTAACACGCAGATTTACATTCAGGAGGAGACCAACGTCTGCCGCGAGGTTGACCCGTGGGCAGGTTCGTACTACGTCGAATCGCTGACGCAGGAGATCGCCGACAAGGCTTGGGAGCGTATTCAGGAGGTCGAGAAGCTGGGCGGCATGGCCAAGGCTATCGAGACCGGCATTCCGAAGATGCGTATCGAGGAGGCAGCGGCCCGCAAGCAGGCCCGCATCGACTCCGGCACCGAGAAGATCATCGGCGTGAACGAATACCGTCTGGAAAAAGAGGCTCCGATCGACATCCTCGCAGTGGACAACACCGCCGTACGCGAGAGCCAGATCAAGCGTCTGAAGGAGTTGCGCGCCAACCGCGACGAAGCCGCCGTGAAGAAGGCGCTGGCCGCGATCACCGAGTGCGTGAAGACCAAGCAGGGCAACCTGCTGGAGCTGGCCGTCGAGGCCGCCAAGGTCCGCGCTTCGCTGGGCGAGATCTCCGATGCCTGCGAAGTGGTCGTAGGCCGCTACAAAGCAGTTATCCGTTCCATCTCAGGTGTATACAGTTCAGAAGTGAAAAACGACAAACAGTTCGAGCGCGCCAAGGAGTTGTGCGCCGAGTTCGCCAAGAAAGAGGGCCGTCAGCCGCGCGTCATGATCGCCAAGCTCGGTCAGGACGGCCACGACCGCGGTGCCAAGGTAGTTGCCACGGGTTACGCCGACATCGGCTTCGACGTCGATATGGGCCCGCTGTTCCAGACTCCCGAAGAGGCCGCCAAGCAGGCCGTCGAGAACGACGTGCATGTAGTGGGCGTCTCGTCGCTGGCCGCAGGCCACCTGACCCTCGTGCCGCAGATCATCGCAGAGCTGAAGAAGCTCGGCCGCGAAGACATCATCGTCATCGTCGGCGGCGTGATCCCCGCACAGGACTACGACCAGCTGTATAAGGACGGCGCCGCCGCCATCTTCGGCCCCGGTACGCCGATCGCCACCGCAGCTATCAAGATACTCGAAATTCTGCTCGCCGACTAAAGCGACTGAAAGCAATAGCGATACCCTCCGGTTTCCCGGAGGGTATTTTTTATCCGTTCGGGGAAAAGAGCGGAAAGGCGGACTATGACGAAATTCCCTGCTTTCGCAAAAACCGACCGATTTACACGAAGCGCACCTCCGACAACAAAAGGAGCTGTCTAACAAGTCCGATTTTTAGAATTTCACCCCCGTCAGATAAAACTCTGGCAGGGGTGATTTCCAATTTCGGGGACTTGTCAGACAGCCCCTCTGCTTAAATCCGGTGCGAACGGCCTACATGCACGCTTCGAGTATCCGGCGCGCCGCGGCGCCGTCTACGTTCTGCGCTTCGCCGTACTTGACGCCGGAGGCATTGAAGCGGCGTTCGATCTCCGCAATCGTCGTTTCGCCGATCCCCTCCTCCGAAAGCCGGGTCGAAAGCCCCAGCGAACGGAAGAATTTTTTGGTGGCTTCGAGCGTACGGTCGATGCGCTCCTCTTCCGAACCGTCGGCAATGCCCCAGATCCGTTCGCCGTATTGGAGCAGTTTTCCGCGCTTCTGCTCCCGGAGCACGCGCAGGGTGCCATTGATGACAATCGCCAGCGTCGCACCGTGTGTCAGTCCGTGCAGGGCCGTCAGCTCGTGACCGATCATATGCGTCGCCCAGTCCTGCGTCACGCCCATGCGGATCATGTCGTTCAGCGCCAGCGTCGCCCCCAGCATATACTCCGACATCACGGCATAATCATGCTGGTTCTCCCAGATTTTCGGAGCGATTTCGATCACCGTATGCAGGATGCCCTCGGCCCAGCGGTCCATCAGGCGCGACTGGCCGGGCGTGGTCATATACTGTTCCAGCACATGCACGAAGGTATCGGAGAGCCCGCAGGCGATCTGCCGCTGCGGCAGCGAGTAGAGGGTTTCGGGATCGAGAATCGAGAAGACCGGATAATCGCCGTAAAAGGCGTACTTCTCCTTGGTTTCCTGACGCGAAATGACCGAACCCGAATTCATCTCCGAACCCGTGGCCGACATCGTGAGGACGGTGCCCAGCGGAACGGTTTTATCCGCCTGCCCCTTGAGCACGATATCCCACGGATCGCCGTCGTAGAGCAGGCCCGCAGCGATGAGTTTCGTACCGTCGATGACCGATCCGCCGCCCACGGCCAGCAGGAAGTCGGAACCGTTCTCACGGCCCAAAGCCACGGCCTCGCGGACCGTCTCGACGGAGGGATTGGGTTCGATGCCCCAGAATTCGACCCAGTCGCGCCCTTCGAGCGCCTTCACGACCTGATCGTAAACCCCGTTGCGGCGCACGCTGCCGCCGCCGAAGGTAATCATGATCTTCTTGTCGGCAGGGATCAACTTGCCGAGTCTGGCGATCTGTCCTTTGCCGAAAACCAGTTTCGTAGGATTGTGATAAATGAAATTATTCATAACGGTATGCGATAAGTTTTAATACGGCTCCTAAATATACGCAAAAATAACAAAAAGAACGCCGGAATACTCCGGCGTTCTTTCTATGTCTCGAAAAATCGGGTTTAGAAATATTTTCCGCGCAGGTCCTGAATCTTGGCCATCTGCTGGATAGCCTGCACCGAGAACTGCTGGGCCATGCTCTCGGCCATAGCCTGCGCACGCACCTTCTCGCCTTCGGCAGTCTGCTTGTCCGAGGTCTGGATGTCATCCACCTCGAAGACATATACGCCGCTCAGACCTTTGACCGGAGCCGAGAGAACGCCTTTCTCGGTCGTAGACGAGATAGCGCCGATCAGACGGGGCTCGAAACCGGGACCGTTCACATAGAAAGCCCCGAAGGTCACGTTGTCGAAGTCTGCGACTTCGGTTCCGAGACTCTTGGCCTGCTCGTCGAGCGTGGAGCCGGAGAGTTCCTTCACGATATAGTCGTACTTCTTGTCGCGGAGTACCTGAGCACGGATCTGTGCCGAAACCTTTTCGAGGGGAGCGAATTCGTTGTCGTCGATCTCGGTCAGCATGGCGATCACATAATCCTTGCCTACCGGGAAGATTTCGGAAACATCGCCCACCTCGGCGCCGTAAGCCCAGCGGGCGACGTCGCGCGAATCCTCAAGACCGCGGATCGTACGCTCGCCCTGCGCCAGCGACGCGATGCGCGGCGTAACGGCGGCAGCCGAAGCGGCGTCGTTGAACGCTTCGACCGAACCTTTGGCGTTCACCGAGAAGGTGCCGGCCTGATTGTGGATGTCGCGGCGGGTAGCGGCCGAAGCCTCGACCGGGTAGGTGATCGAAGCGACCTGAACGTGCTTCGACGGTTTGTCGGCACGGTAAACCTGCATCAGCTGAATGGCGTCGCCGGAAGCGATCTTCACGATATCGCCGGTTTTCGCATTGGCAAGCGCTGCAGCGAATTCGCCCGAAAAGGCCGAGAACGGCATGACGCCCACCTCGCCGCCGTTGGCGGCGGTAGCGTCATAAACCGAATACTGCGCAGCGACCTGAGCGAAGTCGGCACCGCCCTTGAGCACGGTCAGCAGACTGTCGGCCAGCGCCTCCTGCGTATAGGGAAGTACGATGTGGCGGATGCCCATCGAGTCGGGAACGATCTTGGTATCCAGCGCGCGGGCCATCGTCCACTCGTTGTTCTTCAGTACGGGACCGTAGGTGGCGCCGTCGAGCAGGGCCTTGGCCTCCTCTTCCGAAAGCTGCTTCGCCGAGACGTAGTTGTCGGCGATTTTGCCGTTGCGGTTGGCGCGGACAAACGACTTCAGCTCTTCGGTGGCGGCGAACTGCGCGCCGACCTCGGCGACGCTCTTTTCGAGCGCCAGCATGTCGTCGTCGGTCGGAGAAACCTCGAACACGACATACGAAAGCGCACGCGACGGCGTCTGCTTGAACATGTTCTTGTGGCTGTTGTAATACGCCTTGATGTCGCTCGACTTGAGCTGAATCAGCGAATCGGGAACGGCCGAGTATTTCTTACCGGCCCACTTGCCGGCATAGGTGTTGTTGGCGGAGTTCACACCGTTGGCCACTTCGAGCGAGTTGACATACACACCGCCCTTGATCAGGCCGAGGAACTTGGCGACCTCGCGCTCCATGCGGGCCTGCTCGTTGAGCTGCGCCCAAGCCTGCTGCGCCTGCGCGTTGGCTTCGGCCTCGGAGAGGAACTGGTGAACGGCGGCGACGTTGTACTCACCCGTGCGGGGATCCGCGAAGGCATTGTAGAAAGCCTGCGAAGGATGCTGGCCGCTGACCATCGACATACGTTCAGGCTCGGTAACGCGAAGGCCCATCTTGTCGAATCCGGGAGTCAGCACGTATTTGCCGATCAGGGCCTGCCATGCAGCGTTGGCAAGCATCGCCGACTGCTGTTCGTTGCTCTCCTGAGCACCGCTCTGCGCCTTGACCTGCTCGTACTGGTTGTAATACTCCGAATAGTTGATCTTTTCACCGTCGATAACACCGACCCGGGGGTCGTTGCCTGAGAAGCCCATTTCGGTCTTCAGGGAGAGAATGAAAGCCAAGAGGGCGCCTGCGATGACAATCGACAGCACGATGCCGAACTTGGTGCGTAAAGTGTTTAAACTTGCCATATAAATTGTAAATTATTCGTATTGTTTCGAATTAGCAGTCAAAGGTAGTAAATTTATTCGGAAAAGGCCCTTATTATGCCATAAAAATTCTCACAACTTCCGGACCCGCGCCAAGTCGATCCGCGAACGCGTCGTACGCAGGATTCGCACCTGCAGACCGCCGACGAAAACGGTCTCTCCGGCCGTGGGAATCCCCTCGTAATTGAAGATGATGAAACCCGCCAGCGTATCGTATTCGCGGCTCTCCTCGATACCCAGACCGTATTTCTCATTGAGGTATTTCACTTCGAGACGGCACGAGAGGACATACTCGTCGGGGCCGACCTGCTTTTCGGTCAGGTCGGGCACGTCGTGTTCGTCCTCGATCTCGCCGAAAATCTGCTCCAGCACGTCTTCGAGCGAAATGACGCCCGCCGTGCCGCCGAATTCGTCGATCACCACGGCGATGTTGGTGCGGTGCTTGATAAAGTTCTGCAGCACCAGTTGCAGCGGCATGGTTTCGGGAACGAAATTGACCTGCATCATCACGTCGGAAATACTGGCCGGACGGGTGAACAGACTCTTCGAGTTGATATAGCCGATGATGTTGTCGATGCTCTTGCGCCAGACGAAGATGCGCGAATACTTGGAATCGACGAAACGCGCCGTGAGCTGTTCGATGGTCGTATCGTCGATGTCCACTGCCTCGACGTCCACGCGCGGCACCATGCAGTCGCGCACCCGCAGGTCGGCGAAATCCAGCGCGTTCTGGAACAGCTTCAGCTCGTTGTCGGGTTCGGGACGCGGCTCGGAACTGTTGGTGTCGAGCAGCGACGCGAGGTCCTCGCGGTCGAAACTGTGCGTCGTCGTCCGCTCTTCGACGCGGCGGCCCGTCAGACGCAGGATACCGTGCGAAATGAGCGTCGTCAGCCGCGCGATCGGATAGAGCAGCAAATAGAAGAAATAGATTACCGGCGCCAGCGCGCGGTAATAGAAGTTCGGATTGTTGCGGAAGACCGACTTGGGCAGGAATTCCGCGAAAAAGATGATGATGACGGTCGAAACGGCGGTTTCGATCGCCACGGAACCGTTCCGGGCGATGCTCTCCCACCCCAGCGCGTAGAAAATACCGCGCAGCAGCAGCGACATGTAGAGCGAGTAGATGACCAGCGCGATATTGTTGCCCACCAGAATCGTGGTGATATACTGTCCGGGGTGGCGGGAGAATATATCCGCTATGCGGTCGAACATGCGGCTCTGCTTGCGGTCGATCTCCAGTTTCAGGCGGTTCTTGCTCGTAAAAGCGATCTCCATACCCGAAAAGAATGCCGACAGCAACAGCATCAGGACAATCAGTATGACCGAAGTAAGCATCTCTTATTGGGTTGATTGTATCTCGTCATCGTCCAGTTTCAGATCCACCGGCTTCATCTGCTGCTGTTCCGTTCTGGGCCGGGCTTCGGCAGGCTCCCCTGCGGACGCCGGTCTGCCGGGCGCATCCCTGCGAACGGGCCGCCGGACCGGAACCGGAGCGACGGCGGGCTTGACAGCGGGTTCGGGCATAGGCTCGCCGGCGGATGCAGCGGCGGTTTTGCCGGACTGCTGCGCAGGGACAGGTCCCGACGCACCCGTCCGGCCTCCGGCAGTCGAATCAGGAACGACCTCGACCTCCTGTTCGGTGGGTTTGACCTCGACCTCCATGCGGCCTTTCATGCGGCGGAAACGCCAGTCCTTGAACTCCTCGTCGGATTCGAAACCTTCGCCGATAAAGACGTCGCGTCCGTCGTTCTGCACGATTTTCGAATCGACATTCGAATAGATCTTCTTGGTCTGCTGATTCCAGAACAACTGCTGCGTGTAGAGGTTCTTGCCGTCCGATTTGACGACCACGACATTGCCTTTGGCCTCCCACAATTTGCGGTTCTCGTAGTAGATGGCGTAATTGGCCGTCAGCACGGCATCGACCGTGGAGAGCGAATCGTCCTTGTAAGTGGTGATCTTGACTCCCTTGCGGAACTCGCGGTAAGGTTCGCGGGCCAGCGAATAGCCCTCGACCAGCGGAGTTACGAAATGGTAGGAACGGCGGCCGTTCTGCGATTCGACGATCGACAGATTTTCACTGTATTCGGTTCTCATCGTCTCTTCGGAAGCCGCAGCATCCTCCGCCTCGTCGCGTTCGCAGGAGAATAGCAAGATAGCACTCCCCATAACGGAGAGTGCTACCATGGCGTATCTTGCGATGAGCCTGTTCATTTACTAACGGGGACGTACGGAAGTCACGACACCGGCGGCCGTACCACAGGTCACGGTATAGCGGGAACCGGCCTGCAGCTCGTTGAAGAAGCACTCCTCCGAGGTCGGGAAACGGCTGCGGAACGCATTCAGCGACGTTTTGGCAGACTCGATGTATTCCGAATCGGCAGGCAGCAGTTCGATGGCTTTCGACATCGTGTCGTAAGCGGCCCAGAAGGTAGCCTGACCGGCAAAACCGCCGCAGTTGGCAGCCGAAATGGCATAGCACTGAGCCAGCACGTAATAGGGCACGCCGTCCTCAGGATTCAGGTCGCGGGCCTGACGCGCAGCGGAAGCGGCTCCGGGGATATCGTTTGCAACCAAGTCGATCAGCGCGATGCGCACCAGCAGCAGCTGACGCTCCGCAGGATCCTGCTCGACGGCAAGCGCCTCGTTGAGGTATTTGATCGCCTTGGCGTAGTCGCCCTTGCTCTGGAAAGCCTGCGCAAGGAACATGGCGGTCTCCGAAGAGGGTTTCACGGCATAGTATTTCTCTGCGAGCGTGAAATAGAAGTCGCCGTCGCACTTGGCGCGCGACATCAGCGCCACGGCCTGCGCCAGCAGCGCCTCGTCGTCGGGAGCCGCTTCGAGCTTGCCGCGGAAGAGCTTTTCGAGATTCTCGCAGCTTGCCGCACCGCTCAGACCGAACGCGGCATCGAACTGCGCCTTGTACTCGTTGGCATTGGGATTCTTCTCGAAGAACGGCGTCAGACGGTCGTACTCGGCGATGATCTCGTCGGGCAGCACCTCGTCGGTGTTCTTGTAGTCGTCGCAGAGGTTGCTGAAATAAGCCACGACGGTTTCGGGATCGGTATTGTCGCCGCCGGCCTCGATTGCGGCACGGAACGCTTCACGGATACCCTTGCGGTCGTTGGGCTTGTAGCGCAGGAACTCGCGCGCCTTCTGATCGAGAATGAAAGCGGTACCCTGCTTGGGATGGTCTCCGAAATACTTGGTGCGCAGGTCGTACATAAGCATCAGCGAGTCGATATACGTATTCTTCTCGGCGACGCTCTTGGCGCGGTTGATCTTGTTCTTGTAGATCACGGCGCCACGCTGGTAGAACGAGACCGAAGCGGTCGGAACGCTGTTGATGAGTTCATTCAGATAATGAGCAGCGGCATTGTAGTCGCGGTTGTCGCACGACTCCTTGAGGAAGTTGCTGTTCAGAATGTTCTTTTCGCGTTGTTCGGGCGTGTCTCCCCACTTCTCGTACTGCGGAGCGCTGAAGTCCTGAGCCAGAGCCGTCGCCCCTACGAATACAAGAGCAGCGGAAAGCAGAATTTTAACGTTTTTCATCGGTCAGAGATTAATTTTTGTATTTAATTTTATATGTTTTAGTGTCCGTCGGATGTACCGAAATCCAATGCAATTTACTGCCGGTTCTCCAAAAGTGCAAATTTTCGGGTCAAAAACTAATCGTATTTAGGCCGCAGGAACCAGTACTCGCCGTTCTCGCTGCCGGCAAAGAGCGTGAAGCCGATCGAGAATTTGAAATACTGCTGCCGCACCAGTCCGAGGCGTTCGGCCAAGTTGTAACCGCGGCGGCCGTATTCGACGCCGACGTCTATGGACGAGATGGCGAGGAACTTCACGGGCACGCCGACGCCCAGCGTCACGGCATACTGTCCCAGTTTGTCGCCGTTGTAGGTCTGGTTGTGGGTTCCGTAACGGAATCCGGCTCTGTAGGACCAGCGTTTCAGGAAATTGCGCACATCGTAGCGGTTGGGGGTGTACTCCACGCCGGCCTTGATCGTATGCGTATCGGTATACGCCACCGCAAAGGCGCTCCGGTCCGGTCCGCTGACGCCGGTGGATTCGGTCTGCCTGTTGCGGCCGCCCCAGTCCTGATAGACGTAATCCACCCCCATCGTCCACTTGGAGGTCTGGTAGAAGGCGCCCACCGAAAGCTGACGGGGCAATACGAGTGCCAAATGCGTCGTATCGCCCTTTACGCTGGAGTTGTAGAGGTCGCCCACATAGATATTTTTCGTCACCGTGGGATTGAGGTCGCCGCCGAAATCATAGGCGGCGCCCAGCGTCAGGGCGCGTTTCTGATTCAGGATGGCGTTCCACTGCACGCCGATCTGTCCCTTGATGCTCGAAATACTGTAGTTGTCGGTGCCTACCGTCGAAGAGTAGGAGCCGTCGCCCGTGATCGGGGTCGGGGTCATCACGAACGAACGGTCGATATCGCCCCAGTAATACTGCGCGGCGATACCCAGCGAGAAGTTCTTGAAAAGTTCCCAGCCGACGCCGAGTTTGACCTCCGTCACGTCGCCCTCGCCCTGATAGACGTACTGCGCGCGGCCGACGTTGCCCCATACGGGATCGGACGGATCGTAGTCATGGGTGTATTTGGTGCGGTAGCCTACCGAACTGTAAGGCGTGAGGCTGAAGCCCAGACCGAGCTTCTTGGCCAGCGGCAGCTGAAATGCGATGTCATGGAAGTTGAAGGTGTTGTAGGCCGTGCTTTTCGACATGCCGTCGACCTTCTGGGAGTTGTAGTAATTCTGGCCCTCCAGCCCGAAGTTGAAGAGGAAACTCTTCTGCGGCGCGGCGCTGAAAGCCGCCGGATTGAGCAGATTGACCACGCCCGAACTGCGCATGGCCACACCTACACCGCCCATCGAACGCATCGGCAGGGTGCCGGGCGTGTTCTGTTCGCCGATGCCGTACATCGTGTAGGGAGAGAATGCGTTAATACTGCTTGTCTGGGCCGCTGAGGCATAGGGAATCATCACGGCTGCAATGACAACCAGTTTAATTAAGGTGTTCTTCACTTGCATTGTACTCTAAAATTCTATTCAATCCGCAAAAAACCAGATTACAATTCGCAAATATCGTATTTTTAATTCGTTTAACAAAGAAATTCGCGTCTCCTCCGGTAAAAATTACGCATAAATCCTCTATTTGGCTGCGCATGCGGGCCGCATAACCCTCGATCTCGAACGCGATTCCGTTCATCACGCCCAGCTCGATGGCCTGCCGGGTGGTAAGCCCCGCAAGCTCTTCGCTTTCGGTAGCGGCGCACAAAGGCAGTTTGGCCGTATAGTCGTGCAGCGCCCTGAAACGGGTCTTCATGCCCGGCGATATGCACCCGCCGCGAAACGTTGCGTCGGCCGTCACCAGATCGATGGTCACCGCCGTACCGAAATCGACGATCAGCACGTTGCGGCCCGGATAAAGCACCGTGGCGCCGACCGCCGCGGCCAGCCGGTCGCGGCCCAGCGTTTCGGGCGTCAGGTAGGCGTTGCCGATGGGTACGGACGTCTGCGAAGAGAACTCCAGCAGATACTCCACGCGCGGCCGGAGCAGATCGGCCACTTCGTCCACTTCGCCGCGCGTCGAAGCCACGACGGCCCGGCGCACGGGCCATGCCGCGAACAGCTCTTCGAGCATCGACGGATGCAGCCGCTCCACGCAGCGCTGAAAAACGATCTCCCCCCGGTCGAAAACAGCGAGTTTCACAAGGGTGTTTCCGATATCTACTACTAAATTCAAAGCTGCTGCAACGTTTTATATGCGTCTTCAATGTCTTTGACATTCCTAACGGTCATCGCCAGACGATTATTGTGCTGTTTCAACACAAATCTGCCGGGATTCTGCGTGACCTTGCGGAGCAGGTCCATGAAAGTGTCGCTCTTGTAGTAGGGCGAGTCCTGCTCGCCGACGAAATGCACGATCATCAGCCCGTTCTTGACCTTCACGCGCTCCATGCCCAGCCGGATCGCCTCCCAGCGCAGGCGCACCACGTTGAGCAGCTCTTCGGTTTCACGTGGCAGAGGGCCGAAACGGTCCGCCAGACGCTCTCCGAAGGCCAGCAGCGCCTCCTCGTTCTTGGTCGAATCCAGCTCCCGGTAGAGCTTCAGGCGCTCGGCCTGCTGCGCCACATAGGAGTCGGGAAGACCGGCTTCGACCTCGATTTCGATATGCGCGTCGTCGATATAGCGCAGCTGCTCGACCACCTCCTGTTCCGAATCGTTCAGGCCCGCGACGTGCAGTCCCTCGGCGCGCAGTTCTGCGATCGCTTCGTTCATGATCTTCTGATAGGTCTCGAAACCGATATCGGCGATGAATCCGCTCTGCTCGGCTCCCAGCAGATTGCCCGCGCCGCGGATGTCGAGGTCCTGCATGGCGATATTGAAGCCCGATCCCAGATCGGAGAACTCCTCGATGGCCCGCAGGCGGCGGCGCGCATCGGACGACAGCAGTTCGTCGGGCGGCGAAAGCAGGTAGCAGTAGGCTTTCTGATTGCTGCGGCCCACACGTCCGCGCAGCTGGTGCAGGTCGCTCAGGCCGAAGTTCTGGGCGTTGTTCACGATGATCGTATTGGCGTTGGGAATGTCGATGCCGTTCTCGACGATGGTCGTGGCGACCAGCACGTCGAATTCCCCGTAGATAAAGTCCATGATCAGCCGCTCCAGCTTCTCGGCGGGCATCTTGCCGTGTCCCACGCCCACGCGGGCCTTGGGGCAGATGCGGGTGATAAGCCCCTGCATGGTCATCAGGTCCTCGACGCGGTTGTGGACGAAGTAGACCTGTCCGCCACGCGCGAGTTCCGTTTCGACGGCGTCGCGGATGATCTCCTCCGAGAAGACGTGCGATTCGGTGACAATCGGCTGCCGAAAGGTCGCGCGAACCCATGAGCGAGAATTGCAGCGTTCGCGGAATCGGCGTCGCCGTGAGAGTCAGCGTATCGACGTTGACCGCCAGCTGCGTCAGCTTCTCCTTGGCCGCCACGCCGAATTTCTGCTCCTCGTCGATAATCAGCAGCCCCAAATCGCGGAATACGATCTGTTTGCCCAGAATCTTGTGCGTGCCGATCAGGATGTCGATACGGCCCGCTTCGAGGTCGGCGCGGATCTGCGACACCTCTTTGGCCGTTTTGGTGCGGTTAAGATACTCGACCCGCACGGGGAAGTTGCGCAGACGCTCCGAAAACGAGCGGTAGTGTTGCAGGGCGAGAATCGTCGTCGGCACCAGCACGGCGACCTGCTTGCCGTCCACGGCCGCCTTGAACGCTGCGCGGATCGCCACCTCGGTCTTGCCGAAGCCCACGTCGCCGCAGACCAGCCGGTCCATCGGCTGGTCGGACTCCATGTCCTTCTTGACGGCCGCCACGGTCGTCTGCTGGTCGGGCGTGTCCTCCCACTGGAACGACGCCTCCAGCTCGTGCTGCAGATAGCTGTCGGGCGTAAATGCGAATCCCTTGCTGGCCTTGCGTTTGGCATAGAGGGCGATCAGTTCGCGCGAAATATCCTTGACGGCCTTCTTGGTGGCGTTCTTGAGCTTCTGCCATGCGCCGTTGCCCAGCTTGTAGACCTTCGGCGGCTCGCCGTCACCCGACTTGTAGCGCGAAATGCGGTGGAGCGAATGGACGTTCACGAACAGCACGTCTCCGTCCTTGTAGACCAGCTTGATCGCCTCGTGCGCCTTGCCGTTTTCGTTGATCTTCACAAGCCCGTCGAAGCGGCCCACGCCGTGGTCGATATGCACCACATAGTCGCCCGGCCGCAGCTGGTTCAGCTCGGCGACGGTCATCTGTTCGTCGCGCCTGATCTCGCCGTTGATGCGATAACGCTGGTAGCGGTCGAAAATCTGATGATCGGTATAGAGGCACAACTTCAGGTCGTTGTCCACGAAACCCTCGTGCAGCGTCACCGAAAGGGGCCGCACGACGGCCTGCCCGCGTCCGATCTGGTGAAAGATGTTTTCGAGACGCTCGACCTGCACCTTGTTTTCCGAGAGGATATAGGTCGTGTACCCGCGCAGCGAATTGCGGATCATGTCGTCGGCCAGCATCTCGAAATTCTTGTTGAACTTAGGCTGGGGAGCCGTATCGAACTCTACGGCCGCCGTGGCGGGACGCTCCGGCAGGTTGTCGCGCAGGGCGAGCATCCGGCAGTTCGCCAAATCGCCGAGCAGTGCGTTACGGCTGGTCATCAGGCGGTCGATCTCCTCAGGACGTTCCATGTCGGCAAGCGTCTTGCGGCGGATATCGTTCACCCGACGCAGCACGTAATCGGCGTCGTAGAACCAATAGGCCGCAGCATCGCCCGCAAACTGCACGAACGACACCTTCGCCGCCCCATCGCCGGCATTGAGGTTGGGAATGATCTCCACCCGGTCGAGTTTGTCGGCCGAGAGCTGGCTCGAAATGTTGAAACGGCGGATCGAGTCCACCTCGTCGCCGAAAAAGTCGATACGGTAGGGTTTGCTTTCCGAGAAGGAGAAGACGTCCACGATACCGCCGCGCACCGAATACTGGCCCGGCTCATAGACGAAATCGACGCGGGTGAAGTTCGCATCGACGAGCGCGTCCTCCAGCACGGCGATCGAGATACTGTCGCCGACTTTCACGGCGATCGTATCCCGCCGGAGGGTTTCGGCGTCGGCGACCCGCTCGGCCAGCGCTTCGGGATAGGTGCAGACGATCAGATACCCTTTCGTGAAGCCCTTCACGGCGCTCATCGCCGCCGTGCGCTGCACCACGCCCTGCGCATCTTCGGCGCCGTAGGCCACCGAACGCTTGTAGGAGGAGGGGAAGAAATAGACCTGCTTCTCGTCCAGCAGGTTATAGAAGTCGTTCATCAGGTAGGCCGCAGCGTCGCGGTCCTCGGCGACGAAGACGTGTACGCCCCCGGTTTTCGCCGCAGCGGCAGCGGCATAGAACGAAAGAGCGCCGCCGACCAGCTCTTTCAGATGGACGGTTGCGCGCTCTTTCTTATATTCGCGGCACAGGCGGGGCAGGGCTTTCGACCCGGCGGCGAACTGCGCCAGCTGCTCGCGGGCAGTCATACGGTTACTTGTTTATCAGGTCGTTGTCCTTGCGGTCGTGGTAATGGACCTCGACGATACCGAGACTCTGGTCGGCGACGACATGCAGCCGCACCTTGTATTTCCACTGCCAGCGGCGGCGCAGCGACCAAAGGCCCTGCTTGAGGAAGGAGGCCACATAGGGGCTTACGACCAGCTTGATATATTTGTGACCGCGGTCCTGCGTAAGGAAAGAAATCTGGTGCTCGATCTTCTTGTCCAGCAGCACCGTCGGTTCGATCTTGCCCGATCCGTTGCAGGTCGGGCAGACGTCCGAAACCTCCTCCACGGCCACGGGACGCACCCGCTGGCGGGTGATCTGCATCAAGCCGAACTTGGTGAGCGGCAGGACCGTGTGCTTGGCCTTGTCGGTAGCCATCAGCTTCACCATTTCGTCGTAGAGCGCCTGCCGGTTCTGCGC
>ERZ826764.3069-NODE-3069-length-14225-cov-10.839308_pt1 | contig 14225 bp, 16 predicted proteins | sample MGYA00519870_ERZ826764 | MGnify/ENA primary metagenome ERZ826764 (study PRJEB31778, sample SAMEA3449239) | human gut metagenome | biome: human gut; feature: human-associated habitat; material: faeces | place: United Kingdom | collected 2010/2012 ...
ACATTGGGACATTTTCCTTTATGGTATATTAGGACATTATCATAAATGGTTCATACAATCTGCTGGTATCATAAAATGAAACAGTTGACATGCATTTTCATATATGCTATGCTTATGAAGATTTTGAAAGACAAAGAAAGAGTCTTTTCAAAGCAATTATTTTGGATCACTCCATTTGGGGTTAAGGCCATACGGACAGCCGGGTCCACTGCCGCTGATGGTAACTTTGGTTGCCTTATTGATTGAGTTAGAAGCTCAAATTTTATAAGTTGGTTCCTTTGATAACCACTATGCGCCTGATGTGCAGACTTGTGAAACGGTCAATAAGAGTAGTAAAAGTATGATTGCTATATAGACTCTGACATATATCATCCGGATTTCTATTTTATGTAAATACGAGGATTCCTGTATTTATTATAAGTCAATGGAGATAGAATCGGGAAGAATGATCCAAGCAGGTTTGCGGTTTTGAGGCAGCCTGCTTTTTTTTGTGTAATAGAAAATCCCGTTGGAATTTCCTATTATATAAAAAGCCCTGCCGGGCAGGATTCCACTGCAGTGGAAGAGCAGATGGCGCTGGAGACGCCCCTTTACAGGCGGAGAATCCTGCAAACAGGATTCTTTATACAGACAAAGGAACTGGAAATGGAGACGCAATGAACAGAACTCGTTTTAAACTGAACCAGAATCGTGCACCAATTCACGAGGTTCTGGAAAATTTCCGGCGCATGAGGGTGGTACCCTTCGATGTGCCAGGACATAAAAGAGGAAGAGGAAATCCGGAACTTACTGAGTTTCTGGGGCAGAAATGTGTAGGCGTGGATGTAAACAGCATGAAGCCGCTTGATAATCTCTGTCATCCTGTATCTGTGATCCGGGAGGCAGAAGAACTGGCAGCAGATGCCTTTGGAGCAGCTCACGCCTTTCTCATGGTTGGCGGAACTACAAGCTCCGTACAGACCATGGTGTTAACTGCCTGTAAGAGGGGAGACGAGATCATTCTTCCCCGTAATGTTCACAGAAGCGTGCTGAATGCGCTGGTTCTGTGCGGAGCAATTCCGGTTTATGTGAATCCGGAAGTAGATCAGAGACTTGGAATCTCTCTTGGAATGCGCCGTGAACAGGTGGCAAAGGCAATTAAGGAGCATCCCAATGCGGTGGCTGTGCTGGTAAACAATCCCACCTATTATGGAATCTGCAGTGATCTGAAAGCAATTGTAAAAATGGCTCACGATGCGGGCATGTACTGTCTAGCTGATGAGGCACACGGAACCCATTTCTATTTTGGGGAGGACATGCCGGTGTCAGCGATGGAAGCGGGAGCGGATATGGCATCGGTTTCCATGCATAAGAGCGGTGGAAGTCTGACACAGTCTAGTTTATTACTGGTGGGTCCGAATATTCAGGAAGGTCATGTGCGGAAAATCATCAATCTGACGCAGACGACTTCCGGCAGTTATCTTCTGATGTCCAGTCTGGATATCAGCCGCCGCAATCTTGCATTGCGTGGAAGGAAAGTGTTCCGTCAGGTGTCTTCCATGGCGGCGTATGCACGGGAAGAAATCAATGCGGTAGGCGGCTATTATGCATTTGGATCGGAACTGATCAATGGAGATTCCGTGTTTGATTTTGACCCGACAAAGCTTAGTGTCCATACACGGGATATCGGGCTTGCGGGCATTGAGGTGTATGATCTTCTTCGGGATGAGTATGATATTCAGATTGAGTTTGGGGATATCGGAAATATCCTTGCATATCTCTCCATCGGAGACAGACCACAGGAACTGGAACGACTGGTGAGTGCACTGGCTGAAATACGCAGAAGATATCAGACAGACAGCAGCGGTCTGATGAATCAGGAGTATATTGATCCCGAGGTTGTGATGAGTCCGCAGGAAGCGTTCTATGCGGAAACAATCAGTGTTCCGATTGGCAGCAGTGCAGGTTGTATCTGCAGCGAATTTGTAATGTGTTATCCGCCTGGAATCCCGATCCTTGCACCGGGAGAGAAAATTACAGAGGATATTCTGGAATATATCAAGTATGCAAAAGAAAAAGGATGCTCCATGACAGGACCGGAGGATCCGGAGATTGAATATATCAATATTTTAAAGGAGGACGATCATGGAACTTTGGTTTAGTGAATTTCACGCTCCCGATGTCAAACACAGTATCCGGGTGAACAGACACCTCTATTCACACAAAAGTCCGTATCAGCAGATTGATATCTACGAGACACCGGAATTCGGTAAAGTTCTGTCACTGGATGGAAATGTCATGCTGACGGAACGGGATGAGTTTATTTATGATGAAATGATCACGCATGTTCCGATGGCGGTTCATCCCGGAATTAAGAATGTACTTGTGATCGGAGCAGGAGACGGCGGCGTTGTCCATGAGTTGGCACGTTACCGTACGATTGAAAATATTGATCTGGTGGAAATGGATGAGCAGGTTGTAGAGGCTTGCAGGATGTATCTGCCTGAAAATGCCAGCCGGCTGGATGATGAACGTGTGCATATTTATTTTGACAATGCACTTCGCTTTATCCGGCGCCGCACGGATGAATATGATCTGATCATTGTGGATTCCACAGACCCGTTCGGTCCTTCGGAAAGTTATTTTACAAAAGAGTTCTATGGAATCTGCTACAATGCACTACATGAGGACGGAATCCTGGTCAATCAGCAGGGAAGCCCGTTTTATCAGCACGATGCAGAAGCGATGCAGCGCAGCCACCAGCGGATCGTCAGTACATTTCCAATCAGCAGAGTGTATCAGGCACACATCCCGACCTATGCGGCAGGATACTGGCTCTTTGGTTTCGCAAGCAAAAAATATCATCCGCTGGATGATCTTGATGCGGAGAAATGGCAGGCGTTGAATCTGAAAACGAATTATTATACGACCCGTCTGCATAAAGGTGCCTTTTATCTTCCGGCGTTTTTGGAACGGCTGCTTGAGGAGGTAGAATAAGAGATGAAACAGAATATTGAAACATTTATCGGGTGGGATTGTGAGTATGAGAAAGCGGAAATCGTCCTGTTTGGTGCGCCTTTTGATTCCACGACAAGCTATCGCCCGGGTGCCCGGTTCGGGTCATCAGCGATGCGCCATGAAAGCTTCGGGCTGGAAACATACAGTCCGTATCAGGATAAAGATTTGACGGATTGTTTTGTATTTGACAGCGGAGATCTGGAGCTGTGCTTTGGCAATACAGAGGATGCACTTTCCGACATCGAACAGCATGCCGATCAGATTATGGAAGAGGGAAAAATGCCATTGCTTTTGGGCGGAGAACATCTTGTAACGCTGGCAAATGTACGTGCAGTATACAAGCGTTTTCCGGAAATGCACATCATCCATTTTGACGCGCATACCGATCTGAGAGAGGATTATCTCGGTGCAAAACTGAGTCATGCCTGTGTCATCCGCAGATGCCATGATATTCTGGGAGATGGACGGATCCATCAGTTTTGCATCCGAAGTGGGGAAAGAGAAGAATTCCGGTTTGCAAAGGAGCATACAGATTTTCATCCTTTTACCTTTGAAGGCTTGGAAGAGACCATACAGGAGTTGGACAGGGAGCAGGTTCCGGTATATTTTACCATTGATCTGGATTGCCTGGATCCATCCGTATTTCCGGGAACTGGTACACCGGAGGCGGGAGGCGTAAGCTTCCTTGAGCTTCTTGCGGCTATTCGGAAGGTATCAGAATTAAATATTGTGGGAGCAGATGTCAATGAGCTGGCACCTATGCTGGATCCAAGCGGTGTTTCCACAGCCACAGCATGCAAGGTGGTCAGGGAACTGCTGCTGGCAGTGGCAAAATAAAAACAGCTGCGATAGTGAAATATAAAATAAGGAGATAAAAAACATGAGCAGAGTACTTGTAATCGGCTGCGGCGGAGTAGCCAGTGTAGCAATCCAGAAATGTTGTCAGGCAGATGAGGTATTTACAGAACTGTGTATTGCAAGCAGGACAAAAGAAAAATGTGATGCCCTTGCCCGGAAGTTGGAGGGAAAAACAAAAACAGTTGTTACCACGGCAAAGGTAGATGCAGATGATGTAAACCAGCTGATCCAGCTGATCAACAGTTACAAACCGGATCTGGTAATGAACATTGCACTTCCATACCAGGATCTGACAATTATGGATGCTTGTCTGGCATGTGGCGTAAACTATATGGATACGGCAAATTATGAGCCCGAAGATACCGATGATCCGGAATGGCGTGCTATTTACGAAAAACGCTGTAAGGAAGCTGGATTTTCCGCATATTTTGATTATTCCTGGCAGTGGGCATACCGGAAGAAATTTGAAGAGGCAGGACTTACTGCACTTCTTGGCTGCGGCTTTGACCCGGGCGTTACACAGGCATACTGTGCATATGCATTAAAGCATGAGTTTGACCAGATTGATACCATTGATATTCTGGACTGCAACGGAGGAGACCATGGGTATGCATTTGCAACCAACTTTAACCCGGAGATCAACCTTCGTGAGGTAAGCGCTCCTGGAAGCTACTGGGAGAATGGACATTGGGTGGAAATTCCTCCGATGGCCATCAAGCGGGAATATGATTTTGACCAGGTTGGCGATAAGGATATGTATCTTCTTCATCACGAGGAAATCGAGTCCCTTGCCCAGACAATTCCGGGAGTAAAGAGAATTCGTTTCTTTATGACCTTTGGACAGAGCTATCTGGATCACATGCGCTGTTTGGAGGATGTGGGAATGCTTTCCACTACCCCGATCAACTATAACGGACAGGAAATTGTTCCCATCCAGTTTTTGAAGGCGCTTCTTCCGGATCCGGCAAGCCTTGGTCCCCGTACCAAAGGTAAAACCAATATTGGCTGTATTTTCACCGGAGTAAAGGATGGACAGGAGAAAACCTACTATATTTATAATATTTGTGACCATCAGGAATGCTATAAGGAGGTTGGAAGCCAGGCAATCAGCTACACGACAGGTGTTCCAGCCATGTGTGGGGCATTAATGATGCTTACCGGAAAATGGATTCGTCCAGGAGTGTATACGGTAGAAGAATTTGACCCGGATCCGTTCCTGGAGGCGCTTGACAAATACGGACTTCCACGCAGTGAAAATCATAATCCGGAGCTGGTTGATTAATGGAAAAAACAGATACAAGACCACCCTTTGCAGCATCCGGCGGAGTTATTCCGCCGGAATTTCGGAAAATCAAGACGCCTTGTTATGTTCTTGACGAAACAGCGCTTATAAAAAATGCAGAATTAATGGGAAAGATCGCCGAAAAAACAGGATGTAAAATGCTCTTGGCGCAGAAGGCTTTCAGCAATTATGACTGCTATCACCTTCTGGAGCCTTATCTGGCTGGAACAGAAGCAAGTGGACTGTACGAAGCAAGGCTTGGCGCCCAGGAGATGCCGGGAAAAGAGGTACATGTATTTTGTGCCGGATACCGTGAGGATGAATTTGAGGAGCTGCTTTGCTTTGCAGATCATATAGTGTTTAATTCACCCTCCCAGCTTCTTCGATTTGGAAAAAGAGCGAAGCAGGCAGGAAAAAGCGTAGGGCTCAGGATCAATCCGGAATGCTCTACCCAGGAAGGACATGCAATTTATGATCCCTGTGCCCCAGGCAGTCGTATGGGTACTACAAGAGCACAGTGGGAGGCTGCTGTGAAAATGCATCCGGATCTGACCGGATTATTGGATGGTATTCACTTTCACACCCTTTGCGAGCAGGATTCCTCTGATCTGGAAACCACTCTTGCAGCGGTGAAGGTGAAATTCGGAGATCTGATTTCTCAGGTAAAATGGCTGAACCTGGGAGGAGGACATCATATTACAAGACCAGGTTATGATATTGCACGGCTTGAAAAGTGCATTGAGGCGGCAAAGGAAGAATGGAAGGTGGATATTTACCTAGAACCTGGAGAGGCATGGGCTTTAAATGCAGGATTCTTTCTGACAACTGTGCTGGATGTACTGCAAAATGGTGATACACGGCTTGCAATTTTGGACGGAAGTGCTGCATGTCATATGCCAGACGTTCTGGAAATGCCTTACCGTCCGCCCCTTCTTGGAGCAGGGGAGCCAGGAGAGAATGCCGTTACCGTCCGTCTTGGAGGACCAACCTGCCTGTCCGGGGATGTTATAGGAGATTACAGCTTCCAAAAGCCTTTGGAATACGGAGAGCTTCTCATGTTTGGCGATATGGCCATATATACAACCTGCAAAAACAATACCTTTAACGGAATGCCCCTGCCTGATATCTGGCTGCGGCATGGTGATAAAACCATGGAACGTCTGACTGATTTCGGCTACGAGGATTTTAAAGGCCGACTTGGACACCGCAGGAAATCAGAGTAGGTCTCCTGCAAAATTTGTAAAAAGACGTAAGTCATAGAAATATGGCTTGCGTTTTTTTCTGTCTGGAAGAAAGTGAGATATAATGACACAACACCAGAAAAGATCTGGAACGTATGAAACAGCCTGAGTATATGTAAATGTATGGTAATAATATCTAAAAAAAGAAGATGCATTTTTAGTAAAAAACGCTTTTGAAATAAGAACAAAATGGTTTTATAATAAAAATAGAGGCAGGCGGCGTAGTGATGCGGGAAAGCAACATCTTATATGCTGCTTGTTGTTTATAAAATGAATTTCAGGAGGAACCATACATGCATGAGTATGAAATCTTTATTGAAGAAATAAATCCGTGTGGAGGAGAACAATACAGTAAAAAAACTTTGATTGAGGCAGAAGCAGTAAGTCCGGAAGCTTATGTAAAAGAAAACGGAAGATTTCCGGTTCTGGAATCCACATGCAATGAGAGCGGCGATGTTGTAATAGTAACAGGAGACAAACAAGGTTCTTTTGTACGTTATACTTTTACGGAATAAGAGTTCCGGGCAGCAAGGAGAGGATTTTGTGAAATATGAAATTGGAGATTTTGTCAGCAAACCAGTTACAGGTATCTGTAAAATAGAGAACATTTTATATTTGAATCCGCAGGATGAAAAAAATGATAAATTGTATTATCTCATGAAACCAGTAGAAGATGAAAAGGAAAAAATATATGTTCCTGTTTCAAATTCAGCTTCGAGGCTGAGATTGTGTCTGACAAAAGAGGAAGCGTGGAATCTGATCAAGCGAATTCCAGAGATTCCGACAGCATGGACAAATAATGAAAAAATGAGAGAGCAAAGCTATAAAGAGGCAGTAAAAGCAAATGATCCTGAAGCCTTAATTGCTATTATAAAAATGATTTATCAACGAAAACAAAAAAGGCTTGCACAAGGGAAAAAGTGCACTGCTACAGATGCAAGATATTTTCAGGTGGCCGAAAATCTGTTATATGTAGAGCTTGGAATTGCTCTTGGAAAACCAAAGCAGCAAATCTGTAAAACAATTATTGATTATATGAATCAAAGAGCTGACAACAGTATTTGAAAAATGGACAGTAATTGTTCATTGTTCATTGGTAACAAAAACAAAAAAAATCTGTTTGACTTTTTGAAAAACAGGCAATATAATTAAATCAAACGAGTAGCAGGTAAGCGTAAATCCAGTTTACAAGCTACTCGTTTTTTATTTTACCAAAATTGAATATCGCCATGAAAAAGTGTGTAGCCTGTCAGCGTAAGTCCAGCTTATATGACAGGGTGCGCGCTTTTTTTGTGCAGAAAAAGAGAGGAGTTAAAACAAAATGGCGGAAAGCAACAAGATGAAGGAGATGCCGGTGAATAAGCTGATGGTCCAGATGGGAATTCCGATGATCTTATCCATGGCATTGCAGGCAGTCTATAACATTGTAGACAGCGCATTTGTAGGAAATATGAGAGTGGGCAGTGAATCAGCACTAAATGCATTGACTTTGGTATTCCCGGTTCAGATGCTTATGGTGGCAGTGGGAATTGGAACAGGTGTAGGAACCAATGCACTTCTTGCAAGGACACTAGGACAGGGAAACCGTAAAAAAGCTGCGAAGGTAGCAGGAAACAGTCTGTTCCTGGGTGTGATCATTTATGTGGTTTGTTTATTATTTGGCATCTTTGGAGTGAGAGCATATATTTCATCTCAGACAGTAGATGCAGAAGTACTTGAGATGGGAGTCAGTTATCTGCGGATATGTTGTGTGATTTCTTTTGGAATCATCTTCTTTTCCTTATTTGAAAAGCTGTTACAGGCTACAGGACGCTCTCTTTATTCTACAATCGGTCAGGTGGTTGGAGCAGTTGTAAATATCATTCTTGATCCGATCATGATCTATGGTATTGGACCTTGTCCGGAAATGGGAGTGAAAGGCGCAGCCTACGCAACTGTAATTGGACAGGTAGCGTCAGCTGTATTACTGTTTATTTTTCATATCAAATTAAATAAGGAATTCGAGCATGGGGCGAAATATATGAAGCCAGATGGCGAAATTATCAAGGAGATCTATGCAATCGGACTTCCGGCAATCATTGCTCAGGCGCTGATGTCCATTATGGTTTATGTAATGAACCTGATCCTGAAGTTCAATCCGTCAGCACAGACGGCCTATGGTCTGTTCTATAAGGTACAGCAGTTTGTTTTGTTTCTTGCTTTTGGTCTGCGAGATGCAATCACCCCAATCATTGCATTTGCTTATGGAATGAGAAGCAAGAAGAGAATTCAGGATGGGATCAAATATGGTCTGATCTATACAATTGTGTTAATGATTCTGGGAATTGCAATCACAGAGATTTTCCCTGGGGCATTTGCAACGCTGTTTAATGCGGGACAGTCGAGAGAATATTTTATCGGAGCAATGAGAGTGATTTCTATAAGTTTCCTGTTCGCAGGAATCAATGTTGCTTATCAGGGCATTTATCAGGCACTGGATGGTGGTGTGGAATCGCTGGTTATTTCGCTTTTGAGACAGCTTATTATTATCCTGCCGCTGGCTGGAATCTTTTCTATGCTTGTCAGAAATGCTCAGATGAGAGTTTCACTGATCTGGTGGGCATTTCCGATCACTGAAATAGTTTCCTGTTTTGTAGGATATGTATTTTTAAAGAGAATCAGAAAAAATAAAGTAGATGTTTTGAATTAAGGAGGAACTGGAAATGGTGAAAAGAATCATTACGATCAGTAGAGAATTTGGAAGTGGCGGACGCTTTATCGGAGAAGAATTAGCGAAAAAATTGGGATTCGCTTATTATGATAAAAACATTATCAATGAGATCGCAGAAAAGTCTGGTTTATCTCCGGAATATATTCAGGAAAGTGCGGAACTGTCTCCGAAAAAAGGCTTGTTTGCATATGCATTTGCCGGACGTGATATCACAGGAAAATCAGTAGAAGACATGGTGTATGAGGCACAGAGAAAGGTTATTTTAGAACTGGCTGATAAAGAATCTTGTGTAATTATCGGAAGAAATGCAGATTATATTCTGAAAGACAGGGATGATATACTGAATGTATTTATTCATGGGAATATGCCGGAAAAAACACAGCGTATTATGGGCTTATATAATGTAGGAGAGAAGGAAGCTGTCAAAATGATGACAGATACAGATAAAAGGCGTATGACGAATTATAATTTTTACACCGATCAGAAATGGGGAAAGGCCAGTAATTATACGTTGTGTCTGAACAGTTCACAGCTTGGATATGACAGATGTGAGAAGCTTGTTATGGAATGTAGTAAATAATGAAATCCTCATGGTGAAAGTGGATTAAAGAAAATGTGATGAGAGCATTCATGAGTAAGTAGCGAAAGCGGATTGCGAATGTCCTATTTAATAACGTACACGGATGTAAATGGATATCTGATCCCGAATCTCACCTATAAATCCGGTGAGCAGATGGAGCAACTTGGCAAGTATGGTTTTCTTCGCAGAGATTATCTGAAAAACTATCGAAATTCAACCTATCAGATGATGCTTTTACAGGATACCATTGGAGAGCATCTTCTGGAAGTGGACAAGGCAGCCAGAGAACGGGAAGAGGTAATACTGAAACAGTTAGAAGAAAAAGAACCATTGCCGGATAAAGAGAAAGATCAGATTGCCTGGGTAAGAGCTGCTAATCAACACAAAGCAATTGCAGAAGAGATTATTCTCAAGGAATTGATTTATGTTTAAATGAAGGTGATGAGGTCGTGGATTGCGACCTCATTATTGTATGAAAAATAGCAGTAGGCAGAATGAGAAAAATAGGGTAAAATGGGAACATGGATTTTGGGAACTCATAAGAAATGATTGTGCGGTAAAGTAACTTGAAATGCCAGTCTGGCATTTCAAGTTATAGAGGAGATGGAATGGCGGATCAGAAAGTAAGAGAAATGGAACCAGTGGAAACACAAATAGTTGAAATCATGCCACCGGACGTTGAAAATCTGATTTATGTAGTAAGAAACAAACAAGTCATGGTGGATAGTGATCTGGCAATGCTTTATCAGGTAGAAACGGGAGCGTTAAACAGAGCCGTTAAAAGAAATATTGCCAGATTTCCAGAAGATTTTCGATTTCAGCTTACAAAAGATGAATATGAAAACTTGAAATGCCAATTTGGCACCTCAAATGGCAGTGGAACAGAAAATGGTTATGGTGGCAGACGTACATTACCGTATGTATTTACAGAGCAGGGAATATCCATGCTTGCAAGTGTATTGCATAGCGAGGTGGCAATTAATGTAAGTATAGGTATTATGCGTGCATTTGTAGAAATGCGACGGTTTATAGCCAACAATGCACTTTTGTTTGAAAGGATTAGTAACGTTGAGTTAAAACAACTTGAATATCAGAAAAAGACAGATGAAAAGCTGGAGCAAATTTTTGAGTACATATCAGATCATGAGGAGTCTAATCAAAAGATATTTTTTGATGGTCAGATATATGATGCGTTCAGTTTACTAATAGAACTGATTCAGAAGGCAGAAACGGAAATTGTTCTGGTAGATGGATATGTGGATGTAGGAACATTAAATATTTTGTCAAAGAAGAAAGAAAATGTGGCGGTGACAGTTTATACACTGCAACGGACAAAATTATCTCAAACAGATATAGATAACTTTAATGCACAGTATCCTAAACTGGATGTGAAGTACACAAGAGCATTTCATGATCGTTTTTTAACCGAATCAAGTAAGTCCCCTGCTTCAATTGCGAGGAGCAATAAGCAGTGGGTGGGACTTACTTATATCAGGAGGGGTACAAGCCCCTGCTGATAAACTGCGGAGCAGTTATTCGGTTATGAGCAAGTAGCGAAAGCGGATTGCGAATATCCGATTGACTTCTTGATAAAACGAAAGCATATCATGTTGGTGCGTCTTTGAAGGACGCAGGTAAAAAATGTTTTGGAATTAATTTGATTGAAGATGCAGGTATTGTAAGAGATATTTTACAGAGATTGGAATTAGAAACAGAAGAATAGAAAAGTAAGTTATGCAGAAAGGCGTGAGTCATAAGAATATGGCTTGCGTCTTTTTCTGTCTGGATTCTTTCGAGGTCTGGCAGTTATTTTTTTGCACAAGAAAAGGAGCTACGCACTAATACTTAATGCGACAGCCCCTTATTTTACCAGAACAATTTGGCGTTCGCGTTTGTGACGGTTTTTTCTATATTCTGTAGGAGAAATTCCGTGGTATTCTTTAAATATTTTTGAAAAATAAGAAGGCGAACTGAATCCACAGATCTGACTGATATAGTCCACGGACCAGTCAGAAGTAAAAAGAAATTCTTCACTCTGGGTGATGCGAAAATCCAGTATATATTTTTTCAATGGAACACCCATCTGCTTTGAAAAGATTTCTGAGAGATAGGATCGATTCAGATTCAGTTTGTCTGCAATATACTGAACTGTCAGGCCTCGTCCGTAGAAATCTTCTACAATAGAAATTGCTTGCTGTACATGACTTTCTGAATTCTGACGACTTTTTCTTTCGGGAAGCTCTTTGGAGTTCTCGATAAAAGTACCAACTTTTGAAAGAAGAAGGAGAAGAATGCCATTGGTATACAGATCATTTTTTGTACTATCATTTTTTATGGAAATCAGAATCTCAAGGAGATCCTTGATTTCCTCAAAGACTTCTGTAGAAAGTCCTTTTGTGAGGGACGGATAACCGAATCCAAGACGATGCATGAAGTATGGAGCGAGTTTGCCATTGAAGCCAACCCACGAATAAGTCCATGGATTCTCCTTATCGGCCTGATAGAAGACCATCTGATCCGGTTCAATCAAAAAAATCTGTTTTTCTTCAATAAGATATTCTGTTTTATTAACAACAAGACGTCCCTTCCCGGAAAGAACAAAATGCATGAGATAATAGGGTCTTGTTCCAGGTCCGTAGGAATGAAGCGGCAGACATTCTGAATGACCGCAGAAACGAAGTTTTATATCATTCCAGCTGGTGTCTCTGTACAGATTCAATTTTTCTAATTCCATAGGATCTCCTTTCGGTAGTTTGTATATTTATATTCGATAGATACAAAATTCTTGCTTTTATTAAACTACAATTTCCGACAAAATTTATAAGTTATCCAACAAAAGTGACTAACATGGTAATAAGATTATAGTATATGATATCAATGTAGACAAGAGAAAGAAAAGACAAAAATAATCTAAAAATTCAGACAGGAAACGAATCGATTCAAATTCACAGAAAAGTAAAAAGCTATAGTTATTAGAAGAAAGAAGTCAGTTTGTAAAAGGTGACCTGTATTTTGTGCACCCTAAAATAAAATGGAAAGGTAAGGAAAGAGATATGTTAGAATTTGCAAAAACACCACCAAAAGGATGGAACAGCTGGGATGTATATGGAGCGTCTGTTACAGAAGAAGAAGTAAAAAGAAATGCAGATATTATGGCAGAAAAGCTTAAGAAATATGGATGGAACTATGTGGTTGTAGATATTCAGTGGTACGAGCCAGGAGCTGAGTCAGCAGCATATCGCAAGTTTGCGGATTTGAAGATAGATGAATATAGTCGTGTGCTTCCGGCTGAAAATCGTTTTCCAAGTTCAGCAGATGGAGTTGGGTTTGCACCACTTGCTGAATATGTACACCAATTAGGGTTGAAATTCGGTATTCACATTTTAAGGGGAATACCAAGACAGGCTGTTCATGGAAGAATGCATATCAAAGGAACGGATAAGACAGCAGATCAGATTGCAATAAACAGTATCTGTCCATGGAATTCAGATATGTATGGAGTGGATATGTCAATTCCAGAAGGACAGTTATATTATGATTCGCTTATGGAATTGTATGCTTCTTGGGGAGTTGATTTCATTAAAGTTGATGATATCGCATATTCAACGATTTACAGAGATTCACATAGAAAGGAAATTGAAGGGATTCGAAAGGCTATCGACAAAACGGGACGGGACATTGTACTTTCCCTTTCGCCGGGACCGGCAAGACTGCAGGATGGAAGTTTTCTTCAAAAAACTGCAAATATGTGGAGATTGACAGATGATTTCTGGGATGAGTGGGAATTGCTGTATGATATGTTTGACCGCTGTAATTATTGGTCACCATTTATTCGTAAAGGAAACTGGCCTGATTGTGACATGCTTCCATTGGGGCATATTGGAATCCGCTCAGGTGAACGTGGAAAGGCAGACCGTATGACCTGCTTTACAAAGCCAGAACAAAAGACAATGATCACATTGTGGTCTATCTTTCAGTCACCACTGATGTATGGCGGAGAACTAGCTGATTTGGATGAGTGGACGCTCTCATTGTTAACAAATACAGAGGTAAACGAGATGCATCGTACACTGGATGGACAGAGACAAGAGTACAGAGACGATGAATGGATTGTCTGGTCAGGAGAAAACGAAGAGAATACATATATTGCAATATTTAATGTATCGGATAAAAAGAAAGAAATTCCTGATAAATTAGCAGAAATATATATCAAAGAGGATGCAAAAGAAATCTGGTCCGGCAAAAAAGCAACTGAAGCAGCAGAAGAAGTAGATAGTCATGGTTGTGTGTTGTATCAGATGAAAAGAATGTGATGAATGTCGGATAGGAGGAATGAAGTGATGGATACAATAGGAAAGAAACTTGCCCTAAAAGAAAAGATGGCTTATGGCTGCGGTGATGCGGCAAGCAATATTATCTGGGCATCTATGGGAACATTTCTGATGTTCTATTATACAGACAGATTGCAAGTCTCCTTGTTACAGCAGGAACACTCCCATTGGTAAACTTTATGACAGAGTATGTGGGGGAAAAGAAAGCGTGGAGTATCGTATATGG
>ERZ826764.3070-NODE-3070-length-14223-cov-17.480025_pt1 | contig 14223 bp, 12 predicted proteins | sample MGYA00519870_ERZ826764 | MGnify/ENA primary metagenome ERZ826764 (study PRJEB31778, sample SAMEA3449239) | human gut metagenome | biome: human gut; feature: human-associated habitat; material: faeces | place: United Kingdom | collected 2010/2012 ...
CCTACTGCAAGAAGCCACTTTGCTACGATGCAAAGTGGCTTCTTTGACAGTCTGTTCCTTTTTTTCCCTTTCTTTTTCCCTGATTCGCCCCGCGGGTTGCTGGGAGACTGCACTCCGGGCCTGTCCGGCGCACAGGCCTGGGGTTTCTCCGTTTTCCATCCTCCTGCCCTTGACACCGCATCAAGCCATGCGCTATGCTGTTTCCAGTTACGCGCATAACATCAACAGGAGAGACGCCGCAATGACCATCAAAGAAATCGCAAATTCGCTGGGCGTATCCACCGCAACGGTTTCCAACGTCATCCACGGTCATCTGGAAAAAATGTCGCCGGAGACGGCGCAGCTCGTCCGCAAAAAGCTGGAGCAGTACCAGTACATCCCCAATATGGGTGCCCGCATGCTGGCCAAGGGCGACAGCGAGATTGTCGGCGTCATTACCAACTATCCCAACCGCGAGGAAAAGTTCGCCCTGCAGGACCCGTTTGTCAGCGAGATGATCGCGGCGCTGGAAAACGCCATCCGCGCGCGGGGATATTACACCATGCTGCGCGCGGCCCAAACCGCCGCGGAGATTCACCGCATCTCCCAGACGTGGAACGCCGTGGGCCTGATTGTGATGGGTCTGCAGGCCAACCAGTGCCGCGAGCTGATTGAGGCCACCCGCAAGCCCATCGTGTTTGTGGACTGCTATTTTGACGAGGGCGAGCAGTATAACAACGTGGGGCTGGACGACCTGGGCGGCATGCGTCAGCTGACGGAAACCCTGCTGAAGCTGGGCCATCGCAACATGCTCCTCGTGGGGGACCAGCCCACTCTGTGGGGCGTGGATGCGCTGCGCCTGCGGGGGCATCAGCAGGCGCTGAGCGCTGCCGGCATTGCATGGACACAGGAACGGTACTTTTGCATCTCGAAGGATCGCAAACGCAGAAGCGAGGATTACCGGAGGCTTGTGGAATGCTTCCGCCGCATGGGCTGTACCGCGTGCCTGTTCATCTCGGACTACTATGCGGTTGAGGCGATGGATTACCTGCTGGACCATGGCATTCGCGTGCCGGAGGATATTTCGGTCACCGGCTTTGACGACAACATCCTCTCCCGCATCATCCGTCCCCGGCTGACGACCGTGCATCAGAACGTGACCAAAAAGGCCCAGGCGGCGCTGCGCATGCTGTTTGACATCCTGGATCAGGCGGTGGAAGAACCCGTCTCCCTCACGTTGCCCACCCGTGTGGTTCGGGGCGAAAGCGTGAAGGATCTGCGCTAGACATGGTCATTATGAACAAAAGAGACGGATTGTTTTTTCTTGTTTTGTTGGTTATGCGCATAACATATGGAACATGAGTCAAAAATCTGTTATTCTTGCCCATGAAAAGCGACAACGTATCAACTACAGAAGCAGGTGCATTGCCCATGGCGGATGCCCGCATTGCCTGCCGAATCTGCCGCGCGAAGGGAGAAACGCCCATGAACTGCCGCACGGACAAAAGCATGTATGCCCCAAACGAAACGGTGTGCGTGTATGTGGACGGCCTGCCTGCCGAAACCGTAAGCCTCCGGCTGATCCTGTCGCATCTGGAAAAGACGGTCCTAACGGAGGAGATCGCGGCGGCGGAGCGGTTTTCGCTCCTCCCCCCAGCGAAGGACGGCAAGGGATACCTGCTTGAGGTGCAGGCGCTGGACCCGGACAAAGCGCTTCTGGCAGACGCCTTTACAGCCATTGACGTTTCCTCCGCCTGGACCCGGTTTCCACGCTACGGCTACGTGTGGGATTTTACCCCGGGCGTGGACGCGCAGGCAAAAATCGAGACGCTATGCCGCTTTCACATCAACGGCCTGCAGTTTTACGACTGGCAGTACCGGCATCATCGGCCCGTAGCGGACGATACCTCCGTGTGGAAGGACTGGTCCGGCAGGACGGTTTCCGGCGACGCGGTGCGGGCCTATCTGTCGGCGGCGCACGAAAAGGGCATGGCCTGCCTGGCGTATAACATGATTTACGCCGCCAACCAGACCTACCTCACCGATGGTTCGGGCGTAGATCCCGCCTGGCGGCTGGTGAAGGCGGACGGGACGGATTTTACCTGCGACATGGATGCGCATCTTGGGCCGGTTGGCGTGCTGCAATACTTCAATCCCCTGAATCCGGGCTGGCAGCGCTATCTTTTCGAGCAGGAAAACAAGGTCTTTGACGCCTTTGCGTTTGACGGCTGGCATGGCGACACCATCGGCGAAAACGGCCCCATGCAGACGGCGGAAGGCGGCCCATTGGGGCATGACGGCTCCGGGCATCCCATCCGTCTGGTAAAGGATTGCTACGCCCTGTTTTTGAATGCCGCCAAAGCGGCAATCGCTCCCAGATACCTGGTTTTCAATCCCGTGGGAGCCCAGGGGCTCGAGCAGGTCAGCGGCAGCGATGTGGATGTGCTGTACGCGGAGTTCTGGCCCTGGGACAAGGCGCCCGACGGCCTGCATTATGACACCTATTACAGCATACACCGGGCCATTCTCGACGCCTGTGCGCTAAGCGGCGGCAAGTCGCTGGTGGTGGCGGCCTATGTGAATTACCGAAACCCGCTTCGCGCCTTTAACCCCTCCGCCGTGCGCCTGCTGGACTGCGTGGTATTTGCCTCCGGCGGCGCGCGCATTGAGCTGGGCAATGGCGGGAACATGCTTTCGGACGAGTATTTTCCCGCCGATACCCAGAAGCGCATGGACGGGGAGCTCACGCGGGATGTGCGGCGGCTGTACGATTTTCTGGTCGCCTATGAAAACCTGCTGCGGGACGGGCAGCGGCCCGTTGAGCGCCGGGTGACGCTGAAGGGCGTTTCCCTCAGCACGGAGGGAAAAAGCGATGCGGTCTGGTACTTCGCAAAGGCGGACGGCGGCGCGGAAGTCTATCATTTTCTGAATCTGACAGGCACGGACAACGGTTGGCGGGACGAGAAACAGACCAAGCCCGCGCCGCGTGCCCTGAGGAATGTGGCAACCCGCCTGTATACGGACTTTCCCGCCGGCGCGGTCTATCTCGCCTCTCCGGATGAGGAGAATCTTTCCCCGCGGCGGCTTCCCTTCTCCGTGGGACGCGACGAAACCGGGACCTATCTGGAACTGGTTCAGCCTGCGCTGGCCTACTGGAACATGATATTCCTGCGCTGAGGCGCAAGAGAATAAAATCTAAGGAGGAGTTGTTCCATGAAAAAGCTGTTTGCTCTGCTGCTGGTCCTGACGATGGCGCTGAGCGCGTTTTCTGCCGCCAGCGCGCAGGAGCCGGTGACCATCACCTTCTGGCACACCTATGGCGATGCGGAAACGCCGGTGATTGACGAGGTCATCATCCCCATGTTTGAAGCCGCCAACCCGGACATCAAGGTGGAAGCGGTGCGTCAGAGCGGCGATTTCAACCAGATGCTGGTAACGGCGCTTGGCACCGGCGTGGTGCCGGATGTGGCGCGCGTGGACATTACCAAAACCAGCGCCTACGCAAAGCTGGGCGGCATCGTGGCCATGGATGAGATCGAGGGCTTTGATGCGCTCAAGGATGCGGTGCTCGAAGCGCCCCTGTCCACCAACCTGTGGAACGGCCATTACTATGGCCTGCCCCTCAACACCAACTGCAAGGCCGCCGTGGTCAACCTTAACGTTCTCAAGGAACTGGGCTTTGACGAGCCTCCCGCCACCATGGAGGAATTTGTGGCGGCGTGCAAGGAAAAGGCGCCCGGCCAGTACAAGCTCAACGTTTCCGGCCTGGGCGACTGGGATCTGTATCCCTACTTCTGGCTCTTTGGCGGCAAGCTGACGGATGAAGGCTTCACCACTGCCAGCGGCTATCTGGACAGCGCCGAGAGCGTAGCCGCCATCAACACCATGCTTGAGCTTCATGAGGACGGCGTGTTCACCATCCGCGACGTAGACGGCACCCCCGATGCCTGGGACGGCATCAACAGCGAATACGCCATGTTCTTTGAAGGCCCTTGGGCGCCCTTCAACGAGGAGGCCGGCATTGTGCCCGCCCTGATTCCCACCTGGAATGGAAAGAGCGCCTCCGTGGTGGGCGGCGAAAACATCGTCATCTTCTCCGGCAGTCAGAAGCAGGACGCCGCCTTCCGGTTTGTCACCTTCATGCTCAGCGAGGAGGTGCAGCTGGAGCTGCTCAAGGTGGGCGTGATTCCCACCCTCAAATCCTGCGTTGACAGCGAGGCCGTGCAGGCTGATCCCAAGTGGAGCGTGTACATGAAGCAGCTGGAAAGCGCGCAGAGCCGCATTCCCACGCCGCAGGCCTCCACGGTGGAGCAGCTGTGGCAGGACGCCATGACGGAAATCTTCATCGAGGGCGCGGATGTGCAGTCCACCCTCACCAACTACGCCGCTGAAATCGACATCGAGCTGGCCAAGTAACGGTCGCCGGTTCCCCTCTTCCCCGGTTCACGCCCGCGCCTCTGCGGGCGTGAACCGGGGAAGCGCCTTGTGCTTTTCCAAAGGAGAGAGCGTCCATGACTCCTGCCGCGTATGATCCAGAGGCCGTTTTGCGGTGCGAAAAAAAGCTGCTTTTGCACAGACGCCTGCGAAACTGGCTTCCCGCCGCGCCCTTTGTGCTTCCGGGACTGATCCTTGCCTGCGTGTTTATCCTCTATCCCATGCTCTTCAACATTCGCATCAGCTTTTCCAATTATCAGATCGTCCAGCGCAGCATGACCTGGGTGGGGCTTGACAATTACATTGCGCTGTTCACCGAGCGCGGCGACCGGCTGCTTCTGGCCATCCGCAACAACTTCCTCTATGCCTTTGTCACCACGCCGTTTATCATGCTCTTTGGCCTGATCTTTGCCGTCATGGTCAATTCGCTCAGGCGCAGCCAGCTTTTCTTTCGCACCTGCTTTTATCTGCCGGTGATTACCAGCTGGGTGATTGTGGGCAATGTGTTTGCCTACATGTTTAACGCCGGCGGCGCAGGGCTGATCAATTACCTGCTGCGGGATGTGTTTGGCATCCTGCCGGCCTATGTTTCCTGGCTCAACCGCACCTGGACGGCCAACCTGGTGATCTGGCTGCTTGGCATCTGGAAGAACATCGGGTGGGCGATGGTGATTTATCTGGCGGGGCTGCAGGGCATCTCCGCCGACCTCTACGAGGCCAGCATGCTGGACGGCGCCAGCAGGGCCCAGCAGTTCTGGCAAATCACCGTGCCGCTTTTGAAAAGCACCACCTTTTACGTGCTGGTGAACATGATTATCGGTTCTTTCGGCGTGTTTATTCAGGTGATGATGCTTACCAGCGGCAATCCCCGCGGCACCACCAGCGTGCTGCAATACCTGCTCTACGACAAATCGTTCAACCTCTTTGAGTTCGGTCAGGGCGCGGCCATCGGCATGATCACGGCCCTTCTGGTGCTGACCACTACCTTTGTGCTCAACAGGGTGTTTCATACGGAAGGTGGCCGGGAGCAATGAGAATCATGGGAAAAATCCTGTTCTGGGCCGTTTTGATTCTGAGCGCGGTCATTTTCATTCTTCCGTTCTGGTTCATGGTCTGCAACTCCTTTGAGGAGTTCAGCTATGTGCTGCCCAACCCGCCCCATCTGTTCCCCTCGCAGATTCAGTTTGCCGCCTATGAGCATGTGCTGTCCCAGTCCGACCTGCCTCGGGCAGCGCTCAACAGCGTGGTCATCACTTTGCTCACGGCGCTCTTTACGGTGCTGGTGGCCTCGCTGTCGGCCTACGGCTTTGCCAGAATCGACTTTTTCGGCCGGGAGGCGCTGTTTCGCGTCTATCTGTTTACGCTGATGCTGCCGGGCTTTCTGGGCATCATCCCGCAGTTTCTGGTGCTGCAGGGCATCGGCCCGGCCCCCAACGGCCTGATCGGCACCAAGGCGGGGCTGATTTTGCTCTATGTGGGCGCGGGAATCTGCGGAAACACGTTCTTTCTCCGGGGCCACATGGCCGCGCTGCCCAAGGAGCTGGAAGAAGCCGTCAAGATCGACGGCGGCGGGCACATGACCACCTTTTTCCGGGTGATGCTTCCGCTGGCCCTTCCCGCCATCGGCACGCTGGCCATCTTCTGCCTGCAGGGCACCTGGGAGGAATTCTTCTCCGCGAAGGTCATCCTGGGCGGCGTGCGAAACCAGGTCACGTTGCCCGTGATGATCCAGTCCCTGAAAGGCGCCCACACCACCCGCTGGGAATGGATCTTCGCCGCCTCGATTCTGGCGCAGATTCCCATGATTCTGCTGTTTGCCTTTTTCCAGAAACGCTTTGTGGTTTCCGGCCTTGCGGAAGGGTCCGTCAAAGCATAGCAAAGGATGGACGTACAATGAACTATCAGGTCACCGGCAACGAATATCTGTCCCTGCCCACCATCCGGGAAACCGACGGCGCGGTGGAAGGCGTTACCTTCCTGTACATGCAGTTCAAGGGCCTTTTGGAGATTCGCGGGGATGCCGGGCTGATCCGCCCCTACGTGCAGGCGGAAGGAACGCGCCTTCCGTTTCATCCCGCATGGCGGCGTGCCCATTGCTGGATTCCCGCCTTTACGTCCGAGGGAAGCGGCCTCCGTTTCTCCTGCACCTACCTTACCCCCATCGGGGAGCGGGCGCTGTTTCTCAGGCTGTCAGTTACAAACATCGGGCCTCAGGTCCGGGCGGTGCGCTTTGGCACGGAGGGAGAATGGGAGCAAACCCTCCATGAAATCAACGAAACCACCCCTCTGACCGCCGGGCGGGAGGCGGTTTCCTCGGGATGGAATCACATGTTTCTCTTTTCGCAAAAGCCAGGGGTTCCGCTGTTTGCCTTTGCCCCCTGCGTGGCCGATCCGCAGCCGTTTTCGCAGATTGACCAGCAGGCGCAGTGGACGCGGGACGGCTTTGCCTACGACATTTTCCGGGAGGTCCTGCTCCAGCCGGGAGAGGAAGCCGTGCTGGATATTCCCTGGGGCGTGGGCTATGAAGGCGTGGCTGCCGCCACCAGCGCCAAGGAGCTGCTCAGGCAAGGCTTTGACGCCGCTTATGCGGGCACGTCGGCCTGGCTCGCCGCAAGGGAGAAGCGTCTGAACGATCCCGTCCTCCACGAGCTGCTCGGCACCAACCTGTTTTTTGCCTTTTTCTATGCCTCCGGCCGCACCATCGACACGGAGGAGCTGTGCCTGATGACCAGCCGCAGTCCGCGGTATTATGTATCCGCCGCCTACTGGGACCGCGACAGCCTGCTGTGGGCCTTTCCGGCCATCCTCATGGCGGATGCCGCCTATGCGCGGGAGATTCTGACCTATGTCTTTACAAAGCAGATCCGCAACGTCGGCCTGCACAGCCGTTACATCGACGGCACGCTTCTGGAGCCGGGCTTCGAGCTGGACGAGCTGTGCGCGCCGGTGGTTGCCCTCAGGCGCTACGTGGAAAGTACCGGCGACGCTTCCCTGGCCCGGCAGCCTGTCGTCAGGGACGGCCTTGCGGCCATCCTGCGCAGGCTGGAAAGCAAACAGCACCCGAGCGAAGCCCTTTACGAAACCTTTTTGCAGCCCACGGACGACCTGCGCAATCACGCCTACCTGACCTATGATAACGCGCTGGTCTGCTTTGCCCTGCGTGCGCTGGCGGATTTTCTGGACCGGCCCGAACTGGCGGAGCGGGCAGAAGAGACGCGCGAGGCCGTCTACCGGCACTGCGTAAAGGAGCGGGACGGCAGGCGATTTTTCGCCTGGTCGGTGGATCTTGAAGGCCGCTACGATATCTACGACGAGCCGCCTGGCAGCTTGCAGCTGCTGCCCTTCTACGGCTTTTGTGCCATGGATGATCCCGTGTGGAAAAACACCGTCGCCATGATCCGGGACAAGGACTATCCGCTGTCGTTTGCGGGCCACCCCATTGCGGAGATCGGCTGCAGGCACGCGCCGCATCCGTGGGTGCTGTCCATCTGCAACAGCCTGCTCAGCGGCAACGCAGACAGCGCGCTCACTCACCTGCACCGCACCCGCATGGACAACGGCATCGCCTGCGAGAGCGTCAATGAGGACACCGGCGTTTGTGAAACCGGGGAGGCCTTTGCCACCTGCGCCGGATTTTTGAGCTATGCTCTCTATTGCGCCTGCTTTTCGCAGGGAGGCTGAATATGCCCTTGTAGCAGGAGCAGAATTGTTCGCGGATCGTGACCTGGTAAAATCTATCATTTGCCCAGTTTGTCAACAGGTTCCTTATTGTATCTCATCTCAGACAAACCATAGATACGCTGTCTTTTCGGAGACTTTTCGCCGATCGCAGCGCGCCGGCAATGAAAGAAAGCCCCTTTGCAGCCTCTGATTTCAGCAGCTTTGCAAAGGGGCGATCGTTCAATGTTTAGATAACGTCAAGCGGCATACTGATAGGCTCATTTGCAGAAGCAGAATTCGCCGTTTTCAAACTCGAGCTCGGCGATGATACCCGGCTTCATATCGCCCAGCCACCGATCTGCGCTCAGCACGGTGACGCTGAAGGTGCCCTGCCAGATGCCGTCCTCGTCGATCTTCTCCATGGTGACTTCGCTGTTGACAGCAGCATCGCCGGACTTCTTGGTAAAATAGTAGCCGGAGGTGGCAGTCACATGGCTCTGCACCTCGATGGAATTGATGGAATTCTCTCCCATGGTGACTCCAACTTCGAGGTCACGGTCAAAGACAATAGAGACGCGATAATCATCATTTTCAAAGATATAGGTGGTGCCGGAAAGGCTGCGAACACTCTCCACGTAGGTCAGTTCTTCATGCTCGCCATGAATATCAACAGACATCCAGCCAGTGCCGGATTCAGGGGCGTAGTTGCGGTCAGCTTCATCGACGGCAGCCTCTTCAGCGAAGGCAGTGATGCCGCATAGCATCATGATCGCAAGCAGCAAAGCAATGATCTTCTTCATGGTTCTTCCTCCTAGATTGCCGCGGCGCCATAGCCGCGACCTGTTTTGTTGTTACAGCCACCTGGTAAATCATTTCGCATACAGATCTGTCGGCGGAGACGGCTTTTTCTGCCAGCCGGCAGCGGGAGTCGGCCGTGATCTGCTTGCAAGGGGAATAGAAGTCCCTCGCTGATGCGCAAACATCCTTGAGAAGGATCCTCCGTCGGTGTACTCAAAGCACGCTAACGCATTGCTCCAGGATGACGGCGAGGTCGATGCCTTCCTTCAGCGGGCGCTGGCGGCCACGCTGGATGACAGTCTGAGCGTGGAGGACCTGATTGCGTTAACAATGGAAACCGGAAAGCACGGCGTCTCCAGCATGGCTTTGCTGGACAAGGCCAACACGGAAGCCTATGGAAATCCTGAGATCACAAAGGTCAGCATTGGCGTTGGGAAAAATCCCGGCATTCTGGTCTCCGGCCACGACCTGCGTGATTTGGAAATGCTGTTGGAGCAGACACAGGGAACGGGTGTGGATGTGTATACCCATTCCGAGATACTACCCGCCCATTATTACCCGGCGTTCAAAAAATATCCCAACTTTATCGGCAACTATGGCAATGCGTGGTGGAAGCAGAAAGAGGAATTTGAATCATTCAACGGTCCCATCCTGATGACGACCAACTGCATTGTGCCGCCCAAGGACAGCTACAAGCATAGGCTCTATACCACCGGTGCAGCCGGATATCCGGGATGCCCCCACATTCCCGGTGAAATCGGGGAAAAGAAGGATTTTTCCGTCATGATCGAACATGCCAGGAGGTGTCCCGCACCCACTGAGATTGAAACGGGCGAGCTGATCGGCGGATTTGCACACGCGCAGGTTCTGGCTCTGGCGGATCAGATCGTTGAGGCGGTAAAAAGGGGTGCGATCAGAAAATTCGTCGTGATGGCAGGCTGTGACGGTCGGGCTAAGAGTCGGGAGTATTATACCGAATTTGCCAAGGCGCTGCCGAAAGATGCCGTGATTCTGACAGCGGGATGCGCGAAATACAGATATAACAAGCTGGATTTGGGAGATATCAACGGTATTCCGCGAGTGCTGGATGCCGGCCAGTGCAACGACTCATATTCTCTGGCTGTCATTGCTTTGAAGCTCAAGGAAGTTTTCGGCTTGGATGATATCAACGACCTGCCCATCGTCTACAACATCGCATGGTATGAGCAGAAGGCGGTCATTGTCCTGCTGGCGCTTTTGTATCTTGGCGTGAAGAATATCCATCTCGGCCCCACCCTCCCGGCGTTTTTAAGTCCCAATGTGGCGAAGGTACTGGTTGAAAACTTCGGTATTGCGGGCATTGATAGCGTGGAAGAGGATATGAAACTGTTTTTTGGCACAACCGCATAAAGAATAACGGTGTGATGTTCAGCATACACCGGCACACAAAGGTCAGGAATAGCAGTCCCGTTCCTGACCTTCGCTTATCCAAAAAGGTCGCTCCTCGCGGTCTTTTTTTGACAGTCTGAGCAGCCCTTGTGACAGGACAGCTTCAGACCTTCGACAAAAGGGGCTGTCTCTACAGGAAAGCCGCCTCTGAGGCATGGAAAAAAGAGAAACCGTAACGCCACGGCTGCATCTTCCCTATAAAAAAACCGTTGACGGAAATTCGTCAACGGTTATGGGAGCCTGTTTTCAACAGGCTCCCATGAGTCAGGAGAAACGATTACTTCCCGGCCAGCTCAGCCGCGTTTTCAGCGGCGATGATGCCCCAGGTAGCGCACATGGAGTGGTTGATGCCGCCGAAGTTGATCTTGCCCAGGATGTTGCTGGGTCCAAGGATCTCACCGGCCAGCGACAGGCCAGTAATCACGCTGCCATCCTCGCGCTGCAGGTAACCGTCCTCATTGGCACGAACGCCGCCGGAGGTGCCGGACCACACATAGGGCACGGTGACCACCGCATAGTAGGGGCCCTCTTCAAAGGCCACCATGCTTTCGGGGGAACGGCCGAAGGCGGTATCCTCACCGGCAGCCACGTCCTTGTTATAGGCTTCCACCGTAGCAGTCAGGTTTTCGGTGCCGATCATCTCGGCCAGTTCTTCCAGGGTATCGGCCTTGTAGACGCAGTTGCCCTCAGCCGCCAGCTCCTCCAGCTTGTCCCAGCCGTTGTTTTCCAGTACGGCGGAGTTCATCATCGGGTGCTTGATGAAGGCCTGCTCCTTGTCGATCATGTTGCTGGAGATCACAGCATAAAGCTTGCTTTCCTCCTGGCCATACCACATGGCGCTGGTGGCGCTTTCCTCGGCACCCACGCGGTCGCCCTGAGCGTTGACGTAGATCATGCCGGGATAGCTGTTGTTGACCTGATAGTACATATCAAAGCCGTTGGTGGGGATGCCGCCGCCGTAGTAGTTGACGATTTCGTCCATGTTGTCAAAGACACCGCCAACCGCCTGCGCCAGCAGGAAGCCGGAGCCGTCGGACGTGCTGGGTGCGCAGGAGATCACATTCTCAAAGCCCGCCATCTTCAGCAGGTCCTCGTTGTAGGAATAGCCGCCGGTGGCCAGCACCACGGAGGGAGCGCGGAACTCCAGGTCGCCCGCTTTCACGCCCACGCACTTGTCGCCTTCCACCAGAAGCTCGGTCACCTTGGTGTTGTACATGATCTGGGCCTTGCCGTCGGCAATGGCCTGCTCAAGACGCTCGTTGAGGGGATCGAGGTAGGCGTTGGCCGCGCCCATCGAATAGGAGCCCAGCGCACGGGTTACGCGCAGGGTCTGCATGGCAGTGTACGCGCCGCCCACCAGAGAGCGGTCGCCGAAATCCACGCCCAGGTCCTCATCCAGCCAGTCGATGGCCGCGCCGGCTTCCTCGGTGTGACGCTTGGCCAGCGCTTCGTTGAACTCACCCTCGCCGCCGAGAGCCTCGATGTCGGCATAGAAGGCCTCGGGGGTGTCCTCAACGCCGTTTTCCTTCTGGATTTTGAAGCCCGCACCGCTCACGGTGCCGCCCGCATAGTGGATGCAGCCGCCCGTGCGCACGCTCTGCTCAAGCACCAGCACATTCAGGCCCAGCTCCACGCCACGGGCTGTGGCCACCAGACCGGCCATGCCGGAGCCTACCACGATCATATCAGGTTCGATCGTCAGCTCGGTACTCGTCTCCTCGGTGGTGCCGTTCAAGGCGTTGTTCACGGCTTCAATAATGCCGTTAGAGGTCAGCGTTGCGCCGGCAACGGTGTCCACGTCGGTGTTTCCAGCCGCCACAATAGCCGCAGGAATCTGCTCAAAGGCGGGATCCGAAACGCCGGGGGTTTCGTCCTGGCTGTCCACCGTGACGGAAGTGATAGCACCGCCCTCCACCGTAACGGTGACGGCGATGTTGGAGTGCATGCCCTTGCCGGTTCCGGTATAGGTGCCGTCTGTCAGCGTGGTTTCAGCCACAGCCGGGACCAATCCGACCAGCAAGGCCAGCACAAGCAACAAGCTCAAGAATACCTTGGATGTCCTCATGGAGAATCCTCCCTCTTAAAATATAAATTTGCAGCAAATATATACCGCAGGCGACATTTTCGCCACATCTATTTTAGTCTTTTTGCGCTTTCATTGTCAACCGTATTTGATAATTTTTAAACAAGAAACGTTGCCGGAAAGAATTGGGACCAGCGGTGCAAAATACGGATTTTTTTGCGGCAGGTCTGCGTGTGAATGGCGTCTTAGCTCTTACTGCCCCTATACCCCGAATTGACGGACAGAAAAGTCAACCGTAAAAGGGAAAGGATAGGGGCAGAAAAATGGAACAGAAGCAGAAGAAAAAAGGGACGCCGCCGCCTCGGTACAACGAGGCATTCAAGGCTGGCACAGTACGGAAGGTAACAGAGCAGGGACGAGAGTCCAGGGAGGTAGCCAAGGCCTTGGGTATCTGCATTGACACCCTGTGTAGCTGGCTGAAGGCTGCGGGGGTGCAGCTGGGTCAGGTCAGCCGTACCATCCGGGAACAGCAACGCATCCGGGAACCGGAGGCGGAAATCCGCTCCATGCGCAAACAGCTTTTAAAGAAAGATGAGGCCATTGACACTCTGAAAAAATCCGTGGGTATCCTGTCGAAACCATAGTGGACAGCCCAGACGTTGCAGCGTCAGGAAACCCCTGTGGAGCAGGCATGCCGGGTCCTAAAGATCTCACGCAGCGGCTGCTATGGCCGGGCGCGCCGCAACCCCTGTTCGCGGAAGCGGAAGAATCAGACACTTCAGCGGAGATTGATGGAACCGCACCAAAACGATCTCGCCCTGGGCCTGGACAATCTCTGCCACCTGCTCAAGCCGGAATTCGGCTGTCCCCGCAAGCATGTCCACCGGCAGATGCGGCTTGCGGGGATCGCCTCTGTGAGATGCCGGGCCTGCAAAGTCATCACCAACTCCCGGCACTGCCACCCCTCGCCCCCAATCTAAAGAAACTTCTTCTTTGAGCAACCAAATCAGGCCTGGGGGGCGATATTACCTGCATTCCCACCGGAGATGGCTGGCTCTATCCGGCCATCGTCAAGGGCTTGTGTACCGGCAAAAGGGTGGGCTAAGCCTTTTCCAGTCCTTATTGATACCACGCTGACCCTGGAAGCGCTGGGCAGGGCAGTCCGCCGCCTCAGGCGGCATGAACGAGCCTCTCCCCGAATGTCAAGGATTCATTTTGCTTTTTCCAGGTGTTTTGCGTCCGTTTTTCCGGGAAGGACTCAAGGATAAAACTCTGCGCCATTTCCATTCATGTGAGCGCGCTCTCAAGCCGTGCTCAGATAGCTTTTAAAACAGCCAATACTTTCTCAAAGGCCAACCTATTGACATTCTCTTAGCCTCATCAAAAATCAATGCTTTGCGGATGATTTCCTCACCTGATCCTTCAATGCGTTCATCCTTCTCACCCATGCCATGGGGTCGCTGGCTTTCAGCCGCTCGGTCGCGCTCGCATCCCTGGCCAGCTTTGGCATCAGCAAATCCATACGCCGATTCGCCGCATCGTCATTCTTGGCCAGGTGCGGATGGAGCCGCTCTGTCAGGATGAGGTGACTGTACAGCATGGGTTGGTATTTTTTCAAATACCGCCGCCGCATACGTCCGCACTTGCCGATAGGCCGCAGCGACGGCTCCGTCAGCTTCAGCTCGGGAATCCAATAGGCGCCAACGCGGGTATAGGTCAACCTGTTCACGTTTCATTCCACCTGATGATGTTTTCTCAAATTGCTGAGCGGTTTTGGACCGTTGCTCTCCGGGGTGGCGACGTGGGTAACTGACTGACGGGAATGAACACGCCCCTTGCGATGGCGTCGGCTCGGAGGGCTGCGCTCTTTGCCTCCCTTTCAGCTTTTTTCTTTGCTCTGA
>ERZ826764.3072-NODE-3072-length-14212-cov-3.090485_pt1 | contig 14212 bp, 17 predicted proteins | sample MGYA00519870_ERZ826764 | MGnify/ENA primary metagenome ERZ826764 (study PRJEB31778, sample SAMEA3449239) | human gut metagenome | biome: human gut; feature: human-associated habitat; material: faeces | place: United Kingdom | collected 2010/2012 ...
AACGGAGTCATCGGAAATTATGTGTTCACCACCGTGGACACCGACGAGACGGAGACTGTCAAGGATCTGTTCGACGAGTTCCTGTATCCCATTTTCAAGGACGAGGATCTCTACTCCATCACCGCCATGAGCGAGATGCTGGATTCCTTAAATTCCATGATCGCCATGATGTCTCTTCTGGTCGGCGGCATCGCCGGAATCTCTCTTCTGGTGGCCGGCGTGGGCGTAATGAACATTATGCTGGTGTCCGTGACGGAGCGCACCCGGGAGATCGGCATCCGCAAATCCCTGGGCGCGAAGCGCAGAACCATCATGCAGCAGTTCGTCATCGAGGCGGCCGTCACCAGCTCCCTCGGCGGAATCCTGGGAATTGTCCTGGGCTGTCTTCTGACCGGCGTCATCGGCAATATGATGGGAATGGAGGCGGAGCCGACGCTGGGGTCCGTGCTGGTGGCCTTCGGCGTGTCGGTGGGGATCGGGCTTCTGTTCGGCTATATGCCCGCGGGACGGGCTGCACGGCTGAATCCGATTGATGCTCTGAGGAGTGAGTAGGAGGATCTGGTGGTTCTGGCTGAAATAACGATGATTTTCATATCTTAGCTCTTTCAAAACCTGGAGTTGGGCTGAGCGGTCCAGCATTTTTAAGTCCCGCTCGGCCTCATCCAGAAACTCTATGGTCCATATTATTTTCATTCGATTTCTACATCCTCCGTATGTTCAATATCCTGTTCGGAAATGTTCAGATGTTCCATGACCTCTGAAAATGAGACAGATGGCTTTTTTTGGTTGGCTTTCAAGCGGCTGGAGGCCTCGAGCAGAAGCAGATAATTTTCCTCGATTGGGATTCTGTGCAGAGCCGGTCAAAAATACACGCTCTTTCCTCGAGAAAAAATATATGCTATATTTATTTTAAATGTGGGGGTCTCAAAAGTGTCGTCCCCCCGCCATTCCGGACTGCTCCGCGTTTTGCGCCCCCGCAGTCCGTGAAAATAATACACAGAAAGAAGGAGTCAGCCATGGTTTTACAGACACCCCGCCTGTATTTAAGAAGAATGACAGACGACGATTTTCCGGCTCTCTGCCTTATGCTTAAAGATGAGGAGGTCATGTACGCCTACGAGGGCGCGCTGTCCGACGGCGATGCGCAGGCATGGCTCGACCGTCAGCTGCGCCGCTATGCGCGCGACGGCTTCGGCCTGTGGGCGGTGCTGCTGAAGGAGAACGGCGCACTGATCGGCCAATGCGGAATTACGATGCAGGATATAGGAACGGAAGAGGTGCCCGAAGTCGGGTATCTTCTGCGGAAGGATTGCTGGCATCGCGGCTACGCAACCGAGGCTGCCGCGGCCTGCCGGGATTATGCTTTTGATATACTCGGCTTCGAACGTGTCTGGTCGATTATCCGCGACAATAATATGCCGTCGCAGCGGGTCGCGCGGCGTCTGGGGATGCGTCCCTGCGGACAGATGGTCAAGCACTATTACGGCATCGATATGCCGCATATCTTATTTTCTGTCCGCCGTGAAGAACGGCCTGTATGCGGCGGGGAAGGGCCGTCCTTCATAAAATAAGACAGGGAGAAGGCCCTTCTCCTTCTCCCTGTTGATTGTTGGGTGTTTAATTTGCAAATTCCCACGTGGCAGTGCAGACGTAATCCGATTCGTACCATGCCAGGTCGGGCGTATCCGTCGGGATCGTCTGTCCTTCGAGATCCAGTCCGGTAAAGCGGATCTGATCACCGATCATCCAGCTCCGCATATCCGCAATCATCGTATCGCAGGCTTCCGAAGTGTAATCGGGCATCGCCTTGTGCGCGTCGTCGTAATACCATTCGGTACCGGTCGCGTTTTCGATGAGTGCAGGCCAGTCGTTCCCCGCATTGATTGCCCAGACAAATCCGCCTTCGGGGACAGTCAATGCGGTACCGTTCCCGCCGCCGGAAATCCCATCGGACAATTCCACGATCTCATAGACATCCCCCGATACCGGCTTGAAGGCTACATGTGCAGCCCAGGCACCTGCCGTGTCGGTTGCGGTGAAGATGCTGCCCGCACCTTCGGCTTGGCCGTCGTCGTAGTGCGTGACCCAGAAGGTTCGTGCCTCCTGGACAGGCGTTTGACTGCTTTCGCCCGTACCGGCTTCGCTGCTTGCTTCTTCACTTTCCGCAGGCTTTTCGCTGTCTGCGCTGCTGCTTTCCGTTTCCGAAACAGCAGGCACTTCCGATGACGTGGCTGCGGAGGAGGTCTCGCCGGCGTCGCCGCAGGAGACAAGCAGCAGACAAACGCTGAGGAGTGAGAGCATCAGGAGGGTCAAGCATTTTTTCATTGTACTTCCGCCTTTCTGAAAATGATGTATTTGTATGGGTTTTCAGAACCTTTTCTTTTCCTTTCTTTTAAGCAGCAGAAGAAAGAGCGCGGCGGCTATCGCGATAAATGTACCCGTGAGCAGCAGAAAGTGCGATGTGTTCCCGTTTTGCAATGCTTCGGCCGACACGGAAGCGGCGGACGGGTTTTTCGGAGACTATCGACTATGTCTGCTCTGCCGATGCGATTGCCAGAGCTTGCATCCAGTCTCCGATGACCGGTGCGAGCAGGTTATAGCCTTTTGAGTTCGGATGGATGTGATCGGGCAGGCATTCGGCAGTGCCGAAATCTTCGCTCATATCCGAAAGCCGTCCGATGCTCGAGGCGGGAAGCCGAAAGTTGGCAATAAAGCCGATGACTGCGTCGCCACAATGGCTTTTGGCATATTGGATAAACGTTTCCAAACCTCCTGCAAAGATCAAGGTGTCAAAAGGCCCGTCAAGGCCCTCGGTCATCACGCATCGTTTACGCCGCCGTGCAGGATCACGAATGCATAATCCGTGTCTGAGCTGGTTGCGTAGGTATTTTCACCGCGGCAGTCGGATATGGAGGCGCCGGATTTGGCCGCATTCAGACCGGTCATTCCGTAGTTTTTCATGGTCCGTCCGGCCCGGCCGATCGTGCGCGCGTATACGGGGCGTGCCATTCGCATTGCGCCTCACAGATCGAGTCTCCGACGAAAAGCGCCTTTTTCCCGGACAGAGGGCTCGTCCCTGCAGCGGGACTCCTATCCGTCTCGTTTGCTGCAACAAAAAAACGGGCAGAAGCACGCAGAGTGCCGCGACGAACGCCAGAGTTTGAACTCGCCTCATTTTTGTCACCCTGTATGCCCGATATGTTTGAACACAATATTATTTTATCATAATTTGCATAGAATGTCAACAAATAAATGTGCGACCAATGGAAGAAGGCTGCCGTTTGCGTATGCGCCCCATTGCGGCAGTCCATATTGTGACAGGAAGGATTTTTTCTTCTGCGTTTCCGGAGCAGTCTTTACAGACAGCGCCCGCAAAGCGGGCGCTGTCTGTAAAGGAGATAAATCGGATAACGAAAATAGTGATCCTGTAATTGTATACGGTATAATGGCTGTTATCTGATGCGGCTGCGCCGCACAGGGAAGCAGATCCTATCTCGGCCGCAGAGCGTATTGCTCACCGTATAAAACAGCCATTACCATCTCTTAATAGATTCGCGGTATCAGCCGACCTTTTCGAGGATTTTGATATCGTCTGCCGCCAGCTTCGATTCGCTGATAGCAATGTCGAGAATCTGCGCGACCTGCTCGGCCGTCAATCCTTCGCTTTTGACGATGATCGAGCATTTTTCGTCTGAAATAACGGCAACACATTCCTCAAAGCCTTTGGCCTTGACGAGCGTTTCGATGTTGACCTCGCTGTTCATCTCCGCAACCATATCCTCGATGGATTTGAGCGCCTGATTCTTGGTTTCCTGCATAGCGTCGGGGCTGTCGGCAACCTGGCGCAGCGTCTCCATCGCCTCGTCGCGCACACGCTGACGGTTGATCACGGCGGAGGCGAAGAAGTCCTCGGCCGTTTCGGTATCCGTTCCCTCGTTGCCGTCGGCGTTTGCGTCGGTAAGGACGGAGTTGCCTAAAATCTTCGTGCTCTCGTTGCCGAGCACGTCCTCATCACCGCCGCTGCCGCCCAGCGTGGCATTGAGGATGACGGCTACGACCAGCAGCGCCACGCAGCCCGCAATAACGTAATTGCGTGCGCAGAGCAGCTTTTTGTAGTCGTATTTTTTGACCTTTTCCCAAAGTTCCTTGAATTGCATAAGTACCCTCCGTTTATTCATTGTGTGATCACGCTGATTTTGTTGCTTTTGATGTTGAAAAGCGCCGATAAAAGCGAAATGATCTTCTGTTCCGTCGCGGCGGAGGCACCCTTGCAGACGACGGCCACGCCCTCGACGGTCGGCATCCGTTCGCTGATGACGACAGGCTGCGTATTGCCGTCTGTTGTGGCGAAAATGTATTCGCGTGTTTCTTCGTCGCCAAGCAGCGCCCCTGATTCGCCGTAGGTGTGTGAAACCCGCCCGTCGGAAGCGTAGAGGTACTCGTAGCCGGCTGCGAGGGTAATGGCTACCGAGCAGTCCTTGACGCCGTCCAGTTCGCTGATGAGCGAAGCGACCTTCTTTTCCAGCGCCGCCGTGTATTCAGCCGACGAGGGTGCGGAAACGGTCGTGCTCTCCGTTCCTCCCGTGCCGGGCAGCAGCAACAGCGCGATGCCGGCCGCCAGTGCGAGCGCGATATAGAGAAAGGATTTCGATTTTGTCAGCATCAGCAGCTTTTCTTTGATCTCTTATCAGCCTCCTCCGGCGGAGGCGGTCACACCGCTTCCGAATTTTGCGAACAGATAGGCGCCGGCCTCCGTCAGGTCGTCCTCGTCGACGTATACCGTGATGTCGCCGACGACCGCCTCGCCGTCCTGTATACCTATGTCTATGCGGATGTCGCGTGCGTTTATGCCTAAGTCATTCTGTAAAAGCGCATCAAAATACAGAAGAAGCTCCTCGTGAATCTGCTGCTCATATACTGCGCCGTCGTTTGCGGCAATGGAAAGCGTTTCCTGCGCTTCCAATTCGTAGTCAATGGATTTCAGGGAAGCAAAGGGGGAGATCAGTAGCAGGATCAACAGAAGCGATACGATGTATTTGATGTATTTTTCATATGCCCCTCCGCCCGCGAAGGCGACCGACAGCGCGCCCGCGAGCGAGGCCAGAAATACGCTGAGGAAGAAAGTCCGCATTACACGCTCACCCCTATCTTGATGAAGATGGCAACCGAAATCAGAAAAACCGCCGACACGCCGATGATTGTGGACATCAGCACCGACAGGAGGCTGCTGATGTCGTACAGCAGCTTCGATTCGCGGTCGCAGCCGAGGATACGCGCCGCCATTGCCGCCAGCAGTACGACGAACTTATACAGGATCGCTGTGATGATCGGTGGCAGCAGCAGGATCGCCAATGCCGCCACGCCGATATAACCGACCGTCGATTTCACTGTCGCAATTGACGCATTGACTGTACGCGAAGCATCGCCGATTACGGAGCCGATGACGGGGATGAACACGCCTGAGGCGAAGCGGATGCTGCGGTAGGCCAGGTTGTCCGCCGACGCAGTGATCGCCGTCTGAAAGTACAGCACTGCCGAAAACATTGTAAACGCAAACGCCAGAAGCGTCGTGACCGTGTTTTTGACCAGCGTGATGATCGATTGCAGCGAAATGCCGTTCGGCACTGCCGATACCAGCGAAAGTGCAAAGCAGACCTGCAGCAGCGGAAACAGAAAACGGTCAGCCAGTGCAACGACGGCATTGTTGAACAGCAGCATTAACGAAGTGCCCGCCGCGGCAGTCGCGGTGCTGCCGGTCATCGTGTACAGCGAGGCCGTTACCGGTAAAAAGCTGGTCAGAAAAACCGAAAGGTTCAAAAACGCCTGCCTTGTCATCTCAAACAGCGTCTTAAGCGACGTGTACAGAATGCCCGCCAGCGCCAGCACGATGAGCAGCTCGACCGCACTTTCGAGCACGCGTGAATTGGCAAGCCCGCGCGCCGTGTGCAGAAGTGCCGCCAGCAGAACCGTTGCAAGCAGCAGGAACAGCGTACCGGACACGTTTCCGAATATGCCGGTGAGCGTGTCCTGAATCACGGTCAGTGATGCGGATAGCAGATCCTTTTTTCCGCTGTCGGTCATCTTTTCGTAGGTATCGGGCGTGGAAATATCGCCGACTCCCGCTGCCGATTCGACAGAGGCGAGGGCGCTCTCGTCCCCTTCGGCGGCTTGTACGCTCTGCGGCAGCAGAAGCAGGAGCAAGAGCAGCGTGATGAGGGTTTTCTTCATCTTTCGGTCTCCGTTCCTTTGTTGGTTCCTTGATCCGTTCGTAATCGTCCGCGCGTCGCGCGGACGATATGCTCCGGTGAGAATGCGGGAAAACTTGCTTTTTCTTCGGATTTTATAGCCGGCTGTTTGATCAAACGGTTTGCTCGTTTTATGGAACGACGGTATCACAGCAGTTCGCTTGCCATTTCCGCCAGTCCCCTGACGATGGGAAGCGAGTAGAGCAGGATACAGACCTTGCCTGCCAACTCGACCTTGGAAGCAATGCCGGCTTCGCCGCAGTCCTTGCAGATGTCGCAGGTCGCCGAGCAGATCATCGCCGTGCCGAGCGATTTGAGCAGAATGGGGAAATAGCTTTCCAGCCCTGCCTGCCGCGAAAGCGTACCGATGTACTCGATGAGTGGCGTCAGCATAACCGTCAGTGCTGCAATCATAACGATGCCGGCCGACGCGGCAAGCAGCGTGCCCATATCGTTTTTGAACTGCCGCAACAGCCGCACCGCGCAGACTGCCGCAACGGCAAAGGCGCAGATGGTGACCGCGTTCATATGCCGAACACGCTGCGCAGCGTGCGGAAGAGCGAATCCAGTTCGTTGATGATGAGGAACATCACCAGGATAACGCCCGCAATGGAGACAAAGGTTGCCTGCTCGTCCCGTCCGTATTTCTGGAGGATCTGATACGCCACCGAGACCAGCAGCCCCACGCCGGCGATTTTAAGCAAAACGCTGATGCTCATACTTACAGCCTTTCTTATAATACGATTTCTTGATTGAACGGTTTGAAACCGTTTGATCTCCTGCGGCAAATGCTGCGGTTTGCAAATCCCTTGAATGGGGCTTGGAGCAAAGCTCCAATTGGCCGTTATCGACAAACTGATATAATCGGTATGCCTGTGCCCTTTGCTTTTCAAAAGAGGATCACCGCAATCATCGCGCCGGCCAGTGCGCCCAGCGAGCGATAGCTGCGCCGCTTTTTTTCCGCGCTTTCACGCAGGCGTGCCACTTTTTCCTGCAAAAACGCTTCGGTGGTCTCCAGCGCTGCGTATTGCTCGCGCATCGAAACGCCGCCGAGCGTGCGGCCGAAGGCCAGAAGCGCGTCCCGTGTCTCGCCGGTGGCCGTCAGACGGCCCACCGCCTCGCAGAATGAAGCCGAATAGCCGCCCCGTGCGTCTTTGAGACAGGCGAGAAAGCCGCATTTTTCCAGCGCATCGTCGTAAAAGTCCGCGAAAATCACTTCAAGCGAGAAATGCGTATAGGTGATACGCGTGCGGATGTGTGCCAGCAGCGCCAATATACCCGAAAGCTGACGGTAGCTGGTGTTTTCAGCTTCGGCTACCGATGCGCCCGCGAAAAAGCAGGCGCCGACAATGATAAGCGCCGAGAGCAATTTAAGGGGTGTAAAGATCATAGCGGTAGCCCCCTTCAGACGTCAGCAGCACGAACAGCGCAAAGATCCCGTTGTCGCAGAGTCTTTTCAGAAACGGCCGGCGCATCGCGCCCGCATAGTCAGGTGCGTGTGCGGAGGCGATCAGGTATACGCCGCTGTTCTGTGTTTCGGCCACGGCGGCTGCTTCAGCTTCCGACAGTTCGTCGCAGACGATCACCTCCGGCGACATAGATCGGGTCAGCAGTTCGATGCCGGCTGCCTTCGGCATATCCCGCACACAGTCGATGAGCGAACACATTTTATCGGGCAGAAACAGCTCGCAGCGCTCGTCGACGATGCCGACGCGGCGCGGGTGCGGATAATTCCCCGACGCCAGCAGATATGCAATGCTGCGCAGGAAGGTTGTCTTGCCTGCCGCAGGCGGCGAAAGCACCAGCGTTGAGCAGAGACCGTGCGTCTTGTAATGCTCAGCCAAATTGGCTGCGAAGTCGGGCAAAAAGCGCGGGATGCGGATGTTGATGGAGTAGATCCGGCGGAAGCCGGTCACATGCCCGTCGGCGCGGACCGCCTCGCCGCAGACGCCTGCGCGCGCACCGCCCTCGATGGGAATGAAGCCGTTGCGCACCGTGTCGTCATAAGCGTACATGGAGTAAGCCGTCAGCTCGGCGAGTGTGGCGCGCAGGTCATCCTCGTCGGCGTGCAGCGCGGATTCGATGCGGCAGACCTTTCCGTGTTCATTGACAAACAGGTTTCTGCCGTTGACCGAAAGCGAAAGCGGCGCGTTGAGCCGCAGGCGCACCTCCGTCACCGACGAAGCGACGGCGCGCGGCAGCAGGGAGAGGGGGAAGGCAATGCGACGGGGCAAAAAACGAAGCACCTCGTTAATGTCCGTTGAAAACACCCCGCTTTTTCAGCAGTATACCGCAGAAGGCAAAGTAGATCAGCACGAATACGCCGATTGACAGCACCAGTGCCGCGCTGGCCGGCAGGAAGCTCAGCAGCGTCAGCAGTCGGCGGCAGAGAAGCGCCAGCACCACCGTTACAGCCAGCGGCAGCACCATGCTCTGCAGGGGGAAAAAGCGTACGGCGCTTTTTTTGCGGATGCGGATCATACAGGTCAGAAAGGCAAACGTGTTCGAAGCGATGAGCAGATACGTATAGCCCATTGCGCCCGCCCGCGGAACGAGCAGGTAGATGATGACGATACGGCACACCGAGTTGATGATCGACGTCTTGAGCGTGTACACCTGCTCGCCGATGCTTTTAAGCAGCCCGTCGGCGATTGTTTCAACATACATAAACGGCGTCACCAGCGCAATCAGCCGCAGGAAGGGCGCCGCAGCGGCGTCCTTGTAGAGCAGTATGGCGATTTCCTCGGGGAAGAAAAAGAATACGCCGCCCACCGCCGTCGAAAATACGAAGGCCAGGAAAAGGATGCGTTCAATGCGCGCGTCGCGCGCGGTTTTGTCCACCCGCGTGTTGAGACGTGAAATCTCCGGAATCAGAATGGAAACCAGAGACGACAAAAACGCGAAGGGGAAAAACACAATCGGGATTACCATCCCGCGTATGAGTCCGAACTCTGCCAGCGACGCTGCACGGTCGTTGCCATAAAGCGCCAGACAATAGGGGATGAGCACATTTTCGACCGTATGGAGTATACTTGTAACATAAGAGCTTGCGGCCATCGGCATCGCCACCCGCGCGAAGGGACCCACGGGTGTTTTCGCACCTTTTTTCGGCCGGATGCTGCATACATAGAAAAGGGAGAGATAAAGGAACGAACTGATTTCACCCGCGACGATGCCGACGACGATCCCTACGCAAAGCCTGCCGATATCGGTTTCGTTCTGCATAAACAGTCCGAAGCACAGCATTGTCGAGCAGGTCTTGATGATCTGCTCGAACAGTGAATTGGAGGAAGGCACGAGCACCTTGCGGTAGGCCATAAACGCACCCTTCAGACAGGAGGTGACTGCCATAAAGGGCAGGGAAAGTGCCAGTATGTACAGCGGCGCGCGGGTACGCTCGTCGCCGAGCAGCGTGGTCGAAACGCCGTTTGTCACCGCGGCCATCAGTCCTGCGGCTACCAGCGCGATGGCCAGCGACAGTCGGAAGGCGCTGTTGAGCATCCCGTCGGCACGTCCGTCCGGCGATTGCTCGAGCCGCTCGGCGACCAGCCGGGATACCGCTACGGTGAAGCCTGCCGTCGCGAACGAGGAAAAAAGCGTGTAGACCGACATCACGAGCTGATGGAGTCCCATACCCTCCGCGCCGATGCGCACCGACAGGTAGAGGCGGAACAGCATGCCGATCCCCTTGCAGGCAAGTGAGAACACCGTCAGCAGGACGGCGTTTCTGATCAGTGCTCCCGATACATTTGTCCTCGTGGTCCCTTTTATTGTTTCAGTCATAGCGGCTTACCCTTCTGTATTCTTTCGTTAAAACACTTTATGAAAGTGGCCGCGAAAACATTCTTGAAAAACCGCGCGTTGTGTGGTATAATAAGGATGCTGTAAAGGAGACGCGATTTGCTGTGTTGGGAAGGATACCGCATTTTCGGACCTTACCGGAACGATGCGGCTGCCGCCCGCCTTGTCCGGATACGGCGCGGCGTCGGCCCGAAAACCTGAGATTCTGCTTTCCTTTTTCATAGAGCGTCTTGGAAATGCGGGCGGTCCGCGTTTGGGACGAGATGAATTCCGCAGCGTATCTCTGGAAAATCGAAACGTTTATCATGTGAAAAGAAACAGACGGAAAGGGTGCATCAAGGATGATGACAAAGCAAAGATTTGCGCTGCTGGCCGCGCTGCTGCTCTGTGTGCCGCTGCTGTTCGGCGCGACCGCGGCATCCGACGCGCCTTCAGAGGCGCCGGTCTCGCGCGGCGAATCGTTTTCGATGGGGGAATATGTGCTTGACCGCGACGACGATTATTTTCATTTCAGCTCGGACGCCGGCGTGCGCATCAGCGGCTATATCGGCGGTGATCTGATTGGCTTCTCCAATGAGCCGAAGATCAGCGCGGTCATCGACGGCAATCTGCGCTTTGCCGGCGTTTCGCTCGAGGTGACCGGAGATGTGGCGCGCAACATCACGGTGGCCTGCGGCGAAGCGACGTTGGCGGCAAGCTCGAAAAATGTGTATTTTATCGGCGAAACGCTTTATTTCTCCGGCAGTACCGGCGATCTGACAGCCGAGGCCGTGGAGGTCTCTCTCAGCGGACGGGTGGAGGGCGATGTGGATGTGCAGGCCGACCGCGTAACGTTTCTGAACGGCTTTTCCTGCGGCGGAACCATACGCGTTACCGCTAAGGAGGTCGATTTCGGCCCTGTAGAAGCGGCCGCGGTCGATTGGAACGAAGTGACGACCGGAAGCGAAATCGGCGGCCGGCTCCTCGACCTTGTCTACAATATTCCTGCGCAGATTTTGATTGTTCTCCTTTTGTTGTTTTTGTTCCGCAGGCCGTTCGGCAATCTGTGCGCCGGCTTTAACCGTGACAAGGTCAAAATTGTGTTTACCGGTCTGGCGGGGCTGTTCATTCCCATCCTTGCAATATTCCTGCTGCTGACGGTCATCGGCATGCCGGTGTCTTTGCTGCTTTTGGCCGGTTATCTATTCCTCTACTTTGTATGCGAGCCGGTCGCCGCCATCCTGATCGCCGGCACATATATCAATATGGAAAACAAGTATCTTTCGTCGGCGCTTGTTATGGTTGCCATCACGCTGCTGAAGCTGGTGCCGGTTCTGTCGGAAGCCGTGACGCTTGTCTGCTTTGTGCTTGTGCTCGGGACGCTGCTGCGCGCGGCGTTCCGCCGCGGACCGTCCGTTCCGCCGCCTGAACTGGGCGGGTTTCAGGTATAGAGTCTGTTCCCATCCTGTGCGGTCATTTGATCAGGCCGTACAGGATGGGAAATGCGAAAAAAACAAAAAAATTCAAAAAAGGTATTGCAAAAAGCGAAAAGATATGGTATGATAACAAAGTCGCTAGGGCGTGTGACAACAGCGGCCCGGGCGCGAGAGGATACGGTTCGGTAGTTCAGTTGGTTAGAACGCTAGCCTGTCACGCTAGAGGTCGTGGGTTCGAGCCCCATCCGAATCGCCAGGAAAAGCAGTTTCGCGCGCGGCGGAGCAGGGAAGACGTGCGCGGGATATGCCTCTGTAGCTCAGTTGGTAGAGCAGAGGACTGAAAATCCTCGTGTCGTTGGTTCAATTCCGACCGGAGGCACCAGAAAAAGAGGAAGCGGCGCGCCGGCTGAAGAAGGAAGGGCGGCGCGCGGCAGGAAAACAGAATGCGGATTTAGCTCATTTGGTAGAGCGCGACCTTGCCAAGGTCGAGGTAGCGGGTTCGAACCCCGTAATCCGCTCCAAAGGGGCGGCGATTCGCCGCAGACAGACCGCGCACAGCGTATTGTGTGCGGTTTTGTTTTTTTTCTGTACTTTTTTACAATCTTATAAACGCACCTGCGGCGTTCGTGTGCTTGTATGCTTGGGATCTATGTCCCCCCAATTGGTATGCCCGACAAGAGAAAGGTGCAGCCTTTTGCTCCTTATGCTCTGCGGAGCGATCGTGAAAAAATGACGCGGGAACGGCAACCATTATACATATGGCATTGTGTTTAACTGCATGATTTGACAAAACAACGTTTGGAAAAAACGGGTGGATGTTTTTATGCGCAAGGACGGTTGGAGAATGGATATGGACAAGATTATTCGAGCGGGCGGTAACGTTTCTGCCGGAAAACGCCGGACCGGTGATTCGGTACCGTCTGAAGAAAAAGATTCTCGGTGACTTCAGCGAATGCGAAGAGGAGGCGCTGATCGCTGAAATCTGCGCGCTGCCGCGTTTTCGCCTCCTGCTGAGCTATGTCAAGCATGACGGCTGGGTCTGTGATAACTGGCGAGGTCAGGCACTGCACGAGCCGCTTATTCAGAATGGCGGGTGCGCCGCAAGGCTGCTTTCGTATTATCATATCACGAAAACATATCCCGCTGTACAAAACTTAGTTGCGGCAATGCGGGACGAGGGGATGCTGCGGGCGGAATTCTAATCCTGCCTGAGATTGCTCGATTCGGGAATCGGTTGGCAGACATCCGCAGCAACAACTGCCTGACGCGCTGTTTTAGCAGTGCAATCTGACTTTTTGCGGCTGGAATTTCTGCTTCTTGTGAAAAAGGCGAGGCGGCAGGCTTTGATGGAGTCGAAAATCGATGTGCATTCACTGCGTCCGTCGCTGTTGTACGCGCATGGCGTGTGCTATTGGAAATCGGCGGATTGAGCAGGGAACGGGTGAAATCGCCCCTTACCGTAAAGCCGCGCAGTGCGCCGGAACGCTGCGCTTCTTCGGAGGCAGAGCCGTTCCGTGACGCTCTCACTGTGGGAAGACAACGCGTGCGGAGGCTTGAGCACCCGATTCGGCGAATGTGAATTTGCCGCCGGACTGCCCGGCGGTTTGAAGAGGAGGAGAACCGTCGAATGAAGATGTCGGAATACCTGGAGGTCCAACGGCTTACATACCGGGAATACTGTGCGTACCTGCAGCGGAAGTACGGCATCGGCCGCAGCGACTATATGACTGCGTCATGGAATCCGAGAAAAGCCTGCAAGCGCACGGATGAGGGGCTTTTCATCCATCATGTGTTCGAAGACCACACGATTATGCTGTCGCACAGGGATTGGGCTATGACGAAGCCGCGCGAGTGGCAGGCGGCGGAGAATCTGGTATACTGCGATTATTTGGAGCATCTGTTTCTGCACATCCTGATCTGCGAATATCCGGTAAGCCACACGGAAGATGTCGGCGTGGGCGGTGTTATAAATCACCTTGTCCCGCAGTTGAACGATCTGTACAGCGGCTGGCAGCCGAAAATGGATTATATAAAAATCTGTTTCGAGCTGGTCGGAAGCGACAAGTCAGTATATTTGGAGCTGCTGCGGCGTTTTATGAATACGGCGTATTATGCTGTATTGGGGGACAAATGCCTGCTTACAAGTTCTGCTGCCAAATATGGTCGTTGGTCAGCAGCTGATAACAGAGCGTTGTTTATGGAAGTCAAACGGCTTTAAATGCAATTCGCTTGGAACGTTTTTTTGAAGAGAACGCCTCGCTGTGCCGTTTTTCGCGCCCGGCCTCGGACCTGTGCTTGGTGCGCGGAGCGGATCGATGTGTGGGCGTCGGTCGTGCCATATCTACTTTTTTGCGAACCTGAATGGTTTGCAGATTGTGCTTATGCCGCAGCCTGATATGGGCGCAATTGTGTCCGCTTTTGACAAACGCACAACACTACGCACTTTAGATGTTGTATTTGATAACGGTATGGATTCCAAAAAGTCATCTGTCTGCGGGTGGTTTCTCAACATACGAAGCGGCAGCAATTGTTCTCCTCTTGCTGATATTTTTAGTACGCGAATCAGGGTTTGCGGAGCCGACAACAAATCCGCAATGTATAAAACAGCGGCATTCTTCTATGCCGCGTGTGCGGAGCTTATTTGTTGGCTGCGGAGGTTCCCTGTTTGAACGATAAAAAATCCCTGCGGTGCGATTTGTACAGGAGCGTAAAAAACGGACAAAAGACAAAAAGCCCCTCCTATGGTAGAAT
>ERZ826764.3076-NODE-3076-length-14198-cov-3.292583_pt1 | contig 14198 bp, 18 predicted proteins | sample MGYA00519870_ERZ826764 | MGnify/ENA primary metagenome ERZ826764 (study PRJEB31778, sample SAMEA3449239) | human gut metagenome | biome: human gut; feature: human-associated habitat; material: faeces | place: United Kingdom | collected 2010/2012 ...
TTTACAGTGGTGACCGCGCTGGTACAGGATCTGTTGCTGATTGTCCCGCTATTGCTTTTAGCCCGTGCCGCGAAATGGCTGATAAAAGACCTGCCGGGTAACGATGAGGCGAAGGCAGAGACGATTGACAACAACCTACAGCATGAGATCGTAAAAAAGATGAGTTCCAACAGCGTGTATTACGGCAAACTTTCCGAGATGCTAAAAAAGATCATCATGCAGCGCAAGGTTGAGGCGATGAGCTACGAGGAATATCTGCGTCAGGTCGTGGAACTGGCTGAAGCAATCCTTCATCCCGAAACGAACGGCAGTTATCCCGATGAAATCAAGGACAGTGCGGCAAGACGCGCTCTCTACGATTATTTTGAAGAAAATGTCGAATTGACGATTGATGTGGACGGTGCGATCCGTGTTTCTATCCAGCCTGACTGGAAGCGGAATTTCCAGAAACAGCAGAAAATAAGATTTGCTATTTACCGGAAGTTATTGCTTCATATGTATACCGAAGACAGAGCCACCGAGGAAACCAACAACGTCTTCGATATTGCACAAAGGCAGGAAGAATACGATGCGTAATCATGAAATGCTTATCGGCGGATTGTCGATAGAGGTAATCAGGAAGAAGAACCTGAAAAACCTCTATGTTAGAGTCAATCCGCCGGAAGGAAATGTAACTGTAAGCACACCAATCGAGCTATCGAACGAGGATATAAAACTCTTTGTCCTTAAGAAACTCCCGGAAATTACGAAGGTCAGGGACAGGATGCTCTCGCAGGAGAGACAGAGCAAGCGGGAATATGTTTCCGGCGAATCCCACTATCTTTGGGGGAAGCCCTACCGCCTGCAGGTCGTTTACGAAGGAACACAGCATAAGATCGTAAAGTTCCCTACCAAGATCATTATGACTGTGCCGGAGGGAACGGATACCGATGCAAGAGAAAGGCTGTTCACTGAATGGTACAGACAGGAATTAAAGCGTGTGCTTGAGTCTGTAATAATCGGATGCGAAAAAAAGACGGGCGTTCATGCGGATGAGTTCCGCATAAAGAACATGAAAACCAGATGGGGAACCTGCAACATTGAAAAATGCAGGATATGGATCAATCTCCAGCTTGTCAAAAAACCGATGGAATGCCTCGAATATGTGGTGATACACGAACTGGTGCATCTGCTGGAAAAGAATCACACTCACAGATTCCATGCGCTTGTTGAGGAGTATTGCCCGACATGGCGAGAGGCAAAGAAGATGCTTGCCACCATGCCTCTGGATTACATGGAAAAAGGAGAGACGGATACGGATGACGAACAAACCGCTATCAGAATCCGCAGAACGACATTATTCCGTCCTGCGACACATTGATTGAGGATTTGAGCACCTTCTTCATTGTGTCTCGCGTGTCTGTCAAATACCGCTTGATTGAGGTCGGGCTGCTTGGTCGCATATCCGGCTTCGAGGATTTTGATGCTGTCTTTGCAGAGATCAATAACAGCAAGGAACTTGTCGCGCTGACTCCTGTGGAGGCGTATCAGCTATTGAGTCTGGACTCCTCCCTTCGGGAATGGGTCAGCGGCGGTCAGTTTGTTTTTGCTGACGGATACTTTGTGCTGGCGGATAAGAAATACATAACCGCAAAAGAAGACGGTCTGCATCTGACGGCGAAAGCCAAAAAGAACTTGGCGCAGTGTGTTATCAATATCCGTGAGCATAAATATACGACCTACCGAAATATACAGAAGGACTTCGTAGGATTTGCCGTTCTTTATCATGGGGAAGGAATCGATCAGCGTATGCTGACATTCCATCCAAAATACCAGGCAAATTTCAAGTACGAAGAGGATGATGTGTATTCGGCATTCCGAGATCATATCCTCACTTACGATGAGAACGAAGAAATCGAACTGGTTAAGCGGTTGGGTGATCCGACCATCACGCTCTGTCAATGCCTGTGGTATCTGATGGAAAACAGAAAGTGGAACTACCCGGAAACATTTAACGACAGAACAGGTCTTCACAAGAATTATCACGGCAAAATAAAGAACGACAAATACAATAATATGGGGACAGAGGTTCTGATGGCCATCTGTGTCGGCTTGCGGCTGAACCTCCGCATCGTGGAGAAGATATTCGACAAGTCCGATAACAAACTGAATTATTATCAGGACCCCGACAAGACCTATATCCGTATTTTAGAGAATATGCCCGGATTATCCTTGCAGGATTTCAACGGCGTTTTGAAACAGGCAGGCATCAAAGAACTGGGCAGCACAATAAAAGATGATCCCGATTAAAAATCCGATAACTCACTGAGTTGGTTTTGGATCCCGAAAGAGGGCTTCTGCGTATCTGAAAAATGACGGATACTGTTTTTTTCCTTTCCCAAGCAAATTCGGCCAACCAGGGGGCGTCAGAATTTATAATAGATTGATTAGATAAAAAAATTAACAATTCACTAAGCTGACTTATGCGAATGGAAATCACATGGTCTGCTGCCTCTCCGATATCCCTCACTAGCTTTTTAACAGTATGTGGACCCCGATAGGGGCCCTTTTTTTATGCTCTGAAACATGACAAGGGTTCACAACGAGGTTTTATGTTCAACTCAGTGAGTTGCTCTTTTAAATACAAAAAAGACGATAATGAAATCCGGCAATTTAAGTTGTCTCATCTTTAAGTCCTAAATAGCTCCATAGGACGGAAAGGAGTAAAAATGACACAGAGTGAACGCAAAAACTGGCTCATCAATGTTGAAAACAGTGCCGCTGTTATTGAAGCGCAGCTTGGCCCATCAACTGTCCAATCCGTTTTTGAGCGCTATGGTGCACATGGCACTTGGGATCTAAAGCCATGCAATCTGCCTGATGTTTTCAGTGAGCTGTATGCCATCGAAACAAATCTTGATTAACGGAATGTCCTGAGCACGACAAAAAATTGCTCGCTGCCTGACGCTGCATCACCTGATCACTGATGGCTCAACGGTATCCGGCGGTACAACTTCATACCGTAGCTGCCTATTGAGCGGGTTGGCTGCAATCCGAAACGGAGAGATTCGTTTGGACTGCGGTTGGTCTTCTGTGCCCGTTTTGCAGCTACTTTCAATTCCTCCGTTTCGAGCAATCGAAAATCGGAGGAGTTTTAATGACAATCAATTCAAGCCGCAGCATCTTCATTCCCAAGCACACACCCGACTTCCAGCCCATGCGATATATCCTCTGCAAAACGGAGAACATCTCGAAATTTGTCACGCGCGCTGACTTTATGCGCCTGCTGGAACAGCAGCCCTGTCCGATGGCGCAGGTCAACATCGACCTCGAAGGCGGATATGCATACCTTTTCCCTTACTGCCCAGAACGGGCCGAAGCCTTCATCCAATTGAACCGTGAGATGGCCGCCGAATACAAACGCCATTACCGCAACTGGCAAAAGCTCAAGGCGGGTACACGCAAGCCTGAGCTCAGCCTCGACATGGAGATGACGGAAGACGGCACGACATTAGGCGATCAGCTTTCAACGGAGGAAACGCCCGAAACGCTCCTCCTTGTGAAGGAGAGCTTCATGGGCCATCGCGCCGCTTTCAATGCGCTGGCCGAAGCCGACCGCGAGCTGCTTCTCGCATATCGCAGCGCGGACTGCAATGCCCGCGAGCTTGCCCGCCGACTGGCCAAAGACCCGTCCGGCGTGACCAGGCGGCTCAAGCGCGCCGCCCGAAGGCTTCAGGAAAACATCGAAAAAAATTTCTGACCCATGTCCACATCCCACCTCCGCGTGTCCGAACAGGAAGGTGTCAGGACGCCACAGCGCCGGATCGGAGGTGGAAATCATGGACAATCGCATTCACGAACACCAGAGTCAACTTTTGAAAGGAGGAATCCCGTATGTCCCGCATGAGCGAACTGTCAGGCTGCATCGCCGACCTTAAGGCCGCCGCGGCGGCGCTGATCTCGGCGGCGGAAACGCTGACCGAGCTCTACTCCGGCGAAGAACCCGCCCAGGACAGGCCGGAATCCAGGCCCATCACCAAAGAGGAAGTCCGGGCGGAGCTGGCCGCCAAGGCCACCGCGGGCTACGGAGCGCAGGTGCGCGCCCTGCTCAAGAGATACGGCGCGGCACAGCTTTCGGCGGTTAAGACCGAGGATTACGCCAGCCTACTGCTGGCGGCGCAGGCGATTGGAAACGAGGTGGGCGCGGATGGGTAATCACGCGATCCTCTCCGCTTCATCCAGCCATCGCTGGATGAACTGCCCGCCGTCGGTCAGGCTCACGGAGCACATGTCCGACAGCGGCAGCGTATACGCCACCGAGGGCAGCGAAGCGCACGCGCTGTGCGAGTATAAGCTCCGACAGGTGCTGGGCCAGGACGCACAGAATCCGCTCGAAAGCCCCGGTGGCCTCCAGTATTACGACAACGCCATGGAGGACGCAGCCACGGGTTACGCGGCCTTTGTGCTGGAGAAGCTGGAGGAAATCCGGCGGACATGCCCCGATCCGCTCGTCATGGTAGAGCAGCGGCTTGACTTTTCCCGCTGGGTGAAGGACGGCTTTGGCACCGGCGACGCGATTATCGTCGCGGACGAAACATTACACGTAATAGATCTCAAGTTTGGGCAATTTGGGGCCGTCTCTGCGGAGAATAACAGCCAGATGCGGCTGTACGCACTCGGCGCGCTGGAGATGTTCGGGGATCTGTACGACATCGACACCGTCTCCATGACCATCTACCAGCCGCGGCTTTCCAACATCAGCACGGACACGATCAGCAGGGCCGACCTGCTTGAGTGGGCGGAGACCGTTTTGCGCCCGGTGGCCGAGTTGGCCTATAAGGGCGAAGGCGAACTGAACGCCGGGAGCTGGTGCCGCTTCTGCAAGCTGCGCTCAACCTGCCGCAAACGCGCGGAGGCCAATCTCGCGCTGGCACAGCACGATTTCAAACTGCCGTCCACGCTCTCGGACGAGGAAATCTCCGTCATCCTGGGCAAGCTGGACGATTTGACCAGCTGGGCCGCGGACATCCGGGAGTACGCGCTGAGCGCGGCGCTGTCCGGCACACGCTTTGACGGATGGAAGCTGGTGGAGGGCCGAGCGAACCGGCGCTACACCGACGAAACCGCCGTGGCACAGGCGGTCATCTCCAGCGGGCACGACCCCTACGAACGCAAACTGCTCGGGATCACCGCCATGGAACGCATGCTGGGTAAAAAGCAATTCTCGACGCTTCTGGAAAATCTGGTGGAACGCCCGCAGGGCAAGCCCACCCTCGTACCGGCAAGCGACAAACGACCTGAAATGACCAACGCGAAGAACGACTTCGCCAACGACTGATTTGGAGGTACAAGATTATGGCCAAGAACACGAACCCCACCAAGGTGATCACCGGCAAGGATACCCGCTGGAGCTACTGCAACGTTTGGGACGCGAAATCGATCAATGGCGGCACGCCCAAGTACTCCGTTTCCCTGATCATTCCCAAGGCCGACACGGCCACCGTGCAGAAGATCCGGACCGCCATCGAGGCCGCCTACCGCGACGGCGAGAGCAAGCTGCGCGGCAACGGCAAAACGGTGCCGCCGCTGGTTGCTATTAAGAATCCGCTGCGCGACGGCGATACGGAGCGCCCGGACGATCCCGCGTATGCCAATGCCTACTTTGTCAACGCCAACTCCGCCACCGCGCCCGGCGTGGTCGATGCGGCCTGCAATCCCATTTTGACTCGCAGCGAGGTGTATTCCGGCGTGTATGGCCGCGCCAGCATAAGCTTCTACGCGTTCAACTCCAACGGCAACCGCGGCATCGCCTGCGGGCTCAACAACCTACAGAAAATTCGCGACGGTGAGCCGCTGGGCAGCAGGGCGTCCGCGGAGAGCGACTTCGGGAACGAGGATGACGAGGACTTTCTGTCCTGACGGAGGTGAGAGCACATGACGGAAATGGAAAGCATTCTGCTGTACGTCTGTTTCGGGATGCTGCTGGGACGCCTGATCGGTGAAACGGTCGGCATCCTCACCGGCTGGATCGTGGAACGCCGCGTGAAAAAGCGCGACTCGCGTCAAGACAAAGGAAACTGAACACCCCTGGCGGCGGTACATCATCGCCGCCCTTTTTCAGCGGAGATGACTATGAAAACACTGTCTTTGGATCTGGAAACGTACAGCAGCGTCGATCTGGGAAAGTCATCGGTGTACCGCTACGCGGAAAGCCCCGACTTTGACATCCTGCTGCTGGGCTATTGCGCGGACGGCGGCGAGGTACAGGTCGTGGATCTGGCCCAGGGGGAACAGATCCCGACCGAGGTGATCGACGCGCTGACCGACGAGTGCGTGTGCAAGTGGGCGTTCAACGCGCAGTTTGAGCGCGTGTGCCTCTCCCAGTGGCTGCGGCGCAATGGCTATCCGCTGCGCAACGAACACTACGCCGCGCCCAACGACCCCTGCATGGCCTATCTGAACCCAGCGGGCTGGCACTGCACGATGGTCTGGTCGGCCTACCTCGGCCTGCCGTTGTCCCTCAAGGACGTGGGCGCGGCGCTGGGGCTGGACAAGCAGAAGCTCACCGAGGGTAAGGAGCTCATCCGGTATTTCTGTGTGCCGGGCAAGGATGGAACGCGGCACATGCCCGCGTCCGCCCCGGAAAAGTGGGCGACCTTCAAGGCCTATAACCTGCGCGACGTGGAAACCGAGATGTCCATTCAGGAACGGCTGCGAAAATACCCCGTGCCCGAGGAAGTGTGGTCACAGTACCATCTCGACCAACAGATCAACGACCGGGGCATCGGCGTGGACAGGACGCTGGTGCGCGGCGCGATCGGCATTGACAAGCGTTCGCGGGAAGAATTGACCGCCCGGCTGCAGGAACTGACCATGCTGGACAACCCCAATTCCGTGCAGCAGATGAAGGACTGGCTTGCCGCCAATGGCCTTCAGACAGACACCCTTGGCAAAAAGCAGGTGGCCGAACTGCTCAAGACCGCGCCGGAGCCGCTCAAGTCTGTGCTTGTGCTGCGCCAGCAGCTGGCGAAAAGCTCCGTGAAAAAGTATCAGGCGATGGAAAATGCCGTCTGCGCGGACGGGCGGGTGCGCGGGTGCTTCCAGTTTTACGGCGCGCGCACAGGCCGCTGGGCCGGGCGCAACATACAATTGCAAAACCTGCCCCAGAACAGAATGCCTGATCTGGAACAGGCGCGCTCTTTGGTACGCGCCGGGGATTACGATTCGGTGCGCCTGCTCTACGACTCCACCCCGGATGTGCTCTCCCAGCTGATCCGCACCGCCTTGATCCCGAGCCCGGGAAGGACTTTCTTTGTGGCCGACTTTTCGGCCATCGAAGCCCGCGTCATCGCCTGGCTCGCCGGAGAACAGTGGCGGCAGCAGGTGTTCGCGGAAGGCAAGGACATTTACTGCGCCTCCGCCAGCCAGATGTTCGGCGTGCCGGTAGAAAAGCATGGTGTCAACGGGCATCTGCGTCAGAAGGGCAAAATTGCGGAACTGGCACTGGGCTATGGCGGCTCCGTGGGCGCGCTCAAGGCTATGGGCGCTATCGAAATGGGGCTTCAGGAGGAGGAACTCAAGCCGTTGGTGGACGCCTGGCGCACAGCCAATCCCATGATCGTCAAGCTGTGGTGGGAAGTTGACCGGGCCGTCACGCGGGCTGTCAGCGATAAGACCGCCACGGAAACACACGGCATCCGCTTCACCTGTCAGTCAGGCATGCTGTTCATTACGCTCCCTTCCGGGCGGCGGCTGGCCTACGTAAGGCCCCGCATCGGGGAGAATCAGTTCGGCGGTTCCGCCATCACCTACATGGGCACAAACGCCGCGAAGCAATGGGCGCGTCTGGAAAGCTACGGCCCAAAATTCGTGGAGAACATCGTCCAGGCGATCAGCCGCGACATCCTGTGCCATGCCATGCAGGCGTTGCGGGACTGCGCGATTGTGGCGCATGTCCACGACGAGGTGATCCTCGAAGCCGATCCCGGCATGTCGCTGGAAGCGGTGTGCGAGCGGATGGGCCGGACGCCGCCCTGGGCACAGGGCCTTCTGCTGCGCGCGGACGGGTACGCCACGCCGTTCTACAAAAAAGATTGACCCGCATGTCCACATAAGCCCTTCGTGTGTCCGAACAGAAACACGAAGGGCTTTTGCTCTATCACGCGCGAGGAGGCATCCCTATGTTTTACGTCAAGAGCCAAATTGGAGAGAACTCCGCTATCGTGACGGAGATCACCGATGAAAACGTGTTTACCCGCTGCCCGGACTGCGGATCGGAAATCGCTGTGGATCTGAGCGATCTGGCGGACGAGGGGCAGCTCGACCTGTACGAGCTAGGCGTGCTCTGTCCAGCGTGCAGCCGCGCGCGGTGGAACGCCGCGCACGCGGGATATGAAAGGAGCGCCTGCCATGGCCATCAGTAAGTACAACCCCGAGGGCTATTTTGATCCCACGCCGTACGCTGCGCTGACGAACATCGAGGTGGCGCGCCGGGCGACGCACCTAGCGAAGGTGGCGCGCTCGCCGAACTACCGTCCCATTGTGTTCATCTGCAGCCCTTATGCTGACGATCCGGTGGGCAACGAGCGCCGAGCCCTGCGATACTGCCGATTCGCTGTGTGCCGGGGGTGCATTCCCATCGCGCCGCACCTCTATTTCACGCGGTTTCTGGATGAAACCAATCCGCAGGACCGTGAACTGGGGCTGTTTATGGGCCGGGTGTTGCTGACCAAGTGCGTGGAGCTTTGGGTATTTGGAAGCCGCGTCACCGTGGGCATGGAGCGGGAAATCGCCAAGGCCGGTGAGCGCTCGATGACCATCCGATATTTCACAGAGGATATGGAGGAACGCGAACATGGATGAGATTCTCTCCGCGCTTGCCTGTATTCCGGTTCGGACGTGTTCCTACGCGGAATGGCTGGGCATCGGCATGGCGCTCAAGGACGCCGGATATGAGTGTGCCGTGTGGGATGACTGGTCCCGGGACGACAAGCGGTATGTCGAGGGCGACTGTGCCCGGCGCTGGGCGACCTTTAAGGGCAGCGAACATCCCATCACCGTCCGCACCATTCGCGCCATGGCCCGAAAGAACGGCTGGGTTTCCGCCTTCACGGATTTTGAGGACACGCGGGAGCTTGCGCCCACGCAGACGCTCATCCGCTATCTGGAAGCCATGTTTCAGCCGGATGAGCTCGTCGGTTTTGCCACGCAGGTCAAGCCCGATAACCACGGCAGGCTCAAGCCCATCAACACCAATCTCGCCATGAAAGCGTCCGAGTTCATCGATCGGTTGCGCGACGCTGAGGACATTGAAGCCGTGATCGGTCCCTACCGCGCGGACTGCGGCGCGTGGATCAGGCTCAATCCGCTGGACGGCAAGGGCCAGTCCGACAGGAACGTGGCCGCGTACCGCCATGTGCTCATCGAGTCGGATACGCTGCCCAAGGAAGAACAGGAGCGGATCTACCGCAAATACGAGCTGCCGATCACGTGCCTCGTGGATTCCGCGGGCAAGAGTGTGCACGCCCTCGTGCGTATCGACGCCCCGAACGAGCAGGAGTACCGAAACCGCGTCAACTATCTATTTCGCTTTCTGGAGCAGCACGGGTTTCCCGTGGACAACGCCAACAAAAACCCTTCCCGCCTGAGCCGCATGCCGGGCGTCACGCGAAACGGTGTCACGCAGGAACTGCTGGCCACCCATATCGGCAAGCACACGTGGAGCGAGTGGCTGGAGTACGCTGAGGAGCTGGCGCTGCTGCCCGAGCCGATCCGCCTGAGCGACGTGGAAACCCCGCCGCCTAAGCCGCCCGAGCTGATTCGTGGCATCCTGCGCCGCGGACACAAGATGCTGATCGCCGGGCCGAGCAAGGCGGGCAAGAGCTTTCTGCTCATTGAACTGGCGATCGCCATCGCCGAGGGAAGCACATGGCTGGGTTTCTCGTGTGCCCAGGGCAGAGTCCTGTATGTGAATCTGGAGATCGACCCGGCGTCGTGCATCGACCGCTTCATCACGATCTACGGCAAGCTGGGCTTTTCGACGCCGCACTCGGACAACATCGTCATCTGGAACCTGCGCGGGCATGCCCTGCCGCTGAACAGGCTGGTTCCCATACTGGTCAGGCGCATGAAGGACGAGCAGTTCGCCGCCGTGATCATCGACCCGATTTACAAGGTCATCACCGGAGACGAAAACAACGCCAGCGACATGGGCGCTTTCTGCAACCAGTTCGATAAGATCTGCACCGAGATGGGCGCGTCGGCGATTTACTGCCATCATCACTCCAAAGGCGCGCAGGGCGGCAAGAAGGCCATGGACAGGGCCAGCGGCAGCGGTGTGTTCGCCCGCGATCCGGACGCGCAGCTGGATGTCATCGAGCTGAAAAAGCCGCTGTTCAAGGAAGTAGAAACCGAGACCGAGGACGGCGAGGTGGTCGAGATCGAGCAGTTCGACACAGCCCGGACGGCATGGCGGCTGGAAGCGTCGCTGCGCGAGTTCCCTCCGATCGCGCCGGTCAATTTCTACTTCGACTATCCGCTGCACCCGGTGGACACGGAAGGCGCGCTGGCGTCTTTTCGCCCGGAGGGCAGCCCTCTTGGGAATCTGGACAGCAGTTCCAAGCGTACAACGCCTGAAGTCAGAAAGCGTCGACTGGATGAAGCGTTTGAAGCAGCGCCTAAAAATGAACCCATCACGATCAAGACTCTGGCCGAGATCGCGGGTGTCTCTCAGGATACCATGCGGAGATACCTGAAGGAATTTGAGGACGAGTACATGGTCTATCGCGGCACCGTTCAGGCGCGTCCGCCGCTTTCCGGCACATCCCAAGTCCCCTGAATGTGCCCACGAACCTTGCACAGCATAGGGCGTTTTCTTCCGAAAATGCGAAAATCGCAAAACCGCACGGATAGGAAAATCGCCCCTATGCAAATGCAAATTTGCACGCAACCGACTCTATATAGGAATCTGCAAATTTGCAAAAAAGGACGTCAAGCAGTGATGGGAATCGGGTAAGGGGATAAATCCCCCTTACCTGATTCTCCGTCACAGCCCGCCTTGACCGGGCGCGCGATTCAACCACATGGAGGAGTAAATATGAGACAAGCAGAGTGTGTTTCAGATTCGATCTATAAATCCCGATGCCTGAAAAGGCTCCGGGAATTGGGACTGCCGACCGAGGGTTGGGTTTGCGAGTGGATTGAGGACACCGAGGAGCCCGAAGAGGTGTGCGAGCTGTGCGAGTGTGCCCGTGTACGATTTCTGCACCATATGCGGCATCGGATGGTAGGACACACCATCGCGGTCGGCTGTCTGTGCGATGGCATCATGTCCGGCGATGAGTTGGGTGCCTATGAGCGCGAGCGTGAAGCCCGGAACAGGGCCAGGCGCAGACAGACCTTTATCCACGGGAAATGGGCACCTAGTTGGCAATCTCCTCACGGCACTCGCTGGGAGAAGAAAATGCGCGGCGGCCCGACCTGTGTCATCCGGCAGGACGACGACGGGCGGTACGCCGTGTGGCATGGCGGGCGCTGGTGTTACCGCTGCCGCGGACAGGAGATGACCACCTTCGACCAGGCCGCCAGCGCACTTTTCACCGCCAACGACCCGAAAAGGAGACAGACATGAGAGAGCGACAGATAGAACAGCGTTTGACGCAGGCCGTCCGCAAGCGCCAGGGGCTGTGCCCCAAGTGGGTCAGTCCTGGACTGGACGGTGTGCCGGACCGCATCATCCTGCTTCCCGGCGGGCGGATCGCCTTCGCCGAACTGAAAGCGCCCGGAAAGCCCCTGCGCCCGCTGCAGCGGCGGCGCAAGGCACAGCTGGAAGCGCTGGGCTTTCGGGTTTACGTCATCGACAACCAGGAACAGATTGGAGGTGTGCTGGATGCTTTATCAGCCCCATGAATATCAGAAATACGCTACGAACTTCATCGTCGAACACCCCATCGCCGCCGTGCTGCTACAGATGGGCCTCGGCAAGAGCGTCATCACCTTGACCGCCATCGCGGAGCTGGCGCTGGAGCGCTTCGAGGTGTGCCGCGTGCTGGTGATCGCGCCGCTGCGCGTGGCCCGGGACACCTGGCCCGCGGAGATTCAGAAGTGGGACCACCTGAAGGGCCTGACATATTCGGTCGCGGTGGGCACGGAAGCCGAGCGCCGGGCGGCGCTTCAGAAGGACACGCTGATCCACATCATCAACCGGGAAAACGTGCAGTGGCTGATTGAGCAGAGCGGCCTGCCCTTTCAGTACGACATGCTCGTGATCGACGAACTGTCGTCCTTCAAGAGCCATCAGGCCAAGCGGTTCAGGGCGCTGATGCGGATGCGGCCCCGGGTGGCGCGCGTGGTAGGCCTGACCGGCACACCCTCCAGCAACGGCCTGATGGATCTGTGGGCAGAGTTCCGTGTTCTGGATATGGGCAAGCGGCTGGGGAAGTTTATTACCCACTATCGGGAAGCCTTCTTCCTCCCCGACCGGCGCAGCGCGCAGCAGGTGTTCTCCTGGAAACCCAAGCCGGGCGCGGAAGACGAGATCTATCGGCGCATATCGGACATCACCATCAGCATGAAGAGCGCGGACTACCTGCGCATGCCCGAGTACATTTCAAACCGTGTGCCCGTGAAGCTGTCCCGGGAGGAACGCCGCACCTACGAACAGCTGAAGCGCGAGCTGGTGATCTCCCTGCAGGGAGCGCAGATCGACGCGGTGAGCGCGGCGTCTCTGTCCGGGAAGCTGTGCCAGCTGGCCAATGGCGGCATCTATGACGCTGAGCACAACAGCCTGTTCTTCCACGAGCGGAAGCTGGACGCGTTGGAGGACCTGATCGAAGGCGCAAACGGCAGGCCTGTCCTGGTGGCTTACTGGTTCAAGCACGATCTGCAGCGCATTCAGGAGCGCTTTCACGTCCGGGAGATTCGAACCAGCCGCGACATCGCCGACTGGAACAGCGGGAAAATTCCCGTAGCCTGTATTCACCCCGCGTCCGCCGGGCACGGTCTGAATTTGCAGGCGGGCGGGAACACGCTGATCTGGTTCGGCCTGACGTGGTCATTGGAACTGTACCAGCAGACCAACGCCCGCCTGTGGCGGCAGGGACAGCGGGCGGATACCGTGGTGATCCACCACATCATTGCCGAGGACACCATCGACGAACAGATCATGGACGCCCTGGAGCGCAAGGACACGACGCAGACGGCGCTGATGAACGCCGTGAAAGCACAGCTGGAGGTGTGACCCAATGAACGCAAAGGAATATCTCGGGCAGGCGTACCGGCTTGACCAGCACATCAACGACCGGCTGATGCAGCTCAGCCAGCTTCGCGCCCTGACACAGCGCATCACGACCGCCTACGACAGCGAGGTGGTCTCCCGCACCCGCAATGTGCACGCGCTGGAGGATTCGGTCATCCGCCTGATGGAAGCCGAGAAATCCATCAACGAGGAGATCGACCGGTTCGTCGACATCAAGATGGACATTTCAAAGACCATCGCCAGGGTGCGCAACGAGAACTACCGCCTGATTCTGGAGAAGCGGTATCTGTGCTTTATGACCTGGGAACAGATCTCGCTGGACATGCACTACACCAATCGCTGGCTCCGAAAGATGCACGAGCGCGCCCTGGACGTGGTTGACCGGATTCTGCAGGAAAGGAGCGGGTGTCAGTGAGCTACCGGGAAGCACAGGAGGACGGCGTCACGATCCGTCGATCGGGAAACGGCAGCACCGTGTACTACCCGCCGTGCCACATCTGCGGGAAGCCGACCTTCTCACAAAACTACATTCGGAACCGCAAATACACCTGCGGGGCATGCAAGGCGGCGGCTTCGATTCGAAAAGCCGCAAGAGGACCGCATAGTTCCTCTGAGTTCCTCCGAGTTCCCCTTGATGCACACTTGAAAATGTGATAAGGTAAAATCGTCGAAGAATATAGACAAGCCTTCGCGGGACATCCCCGCGGGGGCGTTTTTGTTGGAGGCGCGCATGACACAGTCTGAGTTTCTCAAGCATTTGAAATCGTATCGCGGCGTCCTGCCCCGGCACACGCTGCTGACCCTTCGCGGGCAGGCGGTCTCCGGCGACGTGGATGGCGCAATGCGCGGGCTGGCACACATGCTCAAAGATAAACCGGGATGTGTGCCGCCAACCGCTTGACTTTTTATCGGTTCAGAGCGTATATGTCACTACCCAAAATGAACGGAGGGATCAACATGACGC
>ERZ826764.3078-NODE-3078-length-14176-cov-15.138290_pt1 | contig 14176 bp, 11 predicted proteins | sample MGYA00519870_ERZ826764 | MGnify/ENA primary metagenome ERZ826764 (study PRJEB31778, sample SAMEA3449239) | human gut metagenome | biome: human gut; feature: human-associated habitat; material: faeces | place: United Kingdom | collected 2010/2012 ...
GCGCAACACCGCAGCGTGGGCGGTCATCCCACGCCGGGCGGGGGGTGGAACCCCGCCCCTACAGGGCTTCTGCCCGTCGTACACATAAGCGCAGTCGTATCTCACTTGCAAAACAAAAACGCCCCCAACGGGGGCGTTTTTACCTTTTCTGCGGTGCGGAGCGGACGCTTTGAGGTCACCGGCTCAGGCTTTGGGCGAGGCGGACGGTATCTTCGGCGGAAAAGCGAGAGGCTTCAAGGGATACCAGCATGCCGGTGCTCGCTCCGGGCTCGGCAATATACACGCACCAGTAGGCACTGACGGGGACCTCTCCGCCCACGGCTTCGGCGGCGGTACACAGGTCGTAGGTGTTCCTTGTCAAATACGCCGGTGCGGACAGGCCCGTCACCGGACCCAGGTTATCTATCTGCATGTGATTGGAGTATATCAGCACCTCGGCTATCTGCTCACCCTCCCAGCGGAGGCACTGGGCGGCATTGAAATCCGCTATGACGCCGGAGCTGCGCCAATAGTCCGGCGCGCTGCCCATGTCCTCGTAGACCATCGGCAATATCATCCGCCCGCCGCACAGTATGTCGCCTTCGTATTCCGAAAGGCTCAGGCCCTCCGGCAGCGCGGGCTCGGCTGGTTTCGGCTCGGTCAGGAAGCACACGGCCAGCACGGCGCAGGCCGCGACGACCGCGATGAGCGCCCAGCGCGCGGGCATAGGCCCGGCGGCCGTCGGCGTCCAGGCCGCCGACCACGCTCTCGTCACAGGCATACTCCACATCGCGGCAGAACAGCGCGTAGGCCAGCCAGACAAGAGGGTTGAACCAGTGGACGCTCAGCAGCAGCCAGCCCAATGGCTTCCAGATATGGTCCCTCCGCCTCAGGTGCGCCCCCTCATGCGCCAGGACGCAGCTCAGCTCCGGCTCCGACAAATCCGCTGCGGGCGCGATGCCGGATACGCTCCCCGCCGCGTCTGCGCTCTGGGCGCCGGCTCCGCCGGAGAGCACGGCCCCGGGCGCATGCGACGCTGCGCGCGGGATAAGGCTCAGCGCGCAGACTGCGGGGATCATTCAGGCCGCTGACACAGAGAGTTCGGCCACCTGCAAAAACAGGCCCGCCACCTCAGTCATCCCCCTCTATCATGCGCAGTATATCCCGCTTTTCCGCCTCGGACAGCGGTTTGCCGCGCGTGAAAGCGGCTATGAAGGCCGGCAGCGAGCCGCCGAAGCTCTCCGCGACCACGATGCGGCTGCGCAGGGAAAAATATCCCTCCCGCGAGACCAGAGAGCTCACTACGCCCTTTTCATTCTGAAACAGTCCCTTGCAGCAAAGGCGCTTGAGCACCGTGAAGGTGGTCGAGCGCTTCCAGCCGAACTCCTCGGCGCACAGCCGCACCAGCTCGGAGGAGCTGACAGGCTCATTTTCCCATATAATGTCCGCAAAGCGGGCCTCAATGACTCCCAGCTGTATGTCTTGCATTATAAAGCCTCCCCCAGAGACTACAGACTGTAGTCTCTGGGGGGGATAGTCTACACTATGTAGTCTCGTGTGTCAAGCCTCATTTCCCGGGTCATATGAGGATGATGACCAGGGCGAGCGCCAGGGCGGAGAGCGAGACCCCGAGGAAGGCCCAGAGCTTCCAGCGCTGCGGCGGCGGGCCCGGCGGCCCGGCGCAGGCCCCGGCGGCGCGGCGCGCCTCATTCAGCACCTCCTCCCTGCTCACGCCGCCCGAGCGGGCCACGTCCTCGCGGACGATGAAGATGGCCTGTTCAAACACGCTCTCCGGCGGGGAGCGGACGATGACCACGCGCCGCGCCACGCCCTTCAAAGTTTCCTGTCCTCTCATGTGCGCGCGTCCACGCGGACGGCGAGCACGGTCATGTCGTCCGACGTGCCGCACTCGTCAGCCGCCTTCCGCAGCACCTCCCTTGCCAGTGTTTTCATGTCCTTTTCCTCCGGTGTGGAGCGCATCAGCTCGCGTAGCCAGGCGTCGTCGCCGCCGCTTATGACCCCGTCCGAGGCAATAACTGCGAGGCTGCCGGGTTTGAGCCGCATGCGCACCACGTCCGGGGCCGCGCCCTCGCCCGCCACCAGGCCCGCGGCAAGACTCTCGCCCGAGACCCGGCGCACGCTGCCGCCGGAGCGCACATAGGACGGGGCCGCGCCGTATTTATAGAAGCTCGTCTCCCCCGTGAAGAGGTCCACGCACATGAGGTCAACGGTCGCAAAGCCCCATTCGTCCCCGTTGCGCAGGAGCATGACGGAGTTGAGTATCTTCATCGCTGTAGCGGGTTCTACGCCGGAGCGGAGGAAGCGCTCAAGTATCTGCACGGCCTCCACGCTCTCTGCGGCCGCGTCCTCCCCCGTGCCCATGCCGTCCGAGAGGATGACGCACAGCACCCCCGCGTCGGTTTTGAAATATGTGCCCCGGTCGCCGGAGACGTTCTCGCCCTTCTTCCGCATGGCCGCGATGCCGACAGAGACCGCCAAAGGCTCGGCCTCCAGCAGAGTGAGCCGCCCCTCCCCGCCCGTATTCGGACGGCACAGGCGCACGCCCAGGACGGCGGACAGCTTGTCAAGATAGGCCGGGTCGCTCGTCAGGGCCGAGAGCTTGCCGGACTCGACCACGGCGCGCAGGCGTCCCGTCGCGTCCCTGAACACCGCCGCGTCTGCCTCTATGTCCTGCGAGCGGAGATAGCGCATGAGTCTGCGCTCGGCCAGCGGGTCCGCGCCGTTGAGGCTGCCGAGTTCGCGCGCGACGTCTATCAGTATCTCTGCAAAATCTTCGTACTGGCCCCAGGCGGCGGCGCGGTTTTCCTCCATGCGGGCGCGGAACTGCTTTCTGCCCGCAGCCGCGCGCAGCTCGGCGTTCACCGCCGTCACGAAAGCGGGCAGGCTCCGGCACTTCTCGCGGAACCACTCCGGTATGTCCTCAGCCTCCAGCAGGCCGCGCTCCGTCATGGCCGCGGTGGCCTGGTTGAGGGCGTCCAGCGTCTCCATATAGCCTTTGACCCAGCACTCGTCCCGGCGCTTGCAGCGCAGGCAGGCGGCGTCCGCCGCGCGGTCAAAGACGCGGGCGATATCGTTGTCGTTCACGAACACGGTGTTTCGCCGCGCGACGGCAGAGACTTCGTCAAAGGCGCGGGCTATGCCCTCCACGCGGCGGGAGGCGTATTTACGCAGCCCGCTCTCTCCCAGGCCCGCGGAGAGCGGCTGGATAAAGGCGCCCGCTCTGGCCAGCAGCCCCGGCGGCAGCAGCATGAATATGACCGAGGCCGCGAAGACCTCAAAAAGCGCGTCCAGCCTCTGCGTCCAGCTCCAGGCGCACAGGACGGCGAGGGCGTTCGTCACTATGAAGCTGACGACGTAGCTCAGCCGTCCGAATCGGGAGAACATGCCCGATACCAGCCCGGCGAAGGCGTAGGCCATGGTGTAGAGGGGCTCCATGCCCGAGGAGGCGTCCATGGCCAGGCCGAAGGCCGTGCCTGCCGCCGCGCCAGCCGGCGAACCGCCCTTGAGCGCGCAGGTCATGACGAGCACCAGCGCCAGCACCCGACCCACGGAGAGCACGCCCATGATATTCAGCCGCGAGAGGGCCATGAGCGCGCAGGCCGCAAAGACGATCACAGCGGCGTCGTGGCGCTTGATGGCGGCCTCAGTGCTGCGCTCGGCGGTGCTCATCGCCTCGCGGAAAAAGCATACCGCCCCGGCGGAGAGCACAGCCTCCACCAGCGCCGGGAGGATAAGCTTCAACGGGTCCTCGCCCGTGGACAGGCCGCCCAGCAGGCCGGTCGCCGCCATTATTGCGGCCGCGCAGACTGGCATGAACCAGAGGCTGCCGCGGACACGGCTGTCGATGAATATGAAGCCCGCTGTGAATATCAGCACGCAGGCTGCGGCATAGCGGATCCCCCAGGCCAGGCCGCCGACAGCGAGATATCCCAGGCAGGCCCCGGCGAGAGAGGCGATGCCGTTTAAGCCCGAGCCCGCCTGGGCCACCATGGCGGCGCCGAAGGGCGCGGCGGAACCGGCTATGCGCGCCGCAGACATCAGGAAGCCCGTGAGAAAATAAGCGCCCGCCGCACCGAGCGCCCCTGTCCAGTTCCTGGCCCGCGCGCCCTCCGCCGCCGCTCCCGGACCGTTGAGCTTATCCCTAGCCGCCATAACAACGCCTCCACTCGAAAAGTTTACATAAATTATAGGTTATTCAGTTATGCAAACCATGTCACTCGGCGCTGTTGAGAATTAGGTTTTTCGAGGCGGATATGAGATAGTTTATCGGGAGAAAAAAATTCGCCGCAGAGTTCCCTCTGCGGCGACGTTTTCATCTCTGCTCGTTCACATAGATGCCGACGCGGTCCTGGATGAGCCGCGCCGTATCTTCGGCACTCTTCGCGCCGGAGAAGAAGGATTGCAGCTCCTCGGAAACGATATTCATCACGTTCTTGTCATAGGCGGCGCTGCGGTCTGTGGAGTTTATCAGCTCGCGCAGGGCCTGGGCCTCCTCCTTCGTCATGGCGTAAATGTCGACTGTGAAGTCGCCCCAGCCGACGGTGCGCCTGGGCCACTCCTTGACCTCTCCAGTCTCCTCGTCCTTGTAGGTCTCCTTCTTCATGGCCTCGGCCTCGGCGGCGTCGTAGGCCCGGGCGTTGATGGGCAGGCCGCTGAAATACTCGATCTCATCACTGTCCTCATCCAGCAGGCTTGAGATGAATCTCCAGGCCTCCTCCGGGGCCTTGCAGGCGGTGCTTATGCACAGGGGGCTGTCCGCATAGCTGAGCACGTTGCCCACGCCCTCCGCAGTGGGGTAGCCCTTGAACACGGCCTCGCCCTTGGTGGAGACGATGCAGGTCTGGTAGTCCACGAAGTCACGCAAATCATGCTGCAGCAGCAGCTGGCGGCCGTCGGACATGAGCTCGTAAGGGCCGGTCCCGGGGTCGTCGTAGGTGAATTCCTCCGGGAATATCTTCAGGAAATCCAGCATGTCGATGAAATCCTGGCTGTTGAAGCTGCACTCGCCCTTCTGCCAGTCCACGTAGCGCTCAAGCCCGTATTTCAGCATGGTATCCAGCATGAAGGAGCGGGTCATGCCCTGGCCCAGGATGTATTTAGCCTCCGGGTGGGCCTTGATGACCTCCTGCAGCTCAGAGAGCGTCCAGCCCGGCTTCTCGCCCACAACGCTGCTCTTGCCCACAAGCGTGCTCAGGGTAAAGGCCGGAGCGATGGAATAGAGCTTGCCGTCCGTCTCCATGGCCTTTAGCACGCCCGTCATGAAGCGCTCGCGGCCGCCCTTGTCGGCGTCTATGAACTCGTAGAGGTCGCGCAGCAGCCCCTTTGCCGCGTACTGGGCTATAGGCAGGTCCGTCGTCACAAAGATGTCCGGCACGTTGCCGCTGAGTATCTCGGTATTGAGCTTCGTCACGCCCGCGCTGAAATCCCCGTCCGTGGCCAGGCGTGAGTAGTCCGTGACCTCGATGCGCGCGCCGCCGCCGCTGGTATTGAAGTTCAGTATGGCCTTGTTGAGGCTGGGGCTCAGCCAGTTGCAGGCCAGGCGGAGCGTCACGCGCTTCGCCGCCTCCTCGGGCGAGAGCTCTGTCAGGCGCAGCAGCTGGGTCTTGTCGGCTGAGTAGTTATCCACAAGGCAGTAGATGTCCCCCGCCTCGCCGAGGTAGACGCCGCTCAGCTCGTTCTCGTCTATGCCGCAGTCAAGCAGGCCCGCGAGGCGGGTGCTCTTGCCGCTCTCGGCGTCCACGCCGTATATGTAGACGCCGTCCACATAGCCGCTGCCGTATTTGCCGCCCCCGGCGCAGATTCGGCTCGGGTTCACGGGCAGGGGCAGGTCGCTGCCAAAGCCGCCCGCGGCGAAGTCCACGGGCCGGAGCACGTAATCGCTCTCCTCACTGCCAGCGACAGCCGCCCTTCCGTCCCTGAGCTGTAGAGCACTGTCCCACCAGCCAGGCAGCGGCTTTACGCCCAGGAGCGCCCCGTCCTTTGAAAAGAGGGCCGCCGCCGTCTGGTTGAACACCGCGCAGAGGTTCCCCTCCGCGTCCGCGCTCATTGAGGAAACATAGGGCTCATCGTCCGGCAGTTGGAGAGTGGATTTCACCGCATCCAATGCCTTATCCAGCTCCGCGGTGAGCTTTTCCGCGCCGGTGGCGGCGTCCACAAGGCGCAGTCGGCGCTCGCTCACGTCCTTTGCGTAATCATATTTCTCATATTCCTCGCCGGAAAAGCCCTCCGGCAGCTCGTACACCGTGCCGTTCACCGTCTCGTAGAGCCAGAGCCCGACGCCCGAGGCGGCCATTGAGTTTACGCTACGGCGGATGGAATCCGCGCCCTCCGGGGCCTTGGGCTCCTCATACTGCGCAAGGGACTCCGCCTTTCCGCCCTCCAGCGGCGCGGACCAGAGGCGCTCGTGCTCCTCATAGGTCTCCTCGTCCGTGACGGAGGTCGTGAAGTAGAGCTTGCCCTCCGAGACGGCCTTGGCCTTCATAAGTCCCTCAACCCCATCTATTTTGCGGCGCTCAGACTGCCAGACCGTACCCGTGCCGCCCGCGGCCGGGCCTGTGGGCTCCGCGCCCTGCGGCGCGCCGCCGCAGCCGGCGAGCAGGCCGGTCATGACCGCCGCAGCCGCAAAAAGCGCTGCCGCGCGTTTTTTCCTTTGCATCTGTAAATCCTCCGTATCTGTATTGACTACTGTACTAGCTGTAGTAGCACAGTTAGGTTATCATCAGAGGACGCGCGCGTCAAGGCGGCTTCTGTGAACTTTCCATTAACTTTCCAAAGGCACAAGAAAGCGCCGCGGGGTTTCCCGCGGCGCTTTTGGGCGCTTTAAATATTCAGCTTTGCTCCGCGACGTAGATAGAGACGCGGTCCTGGATGAGGCTGGCGGCCTGCTCGGCGGTCTTGTTGCCCGCGAAGAAGTCGGCGCTCTCCTCGGTGACGAGGTTCATGATGTTCTGGTCGTAGCGGTAGCAGCGCTCGACGGAGCCGACGAGCTCGCGCAGCTGCGCCTCCTGCTCCTCGCTCATGGCGTAGACCTCGATGTAGAAGTCATCCCAGCCCCAGCCGCCGGTGGAGACTTCGACCTGTTCGCCGGTCTCGGGGTCGGTCTCGTACTGCTTCTCCATGGCCTTGGCGACGGCGGCGTCGAAGGCGGCCTGGTTGATGGGGTAGCCGTAGAAGTAGTAGTTTTCGTTGCTGTAGTAGTCCTCAACGAGCATGGCGCGGATGAATCGCCAGGCGGCGTCCACGTCCTTGCAGGTTGAGCTGATGCTCAGGCTGCTGCCGGTGGGCATTATGACGTTGCCGTTGCCCTCGGCGGACGGGAAGCCCTTAAAGGCCAGGTGACCGCCGAACATGGCCTCGTACATCTGGAAGCTGTCAAAGTCGCCGGCTGAGAAGGTGGCGAGCAGCTGCCTGCCGCTGGAGACGAGGGCGGGCGTGCTCTCGTAGTTGTTGCTGTCGTAGTCGTACTCCTCGGGGAACATGTTGCAGAAGTTCAGCACGTCGATGAAATCCTGGCTGTTGAAGCTGCACTCGCCGGTGGCCCAGTCCACGTACTCGTTCAGGTTCAGCGCGAGCATGGTCTGGAGTATGGCGGCCTTGGTGGTGCCCGGGTCGAGGACGTACTGCACCTCCGGGTGCGCGTTTATGACATCCATCATCTCCTGAAGCGTCCAGCCCATCTCCTCGCCCACCACATCGGCGTTGCCGACGAGGCTCATTATGCCGAAAGACGAGGCTATGCTGTAGAGCTTGCCGTCAGACTCCATGGCCTTGAGGATGTTGGGGATGAAGCTCTCTCGCGAGAGCTCGCCGTCCGCGTCTATGAGCGTGTAAAGGTCATAGAGCAGGCCCTTCGCGCCGTACTGCTCTATTGGCAGCTGGTCGGAGACGAAGATGTCGGGAACGTTGCCGCTGATTATCTCGGTGTTCAGCTTGGTCACGCCGGCGCTGTAGTCGTCCTCGGTGTTGAACTGGGAATAGTCCACGACCTCGATGCGCACGTCCTTGTTGGCGCGGTTGAAGTTCAGCACCTGGGTGCGCAGGTCCTGGCTTATGTAGTTGCAGGCCAGGCGCAGAGTCGTGACCTGGGGCAGGCTGGCGGCGTCCACCTGCTTAACGCGGGCAAGCTCGGTCTTGTCGCTGCTGTAGTCGGAGAGCAGGCAGATTATCTCGTCGTTCTCGTCCATGTAGGCGCTGCGCAGGGTGCTCTCGTCTATGTCACAGTTTATGAGCATGGCGAGCTTCGTCGTGGTCTGCGTGGCCACGTCGTAGCCGTAGAGGGTGGAGCTGTCCATGTAGCAGAAGCTGTAGCTGCCCGCGCTGGGATAGAGCTGATAGGCGCTGTAGGGCAGGCTGATGTCCTCGTCGAAGCTCTTCGTCTCAAAATTGAAGGGGCGCAGCACCGAGCCGTCGCCCTCGTGACCGCGGAAGGCGGGCCTGCCGTCGGGCAGGACTATGGGCGCGTCCCACCAGTTCTGGAGGTCCTCGCACAGCTGCACCTGGCCCTGGGCGTCCACGAGGACAGCAATGCGCTGGTTGTACATCAGCAGGGCGCTTCCGTCAGGCCCGGCGCACATGTAGCTGAGGTAGTTCGACGAGCCGTACATATCCTCCTGGCCCTGGAGCTTCTGCGCCACGGCCTCCGCGGCGGCGGTGAGGTCTACGATGCTCTTCTCAGCGCCGGTGGAGTCCAGGAGGCGCAGGTAGTCCGTGCTCACGTAGTCGGCGTACTCGTATTTTTCTTCCTCAGTTCCGGAGAAGCCCTCGGGCAGCTCGAACACGGTCATGCTCACCGTCTCGGAGACGAGCAGGTCGCCGTTTTCAGCGGCGGCAACGCTGTTTATGTAGGAGTAGCTGTCCTCGCTCTCCTGCGCCGCGGCGGGGGGAGCGTAGCCCGTCAGCTCGCTCATTGTGCCGGCGGCGGCGTCCACGCACCAGAGCTTCTCAACAGAGCGCTGTGCCTCCTCGTCGTAATCCGAGGTGTTAAAATAGAACTTGCCCCCGGCGAAGCTGACGCTGGAGACATAACCCGCCGCGCTGCCGAGGTCCGTGAACTCAGAGGTCCAGACCAGCCCCGTGGCCTCCTGGCCGGGCGCGTCCGTAGCCTGCTCGCCCTCGGTGCTGCCGCAGCCGGCGAGCAGCCCGGCCATCAGAGCAGCCACGAGCAAGAACGCGGCAAGGCGTTTGCTATTCTTCATTTTTCAGTCCTCCAATAACTGTATTATTCATGATAACACGTGGTGAAATTATAGCACCCCGGACTGTATCTGTCAATGTAGGACGGTTTAAGTGCTGTTTAAGTTTCGATTAAGCTGTGGAGAAATTAAAAAAAGACCGCGAAATTCGCGGTCTTTCGGGATGATTATTCACTTGCACACCAGGTGTTCGCCTATCTTATACACGTCTCCGGCGCCAACGGTGAGTATGATATCGCCGGGGCGGGCCGTCTCCCTCAGGGCGGCCTCTATCTGCTCGAACTTCGGGCAGAAGTGACAGCCGTCTATTTGCCGCGCGAGGTCGGCGGAGGAGATACCCAGGGTGTTGTGCTCCCTTGCGGCGTATATCTCCGCGAGGTAGGTGACGTCCGGGCGCACGAGCTGCTCTATGAAGTCGTCAAAGAGCGCGGCGGTGCGCGTATAGGTGTGGGGCTGGAAAACGAGTATAGTCCGCTTGTAGCCCAGCGGCTCCACGGCGTCGAGCAGGGCCTTCAGTTCGCCGGGGTGGTGGGCGTAGTCATCGTATATGTCCGCGCCGTTATACTTGCCCTTGAACTCGAACCGGCGCCCCGCGCCGTTGAAGCCGGCGAGGCCGTATTTCACAGCATTTGGCCGCACGCCGAGGCAGATGCAGGCCGCGGTGGCCGCCAGGGCGTTCTTAACATTGTGCATGCCCGGGATATGCAGCGTCACGCTCGTGAAGAGCTTGCCGTGGCAGTAGATGTCGAACTCGCTGTTCGCGCCGACGCGGCGGATATTGCGAGCGTAGACGTCCGCCTTCTCCGTCAGGCCGAAGGTGAAGAGCTCCCTCCCCAGCGGTGCGAGGGCGTCCATCGTGTTGCGGTCGTCTATGTTCGCGACGATGCGGCCGTGCTCCGGCACTTTGGAGGCAAACTCGCGGAATGAGCGCTTCACGTCCTCCAGGCCGGAGAAATAGTCCAGGTGGTCGGCCTCTATGTCCAGGATGACGGCGATGGTCGGGCGGAAATAGAGGAAGGAGTCGTGATACTCGCAGCTCTCAAGGATTATGGTGTCCCCGCCCCCGACGCGGTGTCCCGCGTGCAGCAGCGGCAGCGTGCCGCCTATCATGACGGTCGGGTCCCGCTCCGCAGCCATTAGGATATGGGTACACATGCTCGTCGTCGTCGTCTTTCCGTGGGTGCCGGCGATGCACAGGGCGTTGTCGTAGTCGCGCATGATGGCGCCCCAGGCCTGTGCGCGCTCGAAGATCGGCACGCCGCGCGCCCGCGCCTCGACTATCTCAGGGTTGTCGTCATGCACCGCGGCGGTGCGGACGACGAACTGGATATCCGGCGCGACATTCATGGCCGAGTGGCCTATCTTGATGTCTATGCCCAGACTGCGCAGATAGCGTGTTTTCTCGCTCTCCGCCATGTCGGAACCGTCTATCACCAGGCCCATGCCGGCCAGCACCTCCGCCAGCGGCGCCATCGAGACGCCTCCCGCGCCAATGAGATGGCCGCGCTTGCCGGGTTTCAGGTATTGTTCAAAGTCTGCCATATATGCTCCAAACCCTCGATAAAATAAACTCTTGTCATTTCCATGAGATTATAATACATTATGCTTAACAATACAAGGATTAAAACAGGAGTCGGTATGAAAGCCCCGCCGAAGTATGTACTCAACATTCTATGCGCCCTCGACAGCGCCGGTCACAGGGCCGTGCTGGCCGGGGGCTGCGTGCGTGACAGCCTGCTCGGGCGGCGGCCTTCGGACTGGGACATCGCCTCCTCCGCCTCGCCGGAGGAGGTGCTTGCCCTATTCCCCCGCTGTGTGCCGACGGGCATAAAGCACGGCACCGTCACCGTCATGTCCGGCGGCGGCAGCGTCGAGGTCACCGCCTTCCGCGCCGAGGGCGGCTATTCCGACCACCGCCGGCCGGACAGCGTCTCCTTTGGCTGCCCGCTCGAAGCCGACCTCGCCCGGCGCGACCTCACGGTGAACGCCATGGCCATGGACGCAGCCGGGGAGATAACGGACCCCTTCGGCGGGCGGGACGACCTCCGGCGCCGCCTTCTCCGCTGCGTGGGCGAGCCGGAGCGCCGCTTTGACGAGGACGCGCTCAGGATGCTCCGCACCGTCCGCTTTTCCGCCCAGCTCGGCTTTGAGATAGAGCCGCGCACGCTGGAGGCGATACGCGCGCTGGCGCACCTGGCCTCCGGTCTCTCCGCCGAGCGCGTCCGGGACGAGCTGCTCAAGACCCTGCGCAGCCCTGCGCCCGGACTCGTCTGGCAGCTCGTGGACCTCGGCCTGCTGGACGCCTGCCTTGCGCCCGGGGACGCCTCAGCGCCGCGCGAGGCGCTCGATGTACTGCCCATTTACGCGCGGCTGGCGCACTTTTGTCGGGGCCTGGAGCTGGGTGGATATATTATGTCAACTGATCGCTTCCTTGCGGCCCTGCGTTTTGACGGGGAGACGCTCCGGCGCACGGCCTCGGCGGTTGAGGTGCTCAAAAGCGGCAGCAGGGACTGGAAGCGCCTCCTGCGCGGCCACGGCGAGGCCGCCGTCCTCGCTGCGCACCCCAAAAACCGCGCCCTGCGCGCCGTTTTGCGCTCCGGCGAGTGCTGGGAGCTCTCAAGCCTTGCCATAGGCGGACGTGAGCTGGCCGCGCTCGGCTACTCCGGACCTGAGCTGGGCCGCGAGCTCCGACGCCTGCTCGACCACGTCATCGACTGTCCCGCCGACAACAGGGCGGATATATTATGTAAACTAGTAGAGAGAAAGGTGTAACATATGGACAACTGGGAAAGCCTCAGAAGCGAGTGTCTGGCCTGCAAGCGCTGCGGGCTCTGGGAGACTAGGAAGCACGTCGTCTTCGGCGTGGGGCCGCAGGACGCGGAGGTGCTCTTCATCGGAGAGGGCCCTGGCGAACAGGAGGACTTGAAGGGCGAGCCCTTCGTCGGCCGCGGCGGCAAGCTGCTGGACGACATGCTGGAGCTCATCGACCTCGACAGGACGAAGATATATATCGCCAACATGGTGAAGTGCCGCCCGCCGAAGAACCGTGACCCGCTGGAGACTGAGCAATACGCCTGCTCCGAGTGGCTCAGCCGCCAGATCGCGCTGCTGGACCCGAAGCTCATCGTCTGCCTGGGCAGGATATCCGCCATGAAATTCATAAAGCCAGATTTCAAGATAACGCGTGAGCACGGCCAGTGGTTCGAGGTGGACGGGCGCCGCGTCATGGCGCTCTACCACCCGGCAGCGCTGCTGCGCGACCCCGGCAAGCGGCCCGAGACCTTTGACGACCTCAAGCGCCTCCAGGCCGAGATACGCGCCGTCTGCACGCACACCTATTGATTTCAAAAAGAGGAAAGGCGCCATTTTATGCTTCAATTCCGCAAGCTCACCATTTCTGACCGCGACTGGGCCCAGCCCTTTATCGAGGCCGAGGACTCCCGCTCCGCGGACTACAACTTCGGCAACATCTACATGTGGGACGGGGCCTACCGTCAGCACCTCGCCGCGCTTGAGGGCCGGCTGCTGACCAAGCTCCGCTATGAGGACATGCCCTTTTTCGCCTTCCCCATTGGCTCCGGCAGCGTAAAGCCCGCCATCGACGCGCTGACGGAGTTTGCCGCGCACCGCGGCTATCCCCTCGCCATACGCGGCATCACCGAGCCGCACCGCGCGCTGCTTGAGGCGGCCTATCCCGGGCGCTTCCGCTTCACCGAGGACAGGGACTGCTTCGACTACGTCTATTCCATCGAGAAGCTGGCCACCTTCTCCGGCAAGAAGCTGCACGGCAAGCGCAACTTCTGCAACCGCTTTGAGAAGGAGCACAGCTGGGAATTCAAGCGCCTGACGCCGCAGCTCATGCCCTGGTGCATGGGCATGCTGGGCGAATGGCACGGGGACTATGGCTCCACGCCCGACGGCCTTGACGACGAGCACGCGGCCATAGTCCGGGGCTTCATGCGCTGGCGTGAGCTGGGGCTGGAGGGCGGCGCGCTCTTTGCCGAGGGGAAGCTCGTGGGCTTCACCGTGGGCGAGGTCACGTCCTCAGACACCTTCGACGTACACTTTGAGAAGGCCTTCGCCTCCATACCCGGGGCCTATCCCATGGTTTGCCGCGAGTTCGCAAGGCAGATCATGGCCGACCACCCGAACATCGTTTACCTCAACCGCGAGGACGACATGGGTCACGAGAACCTGCGCTCCGCCAAGCTGGAATACTACCCCGAGTTCCTGCTGGCGAAGTACACCGCGAGGGAGGCCGCCGATGTCTGAGCTCAGCTTCCGCCTCTCCCGCGAAGGAGACGTCCCGGAGCTCACGCGGCTCTGGCGCGAGGTTTTCGGGGATGATGAGGATTTCATCTCAGAGTTTTTCCGCAGTCTGTGGCGGCCGGAATATTGCCGCGTGGCCGAAGCGGAGGGCAAACTCGCCGCCATGGGCTTCTGTCTGCCCGGGCCTGTTGCAAACGGCCTCAGCTGCGCATATATTTATGCCATGGCCACGGCGGAGCCCTATCGCGGGCGCTGCGCCGCACAGAGGATAGGGCTGGAGCTCATACGCGGCGCTTTTGACTCCGGCGTCCACCTCGTCGCGACCCTTCCGGCGGAGGAGAGCCTCTGCCGCTGGTATGAATCGCGCCTCGGCATGGCTCCACTCTTCCGCAAAGGCGGGCCCGGCGTGGAATTTCCCCAGAGCTGGCACGAGTTTTCCCGGTTCTGCGGCGAGCACTCGCCGGACACCCCGGACATGCTCTGGGCCATCCCCGCCCCCGGCGTGGATACCGGCCCGCTGCGCGGTCTGGGCTGGGAATGCTGCTTTGACTGAGCTAAAAGATGAAACGCCCCCTCCGGGGCGTTTCATCTTTTATAGCGGGACGGCGTTCCCTGCGCGCCTTGAAACCGGCCTCGCCACGTTCCGCCGACCCCCGTAGGGGCGGGGTTCCACCCCCGCACGGCGCTCGTTCACCACCGGCGTTATGGAGGTGCGT
>ERZ826764.3084-NODE-3084-length-14157-cov-3.741881_pt1 | contig 14157 bp, 12 predicted proteins | sample MGYA00519870_ERZ826764 | MGnify/ENA primary metagenome ERZ826764 (study PRJEB31778, sample SAMEA3449239) | human gut metagenome | biome: human gut; feature: human-associated habitat; material: faeces | place: United Kingdom | collected 2010/2012 ...
TGAACGTCTCGTGAAGAAAGCGGAGGGCGATACGAACAACCGTTTTAGTGAACCTGAATTGAACCGCGTCGTAATCGTCGAATAATAGTTTTATTTCATTTCAAGGTATTTCAGGCAACATTGCGGGGCTGTCTCGTTTTCTTCTATGTCGGGACTGAAAGCGCTTTGTCGTTACAAGGTGGGCTTGTTGGCCGCTAGTTGGATGGTCTTTTGCAATGTTGCTTTTTTGAATGAAGAGGAGGATATGATAATATATAATAGTCTGTTGGCGAAAACTTTCCTGAACAGGAAGAAAAGGCATTATTTTATGATTTTCGGTTGTTGTTTCACCCGGTTCAAGTATCTGGAAGTGTGGGAGGATATGGAGCTTCGGATTCATGCGCGGCAGTATACGGAGTGTTTCTTTCTGGCGCTGTTTCCCGCCCTGGTGTTGTCCGTCTGGCTTTCGTGGTGGTGGATGTTGGTTGCGTTCATGAGTTATCATCTGCTTTACTGGCTGGAGAGGTGGTTCGGACACCATTCTTCATTTGACTGGGAAGCGTTGGAGCATTGTAGCGATGCGCTTTATTTGAGAAAGCGGAAATCTCGTGCTTGGATGAAATGGTATGGGAAGAAGTCGTTGCCGCCTTCGGAATGGGAGGATGATTAGAGAGAATAGTATATCTTATACGAGTAGAAAAAGTAGATTATGAAAACGAAATTTATAGCTGAAATGGTGGGCACTATGGTGCTTGTCTTAATGGGATGCGGCGCTGCTGTATTGAATGGCGGCGCGACATCGGTAGCCGCGGTGTTGACGATTGCTTTCGCGTTCGGTTTGTCGGTGGTGGCAATGGCGTACACAATCGGTCCTGTTTCGGGCTGTCATATCAATCCGGCCATCACCATCGGCGTTTGGCTGAATGGCGGACTGTCGGTAATGGAAGCCGGTGTGTATATCGTAGCGCAAGTGACGGGCGGAATACTTGGCTCTGCATTGCTGTGGTTGATTACCGGCACAATGGGGATAGAAGGTACGGGAGCCAACGGTTTTGAAGAACCGTATCTGCTGGCTGCATTTGTGGCCGAGGCGGTGTTTACGTTCATCTTCGTGCTGACTGTATTGGGCACTACCGACCGGGATAATAGTAGTCCTCATTTTGCCGGGTTGGCTATCGGATTGACTCTGGTACTGGTGCATATTGTATGTATTCCCGTTACGGGGACATCGGTTAATCCTGCCCGTAGCATTGGTCCGGCATTGTTTGCCGGAGTGGAGGCTATCAGCCAGCTTTGGTTGTTTATTGTGGCTCCGATTGTCGGTGCGGTGGTAGCAGTGCCAGTCTGGAAAACAATAAAAGGAAATTAATTGTTTCATTTCATGGTTTTGTGAGAATAGAAAAAGATGTAGGTTTTGCCCATATAGTATAATAAATGAGTTTAATGGCCTATATCCTTAATGTCGCTGTGAAGCGCCTCATTTCCCCTGGAGAATCCATGCCCTAAACATTTTTCTTTTAGTAATAGTAGCATGGGAAAAATGGAATAATGGGTTCTCCTCTGCCTGTGAAGGTAGACTATTGTTTGTTTTGTTTGTGTGGTGCACCTTTTTCCCGGTGGGGGAGAAGGTGCACTCTTTTTGTATAATGTATTAATGGTCGGAAGTATTACATACGTCCATATGCTTCCCAATATGGCATTAAAGCCTCTTGCAGCCAATGTGCCACCTCGGAGAATGAAAGGCTATTTTTGATAGTTGCCTTTTTTAGAAATGCTGACCATCGTAACTGCATCTGCGGATGGTTGGGAAAGTCTTTCCTGAAGAACATCATATCTGCATTATAAAGAGTATGACGATTCTCGAAAGTGCGGTTGATAGCCTCCTGCAATATGGTATTGTCATATTTGAATGATGTGAGCAGGTGGTAGATGTCATAATAGTCTTTCATCCGGCTGGAAAACTCCATCAGACTGAGGATTGCGTCAATTTTCTCAGCAACAGTCGTTTCAATGGAATAAGTATTGATTATCGGCGAAACAAAATCATTAAGCTGAGTGGGGATTTTTCTTTTTTCCTGCTTTGGCACAATGATATCGCCAACACCGAAATCAATGCCAAAAGGTGTGCGAGTATTTTTAATATGAGCGACCATTGAAGCACCCATACCGGCATATTTCTTTGCAACGGCAATAGGTGTAATATCCTTTATTTCAAAGGTCACAAAATCATTACCAGTTTGAATTGCAATAACTTCCTCAAGTATGCCTTTTAACTGTTCCGGTGTATTAGGTATTTGCCGAAGCAAAAAATCCACATCAACTGTCACTCGGCTGTCAAAGTCAGTAAGGGAATAAAGGAACAAGCCGCCTTTCAGCACGAGGTTTTCAGCATACTTTGACTTTGCCAAGCGGCGCAAAAGCTCCTCTTGGCAAAAGAGTTGCAAGCAGAGCTGATAGCTTCTGCCGCTTTCAGCAGCTTTGTTTTTAAGCCGTGCCAGCACGGACGCAGCTATATCAGCCATTTAGCAACACCTCCATTACGTTCATAACCCTTGTATAAAGCTTCATTTTCTTTGCGTATTTAGACAAATTTGCAAGGTTCTTTTTTTCATCAGCAGCATAGGCATTGACAGCCTTATTGAAAATTTCGTTGTCAAGTTTTGTGCGGTACTTAAAGCAATCGCATATTGTTCGCTCACGGTCATACACAGGCAATATTACACCGTTAAAATTGCTTGTGGACTTACCTATATCTAAAAATTCCTTTTGAATATAGTAAGCCTTCATCGGAAATTCTTCAATGTTCTTTACGGCACGGGACGCTGTTCTCGGCACAGCAATCGACCATTCACGGGGAGAAAAATCACTATATCCGTAGTGAAACAAAGCGGACTCCACACAAATAATTCCCTGCGGAAGGAGCTCCCGTATGAGCTGTTCTTCTGTAATAGTTTTACTTTTGGGGAGCTGATAAAATCCTCTGCGAATTCTTTCAATGACTCCTTCTTTACAAAATGCCGCTACCTCGTATTTATTTATCCCGTTAACGGCAAAATCTGAAGTTTTTGCAATGCCGCCGTTATTTTCGATTATCGTTTTTAAGATTTCTTTTTTACTCAAGAATACACCAACTTTCCGCATACAAATAGTAAATAATGTACGCAATTATTATACCATGCCGTTTTGGAAATATCAATAACTATGTGTAGACATTATTCAAAACTTGTATGTCAAAAGTAAGCTGAATAGGAGTTGTGCTTGAAAGACTTGTGTTAGAAGCCATCAGGGAGTTAGCCGATTTTGCAAAATGCCACGAAACAGTATTCCTCTATATGCTTGCGAGAAAGACAAACGCTATGCGACAGAAAGAATTCAAAAGGCTTCAGATTTGAAACGGATTTTTGCAACTTCACAAAAAAAGAAACCTTCCGGGTAAAGAAGGTCTCTTTTTTTATTTGAAACATAGTAAAAAGGGTTTTCGTTTTTGGGTTGTAAATCGACTCTACGGCCGCAGTCCCATGCCGCCTTCCAGCGTGATGGTCTCGCCGCTCATGAACTTGAAGTCCGGTGAAGACAGCTGCACGCAGGCACGACCGATCTCGGTCTCCACATTGCCATAATGGCCTGCCGGAGGCATCTTTACATTTGCCTTGAAAGCATCCGGATACTGTTTTTCAAAATTCTCAAGCTGTGCCGTCCAGGCCAGCGGGCACACGATATTGACATTGATGCCGTCAGGACCCCATTCCGTAGCAGCTACACGAGTCAGACCGCGGATCCCTTCCTTTGCAGCAGCGTAAGCACACTGCCCGAAGTTTCCGAACAGCCCCGCTCCCGATGCGAAATTGATGACCGAGCCCTTGGTTTCCTTCAAGTACGGATAGCAAGCCTTCATGTAATAAAATACTGCGTACAGCCCGGAATATACAGCCAGGTCGAACTGCTCTGTCGTGTGATCTTCCAGCGTCACCCCTGAAGCCGACGCCTGTGCATTGTTGATCAGCACATCGATACGACCGAAGGTATCCACAGCCTGCTTCACCACATTCTGCACAGCAGTCTCATTATCCGAGCCTGCGCTCACGTCTGCGGCAACAGGCAGGACTTTTATGCCATATAACCGTTCCAGTTCTTCTTTCGCGTCTTCCAGTTTCTTTACATTCCGTCCCGTGATGACCAGGTTAGCGCCTTCCTTCGCATATGCCGTTGCGATCCCATATCCAATAGAGCCGCAACTCCCGTCACTTAATACTGCTCTTCCACCGCCGGTAATGATCGCGGTTTTTCCTTGTAAATGTCCCATCGCGTTTCTCCTTTGATTGCATTAAAGTGTCATTGAATTGTTTGACTTTTCTGCGATCATTATACCATAATTATAAATTTGTTTCAAGACAAAACTGAAACTAGTTACAAATTGTTTCAATAAACAAATTTTTAACAATAAAAAAGAGCGATTCTGCGCACAATTTTAGAATCGCTCTTTTTCAAATCTACCTATCCGAAAATCGCCCGTTTTAAGCGGCTGAAAAACCCATCATCCTCCACCGGCATTTCCTGTGCCGTTTTACGGCTCTGAGACGGCGCTGCAGCTCTCGTGATGGCTCTGTTGAGCAGTTCCTGCTGACTGTCGATCCGCTCTCCTCCTTCACCGATCCCTTTTTTCTCATAAAGGCCATCGTAGCGCAGATTCCGAGCCTTGACATTATCGGAAAGCATCAGCTCCAGGATTTCCAGGATCTCTTTTTTGATCTGTGGAGAATTTATAGGGCATGCCACTTCTACCCTCCGGTTGAGATTTCTTGTCATAAAATCTGCTGAAGATATATACATGCTCCGCTCTTCTCCCGCACCAAAGCAATATACCCTGGAATGTTCCAGGAACCTGCCGACGATGCTGGTGATCTGAATGTTCTCCGTATAACCTTCCACATCCGGAAGCAGGCAGCAGATGCCTCTGATGATCATCCGTACGCGAACTCCTGCCTGAGAAGCATCTTTTAATGCATCGATGGTCTTGCGATCCGTAAGGGAATTGATCTTCACCAGGATTTCTGCCGGTTCGCCTCGCTGCGCCTTCTCGATCTCACCCTGGATCAGAGCCAGGATCTTGTCTTTCATGCTGTTTGGAGCTACAAAAAGCCGGTCATAATGACCATTGATGTTTGCAATCGACATGTTTTTAAAATACACAGCTGCATCGTTTCCGATTTCTTCATCAGCTGTCATCAGCGAAAGATCGGTGTACAGTTTTGCCGTTTTTTCATTGTAATTACCGGTTCCCACCTGCGTGATCCGCTTGATCTTCTTCTTTTCCATCAGTGTGATCTGACACACTTTCGAGTGAACTTTGTAATCTTCCAGCCCGTACAGCACCGTGCAGCCGGCTTCTTCCAGGCTTTCCGACCAGTTGATGTTGTTCGCTTCATCAAAGCGCGCCCGAAGTTCCATCAGCACCGTTACTTCCTTGCCGTTTTCCGCCGCCAAACGCAAATAATCAACAAGCGCTGCCTTGCTGGCCAGACGATAGATCGTGATCTTGATAGAAATCACACGTGGATCCAGCGCCGCTTCTTTGATCAGCTGTAGAAACGGAGTCATCTGTTCATACGGATACGAAAGGATCAGATCCTCCTGCATCACTTTATCGATCATGCTGTCACCGGTCTTGAACCACGGCGGCACCTGCGGCTCAAACGGCACATACGTGACAGCCTGCCTGATCCGATCCGGAACCTTGTCTAAAAGCGGGAACACATAGGACATTTCCAGCGGCGCGCTGCTCTGAAAAACCTGTTCTTTCTTTAATTCCAACTTGCCCCGGAGGAATTTTTCCAGTTTATCATGGATCGGCCCGCAATGTTCCAGCCGCACCGGAGCCAGCCTGGAACGTTTTCTCAGAACTTTCTTCATATGATGACGAAAATCCTCATCTTCATCCGGAAGGCCGTCCACGTTGATATCCGCATTCCGCGTCACACATATGATACTCTTCGCATTGATCTCACAATTATCAAAAACGCGTTCCGCATACTGATAAATCAGTTCCTCCAGCAAAACATACCGCATCCCGCTTCCCGGCAGGAAAATCAGCCGATCCTGCATCGCCGGCATCGGGATGATACCATATGCCGTCTTGTCGCTGATCTTCATCTGAAGCACGATGTAGAGCGCTTTATTGACAAGATGCGGGAAAGGATGATGTGCATTTATGATCTGCGGGGACAAGACCGGGAGCACATCTGCTATGAAGTATTTTTCTGCAAAGCTTCTCTCTTCGGCCGTAAGACTCTCCATCTGCGGGTGAGCGATCCCCTTCTCGCACAGAAGCCCCGCAACCTCTCTGTAAATCTTATCACGCTTTTTATACAAAGGTGCTACCGCACGGAAAATCTCCGAAAGCTGTTCGGCGGCATCCATCCCCGTCTTATTATCAATCTGCGGTTTCGACAGGAACGTCTGGTCGTACAGGCTCCCGACACGGATCATAAAAAATTCATCCAGATTGCTGGTAAAAATAGAAATGAATTTCAATTTTTCAAATGCCGGTACATTTTTTTCTCTTGCCTCTTCCAGGACTCTTTCATTGAAGCGAAGCCAGGAAAGCTCTCTATTCTGTGTATAGATCGTATCTTTCATTTTCCCATTACCACCTTTTTATATAAATAGCCTTCTCTTACACCGAAATTGCTCATGCGGATCTCTTCGCAGCCGAAATAATCGCAAAGCGTGTCTAAAATGATCATCCCCGGCACCATGGTGTGCACACGATCCGGAGCAACGCGCAGGATCTTGTTTAACGTCAGCTTCTCCTCTTCCTGCAGATCCTCCAGCAAGAGATGCATCTGATCCATAAGGATACGATCGTTCTCCTTCGGAAGTCCGAAACGATCATTGTTGAATTTTTTTACCGCACGGATCGTTCCACCGATCCCCACCATATCAGCGAACTGCTTCTTCTTTAAAAACTTGACTTTCTTGATTTCATTTTCGACCTTTTTTCGAATCGCTCTCTCTTCGCTGTTTTTAGGAAACAGACGGGATACATAGGTTTTATACATGGACAGTGAGCCGAATTCAAGGCTGACCGCATCGGTTATTTTGCCATCTGCAAAGGCAACGACCTCCGTACTGCCGCCTCCGATATCCACCATGATGCCGTCTTTCAGCTTCTGTGCATGCGCTGCCCCCTCAAAATCGAGCTCAGCCTCATCATGACCGCTGATCACATCGATATCAAGTCCTGTTTCCTTTTCGATTTCCTCTACCGCTTCTTTGGTATTGGCAATGTTTCGCAGCGATGCTGTCGCAAACACGTACAGTTTCTCCACATGCGCATGCGTCGCAACCTTCTGCAAAGAATTCAGCACATCGCAGGCTTTTCGAATCCCCTTCCTGCTCAGTTCTCCATCGTTTACATACCCGATCAGTCCTGCAGTATTCTTATTGCTGAACAGTGACTCGATCCGATTTTCCTTCACTTCGTAGATCACCAGCCGGATCGTGTTCGATCCCACATCGATCACACCATAAGTCATCTCCTGCATCTCCTCCTGTCTCTTATCGTTCGTTTTCTTTTATCGTATTCCTCCTTATTTTAAGCGACCAGTATCAAATACATATGTTTTACATGTTAAACATATGTAAAATCTATTCGTCTTCTTTTTTCATGCTGTCTAAATATTGTTTTACTTCCTCTGCAGTACCTAGAGACATCACCTTGTCCGCCACTGCTATCGCATCTTCACTGCTCCAAAGCGAAAGGTTTTTTCTTGTAGCTAAAACTTTTTCGGGACTTACACTAAATTCGTCCAGTCCAAATGCGATCAGGCACGGTGTAAGCGCCGGATCTGCCGCCGCTTCACCGCACATACCAACAGGTATGTCAGCTTTGCCTGCGGCCTTGCACACATCACGGATCATCCGAAGCACCGCTGGCTGATACGTTTCGTAAAGATATGCAACCTTTGCATTACCTCTGTCTGCTGCCATCATATACCCGGTCAGATCATTTGTTCCTATGCTGAAAAAATCCACTTCTTCTGCGAGGATATCAGCTGTTGCCGCCGCCGCCGGAGTCTCTACCATGATCCCGGTCTTTATATCCGGATCAAATCTTTTTCCTTCCGCTTTAAGTTCCTCGCAGCATTCTGCCATAAGCGCTTTAACGCCTCTGATTTCCGCAAGACATGTCACCATCGGGATCATGATCCGAATGCAGCCTTCTGCACCGGCTCTAAGCAGTGCTCGCAGCTGTGTTTTAAAAAGTTCTCTGTTTTCCAGGCAATAACGCACAGCTCGAAATCCCATAAACGGATTTTCTTCCTGATCCATATGCAGATATGGAATGTCTTTATCTCCGCCCACATCAAGTGTCCGGATCACCACCGGATCAGGCGAGAAAGCTTTCGCTGCCTTGCAGTACGCTTCAAACTGTTCTTCTTCATCCGGAGCTTTGGTGCGATCCATATATAGAAATTCCGTCCGAAACAAGCCTACACCTTCTGCATCCGCTGCTCTGGCTGATTCTGCGTCTTCCACGCTTCCGATATTGGCAAAGATTTCCTTGATAGTTCCTGAAGCCGTAACGCTTTTCTTTCCTCTAAAAACGTTTAACCGTTCTCTTTGCAGCTGGAACATCTCGGCTTTCTTGTTGTACTCTTTTTTTGTATCGTTGTCCGGCTCTTGCAGAACAATACCACTGATCCCGTCCAGAATCAGAGTTTTACCGTTCTCTATGTCAGTAAGAGCACCTGTAACTCCCAGGATCGCAGGGATCCCCAGTGCCCGTGCCAGGATCGCCGCATGAGAAGTGTATCCCCCAGTCTCCGCAATGATCCCCTGCGTCTTTGCCGGATCTATCTTTACTGCCATGGATGGGGTCAACTCACGGATCACAAGGATAGAGCCCTTCGGTAATTGAGCAGGATCCATGAGATCATTATTTGTGAGTTTACTGCAAAGGCTGCTGTTTATGTCTCTGATATCTGCTGCTCGCTGCATCGTCAGTTCATCACCTGTCGCTTCAAAGAGATCTGCGAAAAACTTCATCGTCTTATCGACTGCCTCTTCGGCACAGCATCCGTTATCGATCTCTTCTTTGATTTTCGATGTGACAGAAGGATCTTTTATCATTTCCATATGACTGCGTAATATTCCCGCTTCTTCTGACATGCCACGCTTCTCAAGATCACATGCCGCACGTTCTGTTTCTTCAAGAAACGTCGTCATTGCTTCCTGAAATCTTGCTGACTCTTCGTCCTTGCTTTCAGCCTTTCTATAGGAGTCTTCACAGTTTTCTTTATTTCTGTCTGCATCGATGCAAAACGCAATTCCCTGTGCGATTCCTTCTGATACTGCAATTCCCTTTAGCATCTTTCCACCCTCCACAATAAAAACTTTTTTATTCTTCTCCAAATCCCGACTCGATCATGCCGACTGCTTCCTGAAGTGCTGCATCCTCATCAGCTCCGCTACATTGAACTTCGACCTCATCACCACATTTTATGCAGGCTGCTACGATGGCCATCAGGCTCTTGCCGTTGATCTCATTTCCCTTAGACAGGATTTTGATATCGGATTCGTATTTACCCATAGCACCTACGAATGTCGTCACCGGTCTCATGTGAAATCCCTGTGAATTTACTACCTTTACCTTCTTTGATACCATCTTACTTTCCTCCTTTTTCCTGTGTTGCGATATTCTTTTTCAAAAGAGCCAGCAGGATCATGCCTACTAATGCACCTGCTGCCAGTGCCATCACATAAAACAATACATTTCCAACTACCGGGAATACGAAAATCCCTCCATGAGGTGCTCGAAGAGTACATCCAAATGCCATGGAAAGTCCTCCGGCCACTGCTGATCCTGCTATGCATGACGGTATAACTCTGAGAGGATCCGCTGCAGCATATGGGATCGCACCTTCTGTAATGAAGCACAGCCCCATGATGTAGTTTACCGGTGCCGACTTCAGTTCCGCCTCCGTCCATTTCTTCTTAAAGAAGGTGGCACAAAGCGCGATGGCGATCGGAGGCACCATACCGATCATGACTGCCGCCATGATATCGAATCCTCCTGTAGTGATAGCTGCTGTACCAAATACATATGCAGCCTTATTGAACGGTCCTCCCATATCTATCGCCATCATGCCGGCGACGATACATCCCAGTATGATCTTGCTCGTTTCTCCCATCGAGTTGAGAGCATCCGTGATCCACTGGTTCAGGGCTCCAACAGCAGGATTGATCGCACACATGAACAGTCCCATTATAATGATACCCAGCAGTGGCAGGATCAGTACCGGCAGCATGCTTTCCACAGACTTCGGTAGGAATGAGAAGATCTTTTTCAGTAAAAGTACGATATATCCACCGGCAAATCCAGCGATCAATGCGCCGAGAAATCCTGAAACAGCCGTACTGTCACCGGTGATCGCTCCAAAAGTACATCCAATAGTTGCGATATATCCACCTACGAACCCAACTGCAAGTCCCGGTCTGTCTGCGATGCTCCTTGCAATGTAACCGGCAAGAACAGGGAGCATGAAACTGAATGCGTATCCTCCTATCGTCTTAAAGAAGGCTGCTGCTGTAGTATAGGTTCCGAAGGTAGAATCCTTTGGTGCTCCCGCGATCGTATCTATAAGAAATGCGACAGCGATCATGATCCCTCCGCCGATCACAAACGGGAGCATATAGGAAACTCCGTTCATAAGATGCTTATAGATCTGACGACCTGCCGTTTCCTCCGAGACATTGCTCTCTGTCGTCTTACCGCCCTGATAGGTATACTGAGGTGCTTTTCCATCTATCACCGCCTGGATCAGAACCTCCGGTTCATTGATCCCCTTCGAAACATTTGTCATAATAACAGGTTTCCCGTCAAATCTAACCATCTCGACATTCTTGTCAGCTGCGACTATGACACCATCTGCTTCCTGTATTTCCTGCGGAGTCAGAACGTTTTTAGCACCACCGGATCCATTGGTTTCCACTTTTATGCTTACGCCCAGCTCCTTTGCTTTCTGTTCCAGAGCTTCCGCTGCCATATAAGTATGGGCGATCCCGGTAGGACATGCTGTAACCGCAACGATCCTGTACCTTTCATCTCCACGATCAGTTTCTGCTGCGTTTTCCTTTTCCTTGTCATGTTCAGATTCTTCTCCGAATTTTGCTTCTTCTGCTTCATCGATCATCTGCAGAAATTCATCTGCAGTCTGTGCTGACAAAAGTTTTTTCCGAAGATCCAGATCCATCAGAAGAGTCATCAGCCTCGAAAGCACTTCCAGGTGAAGATCCCCATCCTCGGGCGCTGCGATCATAAAGAACAAATTGGAAGGCTTCCCGTCAGGAGCACCATACTCGATTCCATTCGGTACAGTCATGGCAGCAAGTCCCGGTCGCAATACCGCGCTGCTTTTTGCATGCGGTATTGCGATCCCTTCCCCGACTGCCGTGGTGCTCTCCGCCTCTCTTGCAAAGATTCCTTCCTTGTATTTTTCCTTATCAGAAAGATTCCCGGCTTTATCATGCATTTCGATAAGAGTATTGATCGCCGTCTTCTTATCCGAAATGTCAGCGTTTAACAAAATTGCGTTTTTATCCAGTAAATTCGTAATGCGCATGAGCTGCACTCCTTTCTTATCGTAATGATCTCGATCTCAGTTCGTCCATACAATCATAGATCTGTCGTCTTACGGCAAGTCCCGGTGAAAAAGCCGTTGCCGCACCTGCGGCACTTCCAAGATCCAGTGCGTACTGATAATCTTTTTTCGCCAGATACCCTGCAACAAATCCTGCTACCATGGAATCTCCTGCCCCAACGGAGTTTATCATTTTACCGCGACACACACCTGAAGTATAAAGAGTTCCGTTTTCGGCTTTAAGCACAGCCCCATCTCCACCCATGGACACGATCACATTGCGTGCACCGGCTTTCTGCAGTTTTTCTGCTCCTTCTTCCGCCGATATCTTTTCTCCAAAGACATCTCTAAGCTCATCCATGTTTGGCTTGATCAGGAATGGATGATACTTCAGTACATCCATGAGGGCTGCTCCATTGGTATCTACGATACACAGAACATCTTTTTCTTTCACTGCTTCCAGAAGTCTGCTGTAAGTATCCTGTGGAACAGCGGCCGGGATATTCCCGGAAATGATCAGCACATCTCCGTCCTGCAGTTTCCTGAGTTTATCATAAAGCATCTTTAAATCTGATTCGTCCGCAATAGTCCCCTGACCATTTATCTCAGTCTCTTCTCCCGCTTTGATTTTGACATTGATCCGTGTGATCCCCTGCTTCGGATAAATGAAATCCGTTTTTATTTCCCCCTGATGCAATCCATTTTCCAGAGCCTTTCCTGTAAAGCCATTTACAAAGCCCAGTACGATGCTCTCCATCCCAAGCTCCTTCAGTATCTGAGAAACATTGATTCCCTTGCCTCCCAGAAAATATTCCTCCCCGGTGGAACGATTCGTTGCCCCTTTTTGAAGCCTGTCCAGATGAACCACATAGTCGATCGCTGGACTGATTGTAACAGTATAGATCATCCTATTTATTCACCTCCTTCACGATAGCATGTTTCCTGTAAAGATCATTATCAAGTCGATCCGTTATGATACATTTTCCCTTCAGTTTTGTAAATGTTACTGCAAATACCTGCTCAAATTTGGATGAATCTGCAAGAATGTAAACATCGTTTGAATGATTCACGATTTCTTCTTTGATCAAAGCTTCATCCATATCCGGCGTTGTGAAGCCTTTTTCAAGATCGATACCATTCGCCCCCATAAAACACTTGGTAAAGTTGAGATTACTCAGCGATTTGGCAGCACCTGCTCCAACGATCGAAAGCGTTGCCTTTTTTACCATTCCACTCACGATATTTACTTTAAAACCCCTTTGTGCAAGTTTCTGTGCATGCAAAATGCCATTCGTCATATAAACCGCGTTTTTATTTGCAATATACTCTGTCATCCGCTCTGTTGTTGTTCCGGCATCAATGAAAACGGCATCATCATCACGGATCAGTCCTGCCGCATACCTGGCGATCGCGTCTTTTTCTCTTACATGAGCAGATGCTTTTGTGACAACATCATCTTCTTTGGTATTGACAGGTCTCTTCAACCCAATAGCACCACCGAAAACTTTTCTACGCTTCTCTAAAAAAAGAAGCCCGCTTCCGCGAACTTCTTTTTTAATCAAAACAGAAAAAATACCCTGATCCTGATCGTATGCTTCTTGTATGGATAGTACGGCATTCAAAATTCTGCTAAAGTCGTTTTTTAGGGGGAATTAATAGAGATCTTCCCGTATGTATGACCGATAAAATAACCTGACCGACAGCCAAAACGGCATACAAGATAATTTCACGAAACAGAAAAGCTGAGAAAGCGCAAAAACTAACATAAGAGGCCATTTGATAAGGATCTGCGATATTATTGGCTGTAAGACTACACTCAAAGTTACGCCAGCTGTCCCGTGCAGATATAAAAAAGAAGCTCGTTTTCGCGAACTTCTTTTTCAACCAAAACGGCAACGTCCTACTTTCCCAGGCAGTCTCCCACCAAGTATCATCAGCGCTAAGGAGCTTAACTTCTGTGTTCGGTATGGGAACAGGTGTGACCTCCTCGCTATTGTCACCGCATTTCTTGCTTGTCTTTTCATCCTGCTGCTGTGTTGCTGCTTACTCGATCGTCAGTCACATACTTAAGTATGCTCCTTCCTCTCTCGCTCGCGCGCCTTGCATCAGAATCAAAATCCATCGCAATTCCTTTTGAGTTTGCTCTATTGCACCCTCAAAACTGAATAATATCTGTCTAAAGCTTCCATCTTCCTTCGCTTTGCCTTGAAACCTTTGGTCAAGTTTTCGACCTATTAGTATCGGTCAGCTCCATACATTACTGCACTTCCACCTCCGACCTATCAACGTGATAGTCTCTCACGGGTCTTACCTTTAAGGAGGAGATCTTGTCTTGTGGGGGGCTTCGTACTTAGATGCTTTCAGCACTTATCCCTTCCATACGTGGCTACCCAGCTATGCCCTTGGCAGAACAACTGGTGCACCAGAGGTATGTCCATCCCGGTCCTCTCGTACTAAGGACAGCTCCCTTCAAATCTCTTACGCCCGCAACAGATAGGGACCGAACTGTCTCACGACGTTCTGAACCCAGCTCGCG
>ERZ826764.3087-NODE-3087-length-14151-cov-8.299305_pt1 | contig 14151 bp, 23 predicted proteins | sample MGYA00519870_ERZ826764 | MGnify/ENA primary metagenome ERZ826764 (study PRJEB31778, sample SAMEA3449239) | human gut metagenome | biome: human gut; feature: human-associated habitat; material: faeces | place: United Kingdom | collected 2010/2012 ...
AACGACAACACAAGGAGTTTGTCAAGCAAAAACTCCACAACAACTTGACACCGTCATGAACCTATCCTCTCGTTGACATTTATCCGATTTCGGATTATAATCCTCTGGAATACATGAGGCTGCCAGCTTCAATGAAAGGAAAATGACCATGGACAGAGATATCATCCAATTTAACCGGCTCTACCGGGAACTTGACGAAATATATCATATATACGCAAAAGAACACGGTTTGTCCGACTCTGCTCTCTGGATCCTGTATTCTCTCGTGGAAAGCAATACCCGGATGACTCAGAAAGATATGTGCAGGCTGTGGCACCGGCCTCCTCAGACTATAAATTCTGCTTTAAAGCGGCTTGAGGCTCAGGGGATGCTCAGGCTCATACCGGCAGCAGACAGTCAGAAAACCAAAGAGATCGTCCTGACAGACAGCGGCCGTGATCTTGTCAGCAGGATAATACTCCCGGTCTTTCAGGCAGAAACAAGGGCGCTGCGGTGCATGAGCATTGAAGAACGGACGCTTTTGCTGTCCATGACAGCAAAATATGTAGATCATCTCAAGGAGGAAATATAAATGAATTCAACGACGATGTTTTCAAAGACGCCGCCGCTGAAACTGTTTTTCATAGCATCTGTTCCCGGAGCAGTGAGCATGCTGGCATCAGCACTGTATCAGACTCTCGACGGCGTCTTTGTTGGCCAGTTCGTTGGCAGCACAGCCTTTGCTGCCCTAAATCTGGCAATGCCCTTTGTTATCATAAACTTTTCTCTGGCAGATCTTATAGGTGTAGGCTCTGCAGTGCCCATATCAGTCAGTCTGGGAAAAAAGCATTTTGAACATGCCAATAATATTTTTTCATGTGCATGCCTTATGATCTTTGTCACAGGCGTACTGATCGGCGGGATCATGTTCACCGCTGCGCCTCTGCTCATCAGCTTGATGGGAGCAGAAGGCCTGTTTGCTGATTTTGCGGTGCAGTATCTGCGTGTCTACGCCCTTTGCTCCCCGGTGGCTACCATAATCTTTGCCGTGGACAATTATCTGAGGATCTGTGGATATATACGGAGCAGCATGATGCTGAACATCCTGATGTCTGCCCTCAGTGCCGGACTTGAGTTCTTCTTCCTCGGCGTCATGGGATGGGGAATATGGGCCGCTGCCCTGGCTACCTGTATCAGCATGTCTGTATGCGCAGCCATAGCCTTTATTCCTTTTGTAAGGAAAAAAGCGCTGCTCCGGTTTTGCCGTCCCCGTTTCACAAAAGTCATGATACGAAGGATCATAACATGCGGCAGTCCGAATTTTCTCAATAACATAGCGGGCAGGATAACCTCCATACTGATGAACGCCATACTTGTGCGCCTGGGCGGAGAAACAGCAGTTTCAGTTTACGGCATCTTGATGTTCGCCGACGGCTTTATCCAGCCTCTTCTTTACGGAATGTGTGATTCTCTGCAGCCTGCTGTCGGTTATAACTGGGGAGCAGGAAAGTTTTCAAGGGTCCGCAGCATAGAAAAGTGCTGTTTCAGTGCAAGCTGTATCATATCTCTGCTGGCAGTGGCCGTGCTTGCCCTTTTTCCGGACTTCATAACAAAACTGTTCATGTCGCAGCCTGATGGAGATGTCATGGTGATGTCAGTTGCAGCTCTGAAACTGTTCTGCCTTACATATATCACCCGCTGGTTTTCTTTTGCTACCCAAAGCTATATGCTTGCAATAGAAAAACCGCTGCCTGCCGCTCTCATATCTGTATCTACTGCCCTCATATTCCCTGTGGTCCTGATCTTTATCCTCTGGCCTATGGGACTTACGGGCCTTTGGCTCAACTTTGCCGGCACCTCGGTAATGGCTGCGGTTTTATCATTCATTATACTGTTAAAAGTACGGAAAGAGACAGACAGGCCTGATCTGCCTGACTTTGATCCAGTCCATGAGACATTTTAGCTTTCTCCGGCAGGAGCATTATCTTCTGCCGGATCATCTTCTTTTATCTTCTTCATCACGGCGCTTTGCACCATATGATTTTTGACGCCGTGGGCCTGGATTTCATAATTGCCCCACAGACATGTGAAATTCTCCCCTTCCTCTGGGATCCTCCCAAGGACTCCGCATACGAACCCGCTGAAAGTATCGTACACATCTGTCGGCATCTCGCCTTCCACCAGTTCATCGACATCTTCAAGATCTGCTCCTCCCTGGATTTCCCAGCAGTTTTCTCCCAGTTCGATTATATCCTCAGGTTTTACAGGTTCTTCCTCCGAAGTAAGATCCCCCAGAAGTGTCTCCATTATATCGTGCAGGGTGGCTATCCCTGTCATTCCGCCGTATTCGTCGATCACTACGGCAAAATACTCTCTTTTTTCTCTCATCCGTGCAAACAGGGCGTTGGCCTTCATGCTCTCTGGGACCAGCAGTGCTTTTCTGACTACATTTTTCATCAGTTCTTCCTTGGTCTGCATGCCTTCATAGTGGAAATAATCTATGGTGTCCAAAACGCCTATTATATCGTCGAGAGTCTCCCCGCAAACGGGGTATTTGGTATATCTTGAAGAATTTATCGTCTCCTTCCACTCCTCAAGATCGTCTGTTATGCTAAGGGCTACAACATCCCGCCTGTGGGTGCAGAGCTCATCTGCGTCTATATCGTCAAATTCAAAGACATTCTGTATGAGCTCGTCTTCTTCCGGATGGATGGTACCTTTTTCCTTTCCTTCTGCCAGCATCATCTTGATGGATTCCTCGGTAACTGTGCTGTCTTCCTCTTCCGGGTTGATCCTCAGAAGTCTGAGTATGCCGTTTGTCGATTTGGTCAGCAGCCATACAATAGGAGCAAATACTTTTGCCACCCAATAAAGGATCCCTGACATTCCAAGGGCTATGCCTTCGGTCTTTTTCATGGCGACACGCTTTGGCACAAGTTCTCCGAACACCAGCGTAAAATATGAAAGTATCATGGTTATCACGATGATCGAAATGCCGTTCAGCACGCTTGGCGAAATGGTCACACCTGCTTCGACCAGCTTCTGTACGATCTGATCGGCAAATGTGTCCGCAGCCACCGCACTCTGCAGCAGGCTGGCCAAAGTTATGGCAACCTGGATCGTGGAAAGAAATTTGGTGGGCTGATCCGTAAGAGTTACCAGTCTTTTAGCTCTTTTGTCCCCGTCTTCTGCCATGTTCTTCAGTTTTACATCGTTCATTGAGATCACAGCGATCTCCGTTGCCGCAAACATGGCGTTCAAAGCGATAAGTACGATAAGTAATAGTAAAGCGTTCATATGATTCTCCAGTTTAAAAAATAAGTATTCCGCAGTTTTGCGCCCTGCGGGAGGCGAAAATCATCTAATCACAAAAAGGCACAGGACCCGGCTCATCTGCACCGACTTCTGTACCTTTTGATAATCTCTGTTATGATCTCTCTCCGTTTTGAAAATAAATTGCTAAAAAGCAGTTTCCCTCCGCCGTCGGAGCTGTCTTCCATTACTGTCTTACCTTCCTGAAATATTGATACGGATAGATTATACCATAAATCTGTCCTCATGGCAACAATTTATGTTTTCTGACAGTATGGCTTTTCTGAACTCGCCGGCAGCTTCTCCGTAATATTTTTCGAGAAGTATCAATGTGTTCATCAGTTCCTCTTTTGTGACATCAGGATGCAGGATGCACATCCGCAGTACTTTTTTCCCCTTCAGTTCAGTGGTGAACACTCCGGCATATCCGTCAGACAGCATCTTTTCAGATATGGCAGCATTGAGCCTGTCTGTCTGTTCTTCCGTCAGGCCCTCCAGCACATACCGGAAATTTATCATTCCCAGCTTTGCGTGGGAAATTATCTCAATGTTTTCATTATTTTTTATCTTCTCTTCTGTCCAGCGGGCCATTTCAATGCCATGCTCAATGTTTCCGCTGACCTTGCCCTTTCCCATTACCTGCAATGTCAGCCACAGCTTCATTGACCGGGCCGGGCGGGTCAGCTCTATGCTCATGTCCCACGGATTCACAAGTGTTCCGTCTTTTTCAAGATCCTTGAGATATTCCGGATGAACGCTGAAACTCTCCAGCAGGTGTTTCTGATCCCTTACCAGAGCGATACCGCATCCGAATGTCTGAAAAAGCCACTTGTGAGCATCCCAGCTGAGGCTGTCCGCCTTCTCGATTCCATCAAGTTCCTTTCTGTATTTTGGGGAAAGCAGTACAGAAGCTCCGAAAGCTCCGTCAACATGCATCCACATATCATATTTGTCACATATGCGGCGTATCCTGCCAAAATCATCGACGCTTCCGGTGTTGGTGGTTCCTGCAGACGCAATGGCTATAAAAGGTCTGAAGCCTTTTCTGATATCCTCTTTTATGGCCTTTTCCAGCAGGTCTGTCACCATGCAGAATCTGTCGTCTGTGGGTATGACCCTTATCCTGCTGTTTCCGATACCTAATATCCTCAAGCCCTTTGCCACAGAGCTATGGGTCTGATCTGACACATAAGCAGTACCCATATGCCACTCTTCCTCAGAAAGCAAATGGTCCCTGGCTGCGGTCATTGCCGTCAGGTTTGCCATGGAACCGCCGGATACAAATGTTCCGCCTGCAGCTTCAGGAAAACCCGCTGCATCACACAGCCATCTTGTCAGTCTCTGCTCGGCTCTCCATATTCCCGGCTGATTGGCCACACTTCCTCCATGGCGGTTATAAGCCGTGGTAATGATATCACCAAGCCAGGAAAGCGGAGATGTTGTTCCCGGAACAAAGCCGAAAAATCTCGGATGGGAAGAATGATTGCCATACGGCATTATATCGCCGCACATTTCTTTTATGACTTCTTCAAGATCCCTGCCTTTTTCCGGTATATCCATGGAGTCGATCTTTGCCAGCTGATCTTCTGTGATGTGGCTGATGACACCGCCTTTTGGTATCTGATGGCTGTAATCCATAAATTCATTTATAAAATCCAGTGTAACTGTCTTAAAATCTTTCATCTTTTATATCCCCCGTCATTATATTGTTCCCTTGACTATCTTCTGAAAACAGTGTAGCATAAGATTTATCATCAGTCTAACTAATGAATTTTATATATTCATCTAAAATATTGATAGGAGGCTACCATGGAATTCCGCAACATAAAGACATTTTTGTGCATAGCAGAAATGAACAGTTTTTCAAAAGCCGCAGAAAAGCTGGGATATTCCCAGTCCAATGTATCTTTTCAGATACAGCAGCTTGAGCAGGAACTGGGAGTAAGACTATTTGAAAGATATGGCCGTTCCATCCAGATAACCCAGCCGGGACGGGAATTTTTGTTTTATGCCAATGAAATGGAAAAACTCAGCCTTCAGGCTGTCTCCGCAGTAAAAAACCCAGCAGGCATGGACGGCCGTCAGCTGAGCGGTCTGCTGCGCATAGGAAGCGTCGAATCTATTGCAAACGGCATATTGCCCGACCTGCTGGCCGATTTTCATAGCATCCATCCCGATGTACAATTTGCTGTTTATACAGGCGGTGCCAGAAATACCCTGGTAAAAATGGTGGCCAACAATCAGATCGACTTCTTTTTTGATCTTAACGACAAAGCGCCGGTAACCGGACTCACCGGACGGATACTCAGGCGTGAGGAAATAGTCTTTGTGGCGTCAAAAAAGCATGCCGGTGATATCGTTCCTGCCGGCCGGCCAAATAAAAAGATCCCCCTCAGCCAGATCGCCGAGGAGGATTTTGTCCTGACAGAAAGAAATGAAGGTTATCGTATCGAGCTGGACCGTCTGCTGGCAGCCTGCGGCATTTCTGTTTCACCTGTTGCAGAATTCGGTAATCCTGAGACCATCATAAGGCTCATCGAGCGTGATATGGGTCTTTCTTTCCTGCCACTTTTCTGTGCGGCAGAAAAGATAAAGCAAGGAGACCTGACAGTCATTGAAACAGACGCCCCAAAAACATACATGTACAGTCAGTTATTCTACCACAAGAACAAGTGGATAACTCCACAGATGGATGCCATGCTCCAGTTTGCCCAGGAGTTTTTCCGGTCTCAGCCGTTTACAGTTCGATGAGCTCGTACTCTCTTGTACCGAACCCAAGATCTGCAGCAGCTTCAATGGTATGGATACCGTTGCGGCTGTTTACGCGCTCCATGAAATGTTCTTTGCCCGGATCATCGGATGCGGCCACCAGGTCGATGCATGCCTGATCTATGGCCACCGGATCGCCTTCATGCATGGATCCTCTGCGACCTCACAGCAGTCGCAGTCCACGGACAGATTCTTCATTACATTGATAAAGGCTATCCTTTCCCTGAAATGTTCTGCTATGCTGCATGCGGCATCTGCCATGGCCTCTGGAAAGATCACATTGCTGGCATGCTCCTCCCATGTCCTGAAACGGTCGTCAGTCTTGCCGGCTGAGTGTATCAGCGCTTTTCCCGCCCGTGAAGCACAGCCGATGGCAAGCTGTTTAAGGGCTCCGCCGTACCCGCCCATGGGATGGCCTTTAAAATGCGCCAGCACCAGCATGGAATCATAATCTGCTATGTGCTTCCCCACATGATTTTCTTTGAGGATCTTGCCGTTTGGGATAGGCCAAACAAGATCAGGACCTTCTGCATCCATCAGGTCCACATCAAAGTATTTTGTCCATTGGTGTTCTTCCAGAAGTTACATATGAGATTCCGTGTGGTCTCTCACGCCGCCTGCCGCATCACCGTAGGCGGTATTACACTCTACTATGGTTCCATTTACTGCCTCTACCATGGGCCGCCAGAATTCCGGCCTTAGAAAGTTCTGATTGCCCTTTTCACCGGTATGTACCTTTACGGCCACTTTTCCTGGCAGGTCAATGCCCAGCGCCCGGTACATGTCTACAACTTTTTCCGGCGTGATTTCTCTTGAGAAATATACTTTTGATTTCATCGTCACACATCTCCTTCTTGCTGATCTTCTTCATGACCTTTTTTGAACGACAGGCATTTGCCTATCACATCTCCGGTCTTGAGGCGTTTATATGTTGGAAATTCAAACAGCACCGGTTTAAGATCCCCGTAGCTGATCTTTCCCTCCTCGTTCAGATATCTTTCATCTGCATAAGTGTTATCGACAGAGCATATGAAGCTTTCAAACCAAGGTGTATCGTAGATATCTGCCACGCTGCATTCCATGGTAAGCGGAGCCTTGCAGATCACAGGTGTTCCAGCATCACCCCGTTCGTAGCTGAACAGTCCTGATCACCCATGGCCATGTGCGTTTTGACATTATGTCAGCAAATGTAATATGGCACTATTTTGACGCGGTGTCAATAATGAAAATGATATAAATTGCACAGATTTTACAATGTCTTTATCCATCTCCGGTTGTCCTCAGCACCCGCTTGCCTTATACTGTCCATAATATAAGAAAATGAACCGGAAGGGATGTTATCATCATGGGCAATGTATTAAAGATCATCATCACAGGTCTGATCACTACGGCTGTGCGTATCATAGGTCAGCTTTCGATACCGGCCGGAGAGCAGACGGTCCTGGGGCCAAGCGTCTTTGCGCAGAACGGCACCATGCCGATGGTATTCTGCATCTACGGTGTTTTTGCCTACTCTATCATCGCCTCCATGTTCCTGCTGATCAGAGATACTCTCAGCGGAAACAGACTCCTGCAGGGTCTTAAATACGGTGCTGCATGCACCGTTGTCTGGACCGTCTATCTATGGGAGCCTCTGCCTCATGTGGCCCCTATGGATCGCATCACCTACCCTCTTGCGGACAGCCTCGCACTTCTGGTCATGGGACTGCTCCTGGGAGCATTTTTCGGCAATGACGGATATGGTAAGCCGCTCAGGAGAGAACGGGTGTTTAACATCATTTCTTTTATCTCGGTCTCTGCGTGCTTCATATCGGGCCGTATAGTGCAATACTTCGTCTTTGATATCTATTCTTCTTTCGCCGAAAGACCTTTTGAGACCGTCATCTGGTGCCTTATCACAGGTGCGGCGATTTCTGCGGTGCTGACATGGCTTAACGGACATGTGAGGACGGATTCTGTGACCGGCCGCACGGTGATCCTGGGTCTTCTGCTGTTCGGCGCTGATCTGCTCTTGTTCAACTTCTTTATGCCTCTGGTATTCGACGCTGACATCCCGGACCTTATTCTGCGCACTGCTGTTGATGTGCTGACGGTGACTGCCGGCTGTCTGACTTTCTCTCTGTCCCGCGGAAAGGCGGGCCGCTTTTCTCGCTGTTGACTGCCGTGAGGTGAATACTGTTTTTTTGAGGTGAATACTGTTTTTTTGTTTAGGTTGACATTTGGTGGCCGCTGTGTTAAGGTATTGTTAAATATTTCTCAAATATTGCGACATGAACACCGCAGGAAAGAACTAAAAAAAATCCAAAAAAATCTGTGACAAAACCCTGTTTTATCCGTATATGTTAATAGGATAGAAGTGAAAAAGGAGAAGTAAGATGGGACCTCTTGAGTGTTTTATCGCATTTATAGGCTTAGTCATGATAGCAGCCATCTCCATAGGCGAATACCGGGCTTTCAAGCGGCAGGGCCGCTCTGAAAGGTTTGGAGGTCTGCACAATGCGATCGGATCGATATTTGGAGCTGTCGTTGTCTTATTTTTTATGATCGTCCTTTTGATAGATTAAAAACTGCTTTGCCGGGGGCTGCCTCACAGCTGGCCGATCAGGCCGGCCGGAGGGGCAACCCCCTTTCTTTCGTCATTTTTTCGATAGCAGGCAGATACATTCCGTGTGGCACCATTGCTCCGAATTGATGTCAGATTATTGCTGTCGTTCGCGGGAATTTATCAAAGCGAATTTTTTGCTAAAACACACCGATTTTTACCCTTGTACATTCGCGGAAACAGGTCAAATACCTTGCTCCTACTTATTATATGCAAATAAACAGAATAGTACTCATCCTCTATAAGCTCCCTGGGAGTTTGAATGCGATAATTGTCAGGATACTTTTCAGACGGCCACTTTTATTCATGTTAAAAATCTCCTTTGCGCTAAGATTATTTGTGGTTGGGGAACCGGCTTAATCTTAACACAGGAGATTTTTTACTTAAAGCTAAAGCCGCTTACTCCACCAGTTTAACTGACGGATTTCTTTGCTAAAGCGTCATAAAAAACGCCACTTGTAATTAAGTAACGATTTTCATCCTAATATTCGGTTGTTATTTAATAAGCCAACTGTAATCCTTGCGGCAGTCAAGGATATATTCTACATAGACCGTATCATCTTGGATTTGATAAAGGACAAGATACCACTTCTCAATGAACATCTTGTGATATTTATTGGGCGTGATATACAGTTCCTCAAAGTAGGAGAAACGCTGTGGCATCTGCTTTAAAGAGCGCATTGCTGCCATAATCTCTTTTTTCTTTGCCGCTGCTGCCTCTTTATTGACCTGTGCCATAAAACGGATGTGCGTCCCTAACATTCTCTTTGCTCTGTCGGAAACAATGACTTTGTACTTGCTGTTTGCTGCCATACGCTATACCTCTGCAATCACTTCATCAAGATAAGCGTCCAGTTCATCAAGTGTACAGCCAGTTCTTCCCGCTATTCTGTCCTCCTCAACCGCAAGCAGTTCCTCACGGAGTTTCAGCATCTTCTCCCTGCGGTTGTAAGTTTCAATATCCATAACAACCAGATCTCCCTCGCCATTCTTGGTAAGGAATACCGGCTCTGCGGTCTTTCTGCACATTTCTGCAATCTCGTTATAATTCTGGCGGATTGCTGCGGATGGACGAATATTCATAGTCACACCTCCCGTTTGCATTTGGTAGCAGTATTCTAACCAGATTATACTCATTTTATGCCACCGAGTCAATATGCGCAGAAAAATTCATAATCACAAGCCCATCGTTTCACGGACTACACGGTCTGCCATTTTGACCGCCCCGACTAAGGCGAGCATATTAAATAACTGTCTTAGTATCAAAAAATTCATTTATTTCCAATCCATTTCGGAATAAGTCCAAAATATCTCGCTTCGTTATCTCTGAAATATGTTTCATCTTTTCCTCCCATTGCAATTCCATTTAAATGTATCTATCTTACTCCCACAAAATTTCTACGAAAAGAGCATACCACGATTTCTAATGGTATGCTCGCAATTTTAGATAACCTCAAAATGTTTCAAAGCGTCTTTAATCGCTTCCACCTTCTCTGCTGTCGGATGTTTTCTCGGCTGTTTCAATTCTTCTACCGCATTAGGCGCATCATACATTGGCAAGCCCAAACTTCTCTTCACCTCCGCTATATAAGCAGTATGTACCTTGAATCCATATTTAGCTTCTATGTATTCCTTTATCATTTTATAGGTAACTCGGCTCTTTCGGCTTGTACGCCTCGGCTCTTTTAGCGATATTATCAAGCGGCACTTTGCCCTCTTCCTCGCCAAACTACACTTTTACGCTGATTGTGCTGTCAGGTTTTTTGTGGGAAAGCAGTACTACCGTCTCCACATGCGCCGAGACACCATTATGGATGTCAGGGCTCCTACTAAACTGGTCGAAGTCCGAAGGCTCCGACAAAACAAATCTACTTCTTTTTCTTTGGTTCCGGTAGTTCTTCATACATAGCCTCCAACAATTTGCCAAGGAACTCCCTGATGTCGATATCATCTACCAACAGCATTTCTTTGGCCTCTTCATACGGAAGTTCCATACTTGCATCTGGCATCATAGCTATAGCGGATTTGGTTGGTTTCACAAGGAAGCGATCATCATATATTCCGCCTACGATCTTGCCACGGTAATATAAAATGTATTCTCCCATCATAGCCTTATGTGTTATTTCGTCCAGTTCAGATAACTGTTCAAGAACGAAATCCAGATATTCCTTGCTTGATGCCATTTGTCTACCTCCGTCAAATCATCTGCTTTTCAATCTTCTCAATAAGTGTTATATCCGCCGGAAGCCACTGAACGCTGTAAAGCGTATCCTTTGATAGCCACTTAGCGTCTTCTGCCTCCAGGAGTTTTAACTCCCCATCGACCACCTCGCACCAGAAGCAATCCATCGACAGGTGAAAGGTAGTGTAGTCATATTCGATTGTTCCGATAAGATCTCCTACACTGATCTCGGTATCCAGTTCTTCATGTATTTCTCTTACCAAGGCTTGCTGCGGTGTTTCGCCGGCCTCGATCTTTCCACCAGGGAACTCCCACTGACCCTTAAACTCACCATAGCCCCTGGCCGTGGCAAATATTTTTTTCTTCTCCGACAGCGAATCACATATGACCGCTGCTACGACTTTGACTGTTTTCATTTATTATCTCTGTAAATCGATGACCGTTTGATGCTTACGTTTTTCCTTTATGTAGGCGTCACGTGCGTCAGATTCTTTCTTCCTTATCTCGTCGCGCTGGATCTTGTTTCCGACATAGCTCGGATACTTCCCCAGAGCTGCTTCAACCGTTTTTGTGATCTCGCCAACACGAACGGTTTTCTTTGCTTTTCTATGTGCTTCACGAATTCCGGCTGCAATTCCTGTCAACTTATCACTTGAAGTAGTATTTTTTAGCTGAGCTAACACGCCGCGCAACTCTTCTTCTGTAAAATTCTCTATCAGCCAGATTGGAAAATTCTGATACTGATTAAGTGCTGCAGGATATAAGTCCGATTCCTTTGGCCCGTCATAATCAGGATAATCCTTGGGCGTCAAATAATATGTACTCCAAGAACCGTCTGATGAGAGTAACCCATGATGCGTTACTTCTTCGACTTTATACTTCTTGGCGCATTCTTCGCATTCAATTACTACTGGGCCATCTTTATATCTGTTCCAGTCATCGCCATAACTGGCCTGAGTTATCTTGCCTTTACCACACGGGCAGGTGGCTGAGCAAGTATACATTTCTTCCCAACTCATCACTGCTCCTCCTGTACCTTTTTCTTTCCGTAGCTCTTAGGGAAGTATTCCTTCCCGAGCTGCCACATATATTTGTCTATCTCTTTCAGGTTGTACTGGTCGAGACTGTAAAACGACCTGAAAGAGATAAGCGTTCCCTTAAATGTTACATAGTCCTTCAATTCCGGAGTCTTGAATGATGAGAACTCGTCACGATCCCGGAAGTAACACAGCACCTTTTCCACATAGCTATCATAAATCGGATAGTCCAGCGGTCTGTGGTGGCTGCAATACTTTGTAGCGAAGGAGTAAAAGTTCTTCTGAACACCGTTTATAGTTACCTTCTGTATATCAGACACAAGTAAAACATCTCCGGATTTAAGTCTGGCATCTATATCCAATGACAGTATGTGTTTTGCAACCGGATAGACCGAAAATATATTTGTGCTGTAAAAATCATTTAATGCAGCGATCTTCAACAGAATATCTGACATATTTGTGTTCTCAGGACAAAGCGTAAAAAAGAGCTTATCAAGCGCATCTTCCTGCAGATGATAGTTCTCCAACTCATCCCAAGCACGCAGATAATGTTCAACCTGCTCGGATGAAGGATTCGGTATGTTGATTTTTACAGTTCTCATACAGTCCTCCTTACTTCTTAGGGTTTATCTTTCCACCTGTAATAACAACTACCGCTACACTCGCTACCGTTGCAGCGCCGGCGCCAATGCCCTTAAGAACATTTTTAGCAGTTTGCGCATGCTGGTTTCTGCACGCTTCACAATATTTATGCTTATAGCCAGCAGGGAGTACCTTCTGGCACTTCTTGTTTTTACAAACTCTTACTTCAGAATCGTTATTCATTTCTTCTTCCTCCGGCTTCTTTTAGTCTCCAGTAATTTTGTATCGGACACACTCGGAAGTGCCTTGATCTTCTCACCAATATCAGGTAGCGTCTTCGACCAGTAGTTTTCGGGTGATGGGTCTATCATATCAAGTCTTTCTACCAGGCCGGGAACTGAAACATAAGTGTCCTCGATAAACCTAGCGTAGTATGTAAGACTCTTTCTTGCCGCTTCCTGCTCACCGAGTTCCTGATACGCCATAGCTTCTGCAAACGAAACCATGTTTACTGCACATAGGCTTTCGCGGATTTCGCTCATCCTTCCGTTGATCTTCTCAGGCGTTGATCCGGATAAAATCTTCTGGAAGAAGTTCTCCGGCTGATCCACGATAAATTCCACATTGCTCTTTTGGCTAAGCATCAGCAGATTTCTACTGTCCTCAGCAGAGGCTGCTAACTGCATAAGGGCCATCGCTTTAAGCTCTGGATTTTTTATCTCCAATGCCTGCAGGAACTTTTGCTGGCAGCTATATGCAGTAGCCAATCGGTCATACTCCTGACCCATTCGCACTTCCTCAACTGCAATCTGCACTGCCTGGATCTGCTCGGCAATCTGTGCCATCTGCATCTGCGTAGAGAAGCTCGTCATAGCCTGTGTCATTTCCGGAGCCATCTGTACCGACTTCAACGGGATCGTGGTGACGATTTTCTTTGTCTCCGGATTAATTAGATTTGCCATTAGGGAACCATCTTTTTTAGTCATCAGTTTGAGGCCCCCCTTAGCGATCTGCTGCTTCTGTTCATCCGTCAACACCGCTTGCAAGGTCACATCAGGAATCGCAGCCTTTACAGCATTTATAAATGCAGGCGCAGTATAAAGAGCTTTCTCGATCTTTGAGAACGCCTGCTTTGCTTCCTTCAAAAGAGGTTTAGCCACCTCAGGTACCTGATTGAAGTGCTGTACGAGTTCCTCTTTGTATTCTGAGGCATCTATTATTTCCACATCTTCTTCAGGGATCACAATCGTGTCTTTATCCATATTCAAATAATCCTTTCACGATATTTCTATAATGGAACATGTAATTTTCACGAATCTACCGTTTAATGTAGGTCAGTTCAATATCGTATCCGAGCTGCTCTAACATTTTCACAAAGGTATTGTTCACGATCTTTTCCGGACTCTTAATGAGACGGTTCACATATGAAGGAGACGTCCCCGTTTTCTCTGCCAGTTCCGCCTGAGTCGTCTGCTCCTCTACACACTTTACCTTTACATCAATTTCAATATTATTCTTTAACATATCCAATCTACCTCAAAACAGTTCAATATGGTTTCACTGCCAGTGAAATTTATTGTATCATAAATAAGCGAAAATTTCATCAATAAATTATGAACAACAAAAGACGGCCTGTAGGTTTACAATAGATGTGAGACTTAAGTAGTAGAAAAAAGCGATTGAGTCCA